>ERZ761607.1625-NODE-1625-length-27049-cov-8.053530_pt1 | contig 27049 bp, 22 predicted proteins | sample MGYA00511164_ERZ761607 | MGnify/ENA primary metagenome ERZ761607 (study PRJEB28899, sample SAMN02445080) | bioreactor sludge metagenome | biome: EBPR sludge | place: Australia: Brisbane, Thorneside Wastewater Treatment Plant | collected 2011-06-22 ... | reverse complement strand
CCCGCCGGCACCGGCAAGACCTATCTGGCGGTGGCTTGCGCCGTGGACGCCCTGGAGGGCAACGCGACCCGGCGGCTGGTGCTGGTGCGTCCGGCGGTGGAAGCCGGCGAGCGGCTGGGCTTCCTGCCCGGCGACATGACCCAAAAAATCGATCCCTATCTGCGGCCGCTTTACGACGCGCTCTACGAAATGCTCGGCTTCGAGCGGGTCGCCAAGCTGATCGAGCGCAATATTATCGAAGTCGCGCCACTGGCGTTCATGCGCGGTCGGACGTTGAACGACTCCTTCATCATCCTCGACGAGGCGCAAAATACCACGGTGGAACAGATGAAGATGTTTCTGACCCGGATCGGCTTCGGCTCGACCGCCGTGGTGACTGGCGACATCACCCAGGTCGATTTGCCGCGCAACGTCCAATCGGGCCTGCGCCACGTCTTGCAGGTGCTCAAGGATGTGGAAGGCATCAGCATGACCCTGTTCAACGCCCGCGACGTGGTCCGCCATCCGCTGGTCCAGCGCATCGTCAGCGCCTACGCCCGTTTCGAGCAGGATAACCCTTCATGAGCTTGGACCTGGATGTACAAATCGCCCTGGATATGCCGGGTTTGCCTTCCGAAGCCGAATTGCGCCGCTGGGCGGAAGCGGCGCTGGCCGGCGCGGATTATCGAAAAGACGCCGAGTTGACCTTGCGCATCGTCAACGAGGCCGAAATCACGGCCCTCAATGAACGCTACCGGCGCAAGCAAGGGCCGACCAACGTGTTGTCCTTCCCGTCCGACGCGCCGCCCGAGGTCGAATCGACGCTTTTGGGCGACATCGTGATCTGCGCGCCGGTGGTGCTGCGCGAGGCGGTCCAACAAGCTAAAACGCCGCCGGCGCATTGGGCGCATCTGGTCGCGCATGGCGTTTTGCACCTGCTGGGCTATGATCATGACGAGGAACAGGCGGACGTCATGGAATCCTTGGAAATCCAAATTCTGGCGGGGCTCGGGTATTCCGATCCCTACGGAGAGCCCAACGACTCATGAGCGAAGAACGATCCGAGCCGAACCATAAACCGTCATGGTTCGAACGTTTGAGCGTCGCCCTGATGGGCGAACCCAAGGACCGGGACGAACTGATCGATTTGTTGCGAGACGCCCAGCAGCGGGCGCTGCTAGACCCCGAAGCCCTGAAGATGATGGAAGGCGTCATGCGGGTTTCGGAAACCCAGGTGCGCGATGTGATGATCCCCCGCGCGCAGATGGTGGTGCTGGAACACGACTGGAGCCTGGAGCGCCTCATCGCCGAACTCGTCGAATCCGGCCATTCCCGGTTGCCGGTGATCGACGAAAGCAAGGATAAGGTGCTGGGCATCCTGATCGTCAAGGATCTGCTGGTTCACGCCTTCGAACGGCGCGAGGACTTCGACGTGCGGACCTTGTTGCGGCCGGCCAAGTTCATCCCCGAAAGCAAGCGGCTCAACATCCTGCTCAACGAATTTCGCAGCAACCGCCTGCACATGGCGATCGTGGTCGATGAATACGGCGGCGTGGCCGGGCTGATCACCATTGAGGATGTTCTGGAGGAAATCGTCGGCGAAATCGACGACGAGCATGACACCTCCGAGGATAGCAATACCTTCATCCGCCGTCAGGGCGATGCCTTCATCCTCAAGGCGCTCACGCCAGTCGAAGATTTCAATCAGTATTTCCAAGCCGATTTAAGCGATGAGAAGGCCGACACCATCGGCGGCCTGGTGATGATGGAACTGGGCCGCTTGCCCAAGGGCGGCGAAACCGCCGATCTGGGCCGATTCCACTTTCAGGTGCTGCGCGCCGACAACCGGCGTATCCATCTCCTGGAACTGACCGTGCGCGATAACGATCAGGCCATCCCGCTTTCGGCGACGGAACCCGAACTCTGAGCGCGCCACCGCCCCGCCCCGGCGGTCGGGCGCCGGCGGCGCGGTGGGCCGCAACGTCATTTAGCTTGGCTAGCCTTCCTGTAAGCCTGAATCTCAACCATGTCCGTCGCCAGGCTCTCTCACCCGTTCGCCGCTGACGCGGCGGCGCTTGTCGCGGGCGCGTTGATGCCGCTGGCGTTCGCGCCGTTCGACTACTGGCCCCTGGCGATGCTGTTGCCGACGATCCTGCTGTGGAGCTGGGACCGCGCCAGCCCCCGCCGGGCCGCATGGCGCGGCGGGCTATTCGGTCTGGGAATGTACGGCTTCGGCATCTACTGGATTTATATCAGCCTGCACGATTTCGGTAACGCACCGGCGTTGATCGCGGCGGCGGGGGCGTTCATCATCATTTTGGCTATGGTCTTGTATCCCGCTGTCGCGGGCTGGCTGCTCGGCCGTTGGGGCCCACCGCCGGGCCCGCCGCGTTGGCTGCTGGCTTTTCCGGCGCTGTGGGCTTTGCTGGATTGGGTCAGAAGCTGGCTGCTGACCGGCTTTCCGTGGTTGGCCGTCGGTTACAGCCAAATCGATTCACCGCTCGGCGCGCTGGCTCCGTATCTTGGAGTATTCGGAGTCGGGTGGGCGGTGATGCTGAGCGCCGGCCTGCTGTCGGCCATTGTTCGTAGCCGCGACGGATTCGGTCGGGTGTGGGGGTTTGGCTTGCTGGCGGCGCTCTGGTTCGGCGCTTGGAGCCTCGGGGCCATCCGCTGGGTCGAGCCGGCGGGCCCGCCGCTGCGCGTGGCCCTGGCGCAAGGCAATATCGACCAGAATTTGAAATGGCAACCCAACCATCTGGACGAAACCCTGGAACGCTATCTCGATCTCAGCTTGCCCGAACACGGCCGCAGCGAGGTCATCGTATGGCCGGAGACGGCGATTCCGGCGTTTTATCAGGATCTCATCCCGTTTCTGAATACGCTCGGCGAGAAAGCGCGGGAGGATCGGGTCGATTATCTGATCGGAATTCCGACCGGCTCCTGGCCAGCGCGAGATTTTCGAAATAGCGTGGTCGAAGTCGGACGCGACTTGAAGTTTTATCACAAACGCCGGTTGCTGCCGTTTGGCGAATACGTGCCGCTTCGAGGGCTGCTATCGTTCTTCCGCCATTGGGTGACCATTCCGATGGGCGACTTTCTCCCCGGCGAACGCGATCAGCCGCTGTTGCGCGCCGGAGGGCAACCGGTCGGGATTTCGATCTGCTTCGAAGCGGTTTTCGGCAGCGACATCCGCCTGGCGCTGCCCGAGGCGACCTGGTTGGTCAACCTCAGCAACGACGCCTGGTTCAAGGATTCGCTCGCCCCGCACCAGCACTTGCAAATCGCGCGGATGCGCTCGCTGGAAGTATCCCGCTACATGGCGCGCGCCACCAACACCGGCATTTCGGCCATTATCGACGAACGCGGACGGCTCTTGGCCCGCGGCCATCAGTTTCAAGCCGAGGTCGTGCGCGGCGAGATCAAACCCCTAAGCGGCTTGACGCCTTATGCGCGATTCGGCGATGGGCCGGCGGTCGGCTGGCTGGCCGGCTTGCTGGCGTTGGGCTTATGGAGGGGCGGACGCGACCGCGCGAACCGATATGAACCGCAAACCGACTGATGGCTCGACCTTTGAGGATGCCCGCCGCAACCGGCTGACCGTCTGGGAGTGGTCCTTGAAAACCCTGATGGGCTATTGTCTTTTCGCTGCGGGCTCGACCGGCGCTTTCTTGCTGCTGGCGTCTTGCACCACCCCCGCGCCGCCGCGCAATGTTGAGGATGCTTGCGTCATTTTCGCGCAGAATGAAGGTTGGTTCGCCGACGCCAAGGCCGCCAGCCGGCGCTGGAATACCCCTTTGCCGCTGTTGCTGGCGATCATTTACCAGGAATCCGCTTTTCGAGCCGACGCCCAACCCCCGCGCGCCTGGCGGCTCGGCTTCATTCCCGGCTCCCGCCCCTCGTCCGCCTTCGGCTACAGCCAAGCGCTCGATGGAACCTGGGAGCGCTACAAAACCGCGACGGGCAACGCCGGCGCCGAGCGCGACCGCTTTGCCGACGCGGTGGATTTCATCGGCTGGTACGTCGATGAAACCGCGCGCTACAACCGCATCGCCAAAACCGATGCCTACCAGCACTATTTGGCCTATCACGAAGGTCAGGGCGGTTTCGCCAAAGGCACGCACCGGCAAAAGGCGTGGTTGATCGAGCGCGCGCAGCGGGTGCGCCAGCAGGCGGAGCGTTACCGCGCGCAGTTAAACCGCTGCGAGCCCCGGCTGGCGCTGCGCTCTTGAACCGGGCGGCTTCGACCGACAGTTCACCGACGGCGGCAGCTCCCCCGCGCTGGTCGCCCCGAACGGTTATCATCCGGAAAGCCCAAATAAAAAACCGCCAGCGAATCCGGCTGGCGGTAAAGTACAGGATATTGAGCTTAAAACACGCTTCGCTGTAGAAACTAGCTTCAGCGGGCGTTAGTAAACGGCAAACCGAACACCGGGTAAATCGGGACGATTGATCACTGAATAAGGGTTTTTACTTAAATTTTGCATAAAAGCCCGGTTACCGCTCGCCCGCCACCCGCGCGAACACCGTCCCCCCGCACGCCGAACAGGGCTTGATCAGCGCTGGCGAGTGAAACACCGCCCGTTCGCCGCACTGCTGGCAGCGCAAGGTGCCCAGTCCGATCACCTCGCCGCCGCGATACCACTCCGGCTCAACGTCATCCGGCGGCGTTTCGAACGCCGATAGATCCAGCCGAGACTGATCCACTCCGCGCCGGAAGAACTCCAACACCCGTTCCTCGATCAATTCCAAATCAAAGCGCAGCCAATCCCGCAAATCGCGGCCGGTGGTCGCCAGATAGTGGCCGGCATCCTCCAAATCCCGCTTGAGATAACCGCCGAGCAACCGCGCTTCTTCCCGGGTCAACTCGCCCAGCGCCACCGCTTTTTCCGCCGCGTGCTCGATACTGGCGTTCAGAGTGGGAAAAGCGGCTTTCTCGGCCCGTTCGAACTCTTCCAGACGGGTCTTGACCCGCTCCATCATGCGAGCGTACGCGCGAGCGAGCCGGTTGTCTTGCGGGGTGTCAGCCATCTTGCGATCTCCTCAAGCGGATTGCCAGAGCGTGGAGTCATGCGCTTTTAGCGTTCGGCGCTCGACCTCTTAACGCCTTGTTGAACAGTGAGTGTCCGGAACGCCGGCTTCACGAGGCTTGAAATTTCGGTATCCTTAAGACCGTTCGCGTTTCGGTCGAGGTTCGCCTCGCCTCCATCTTAAAACAGCAAAGACCTGCATCGTGACAGTCTGGCCCTTGAAAACTCGGGATATCCCCAATCTGATCACCAGCCTGCGGATTTTACTCGTTCCGCCTTTTCTATGGCTGCTGCTGCAAGAACATTACCGGATGGCCTTGCTGCTGTTCGTGATCGCCGGCGTTTCCGATGCGCTGGACGGCTTTTTGGCCAAACACTACGGCTGGACCAGCGAACTGGGCGGCATCCTCGATCCCATCGCCGACAAGTTGTTGTTGATCGGCGCGTTATTGGCGCTGGGGTGGCTGAACGAACTGCCGGCCTGGTTGGTGGCGCTGGCGATCTTTCGCGATGCCGTCATCATCGCGGGCGCGGTCAGCTATCACCTGTTGATCGAGCGGGTTCGCGGCGATCCGCTGTTGATCAGCAAACTGAACACCTTGTTGCAACTGACCCTGGTGTTCGCAGTCATCGTCAATTACGGCGTGTTCCCCCTGCCGCCAGGCGTGTTGACCGGATTGATCGATCTGACGGCGCTGACCCTGATTTGGAGCGGCGCGGCCTACGTCTGGCAATGGGGGCGGCGGGCTTGGACTGCGGCGCGGGACACTCCGAAACCCGACCGGTGAAGCGCGGCTTGAAGCCTTAACTTTTCAGCAGTTCGCAAGACGCTCGATACGCTTCCGCCAGCGCGGTCATGTAGGCATCGTTAATCTGGGCGGGATCCAAGTCCAGCATGTCGAGCGATTCCCAATCGCAGCGCTCGTACGCCAAGGCGCAAGCCAGGATCCGTCCCAAGAGTCCCTTATGATGCAGCAGAGCGTCGTTGATTTCCTCTTCCAGCGGCAAGGTTTTCAAAACCAATTCCATCGGGGCCTGAGTGATGGCGTCCAGCACCGACAATAATCCGACCGTGTAGCCGCTCTCCTTTTGCTTGATCCCCATCGCCTCGGCCAGCAACTCGCACATCTTGGCGCGCTCCAAAGCGACGGTAATCAGATCGCTGCGATGCTGGTCGAGGTTGGCGAGCGACATCAAGGTCGCCCAAATCCGAACGTTGCGCGTCCCCAGCAACACGATGGCGCGGTGGATCGAATCGATGCGCCGGGGCAAGTTGAAGTAAGCCGAATTGATGTACCGCAACAGTTTATAGCTGAGCGAAACGTCTTGCCGGATCAGCGCCTCGATGTCCTTGAGATCGGTTTCGGGCTGGTGCAGCTTGGCCACCAGTTGCAATACCACCAACTGATTGGCGGGCACCACCCCGCTGAATTTGAGCATCTTGGGCTGGGAAAAGTGATAGCCCTGATAAAAATCGAATTTCAGACTTTGACACAACTCCTGAACGTCTTGGGTTTCGATGCACTCCGCCATCAACCGAACCCCGCGCTGGCGCAGCAGCGGAGCCAGGCGGCGCACTTCCTGTTCCGAGGTCATCAGCATGTCGATCTTGACGCAGTCGGCGATCTCGAGCAGCGCCTGATAGGCCTCGTTGTCCGTATAATCGTCGAGGACGAAATGGTAGCCCTGCCCGCGCAGCTGGCGCAGGGTCTCGAGCAGCGGCTCGTCGACCACGATGCTGCCGGTGACTTCATAAACCAACTGCGGCGAGGCGAACATCTGCAAATAACCGCCGACCACAAACTCGCGCGCGATGTTGATGAAAGCCTTATGCGGGCCGACGATCTGTTCGAGGCCGACCTCCGTCACCGTATTTAGGACGATTTGCGAGGTCGCGATTTCGGCGTCGAAAAATTGAGCGGACTCCGCTCCGGCGGTCTGTCGGTAGAACAGCTCGTAGCCTTCTACTTGAAAATTTTGATTGTAGATCGGCTGGCGAGCGAAGTAGATTTCCGTCATGAACGCACCTCGATCGGAACGGCGTTGGTTCGATAAATTGTACCGGAAAAGGAACAAAACTCCGACATCTTACCGACCGCTTGGCTAAGCGCTCCCACCGTCGCGCCGCCGGCGTCGCCGGGCTGCGTTTCCGCCCGTCCGGCCCGCGAAATCATCCTGGTTCGGTTCGATCACCACAACGGATCCTCGGTTGGCGCGCCCGCCGCCCGTCGACCGATTTCCGGAGCGCTCCAGCGCTCTTTCCATGGAAATAGCCCATGCTCGAAAAGTCGCAATTCGATAAATCGCACGCCAAATTCTGGCTGATCCTGGGAGGGATAGTTCTGGGCGCGCTGTATCTGCTCGCGCCGGTGCTGTCGCCGTTTCTGGTTTCGGCCTTGCTCGCTTATCTGGGTGATCCCCTGATCGACTGGCTGGAAACCCACAAAATTTCCCGCTCCTGGGCGGTGACTTTGGTGTTTGGCGTGCTGCTTTTGATCGTGGCGCTGCTGTTGCTGGTGCTGATTCCGCTATCGGCCCATCAGTTCAAAAGCTTGATCCAGCACTTACCGGGTTATGTCGAATGGTTTCAAGCCAGTATCGTACCCTGGTTGCGCGAGCATCTGGCCATCGATCCGGAAATCTTCGAACTCAGCTATCTGAAAACGCAGATGAACGCTTACGCCGAGGAAATCGGCAATTTGGCCACCCGCCTGTTGCTGTCCTTTCAAAGTTCCTCGGCGGTCGCCTTCAACTGGCTGGCCAATCTCATCCTGGTGCCGGTGGTCACCTTCTATCTGCTGCGCGACTGGGATTTGTTGGTGGCCAAGATTCACAGTCTGCTGCCGCGGCGGATCGAACCGGTGGTCAGCCGGCTGGCGCGCGAATCCAACGAGGTGATCGGCGCGTTCCTGCGCGGTCAGTTCATCATCATGGGGGTATTGGCGGTGTTGTATTCGGCGGGATTGTCGATCATCGGCCTGGATTTCTCGCTTTTGATCGGTTTGATCTCGGGGCTGGTCAGCTTCGTACCCTACTTGGGTCCGATCATCGGCATCGCTGCCGCCAGCATCGTCGCCATCATGCAAACTCAAAGCTTTTTGACTGTTCTCCCGATTCTGGTGATCTTTGGCATCGGCCAATTGGTCAGCGATTTTCTGTTGATGCCCAGGCTGGTCGGCGACCGGATCGGCCTGCATCCGGTCACGGTCATGTTCGCGGTGCTGGCCGGGGGGCAATTGTTCGGTTTCTTCGGCGTGCTGCTGGCGCTGCCGGCCGCCGCGGTGATCGCCGTGGTGCTGCGCCACGCGCAGGATGAGTACCTACACAGCATCTTCTATCAAAAATAAACATAACCGTCCGCCATGATCCGTTTGCTCGGCCTCGCGCTAGCGCTGTTCGCGCTATTCACCGGCGCTTGCACCTCGCGCGCCTTCAAGACCGCCCCCTACGCCCTCCACCCCCAGATCGGTCCCGGCGACATTTATCAAGGGATCCGGCTGCTCGGGGCCTTGCGGCTGGCCAGCGTCAAGATCGACGGCTTGGATTTGTGCGGTCTGTCCGGTTTGGCCTGGGATGAGGATGAAGGGTTGCTGTACGCCGTTTCCGATCGGGGGGTCTTATTTCACTTGCGACCGCAATTCGACGGCCAGGGTTATCTGAGCGGGGCGAGCGTGGCGGCGGCGCGCCCGCTGCAAGCTGCTTCGGGCAACCCGCTCAGCCGCCCCTTTCGCGATAGCGAAGGCTTGGCCATCCGTAACGGCCACAACCAAATCCGGGGCGATGCCGAGCTGCTGATTTCGTTCGAGGCGAAGCCGCGCCTGGTTCGCTACCGCCCCACCGGAGAATGGCAAGGCGATGTCACCCTGCCGCTTACGCTGCGCAAGCTCTACCACTATCGCAACAGCAATCAGGCGTTGGAAGCCGTCGCCATCGACCCCGAATGGGGCGCCGTCACCGGTCCGGAGCTGGCGCTGCGCAACGATCCAAAATCGCTGGTGCGCCTTTTCACCACCGGCGGCCGTTTTTGGTTCTATCCCCTCGGCGATGCGCCCGGCAGCGCGCTGGTGGCGATGGAGGCGCTGCCGGAGGGCGGTTTGCTGACCTTGGAGCGAGCCTTTGTCTCCATTCTCCATCCTTTCACCATCAGCTTGCGACGCACCGAACTGCCCCGCCCGACCAAGCCAGCACGGCTGGAGGTGCGCGATGTTGCGGTGTTCGACACCGGTCAAGGCTGGCTGATGGATAACTTTGAAGGGCTGAGCCACTATCGGGACCGACGCTTTTTCATGGTCAGCGACGATAACTGCAACGGCTTGCAATCCACCTTGTTAGTGTATTTCGAAGTGCTGCCTTTCGGTTTGAAGCCTGGAACAACGCTGGAGAAGTAAACCGCCGCAACCCGTCTTGAGGCAGCGGCAATCGTGCGATTGAGCGGCCCCTGGATGACTTTCACCAGCTTCAAAATGCTCCAACCCGGCGGCGCCGGCTGGAGCGGCCGAATCGCCGACCCCAAATTGGTTGACAAGGATACTCACAGGCTTCAATATCTTGCGCCCGAACACCTCGGATTTTGTCGGTAACGCTTGACCCATTTTGCTATAATTGAAATGTTTTTAAGTCGCCGTCTCTTCCTTGCCGCCGCGCGCCATCAGGCGCAACAATGCTCTCTCCTTCAATAAGATAAATTATAAATAAGCGGTTATTCGGAGGTTACTCGATGGAAGATGTCGTCATCGTTGCGGCCGCCAGGACTGCAATCGGTAATTTCATGGGCGCGCTGTCGGCCATCCCGGCCAATGTCCTGGGCGCCAAGGTCATCGAACATTTGTTGGAAAAAACGGGCGTCAAACCGGAACGGATCGATGAGGTTATCCTGGGTCAGGTGCTCACCGCCGGAACCGGCCAGAACCCCGCGCGCACGGCGGCGCTCAACGCCGGCCTGCCCATCCAGGTCCCCTGTCTGAATATCAACAAAGTCTGCGGCAGCGGTCTCAAGGCCGTGCATTTGGCCTACCAATCGATTCGCGACGGCGACAATCAGATCGTCATCGCCGGCGGCCAGGAAAACATGAGCCTGTCGCCGCATTTGCTGCTGGGTTCCCGGCGCGGCACCACCATGGGCGACGCCCGGCTGGTGGATTCGATGCTCAGCGAGGGGCTGCACTGCGCCATCAATCATTACCACATGGGCATCACCGCCGAAAATATCGCCGCCCAGTGGGCCATCTCCCGCGAGGAGCAAGACGCCTTCGCCGCCGCCTCCCAGGAAAAAGCCTTGGCCGCCATCGGCGCCGGCCGGTTCAAAGACGAGATCGTGCCGATTCCGATCCCGCAGCGCAAGGGCGATCCGGTCGCCTTCGACACCGATGAATTCCCGCGCGCCGGCACCACCGCCGCCTCCTTGGCCAAACTGCGCCCGGCGTTCAAACAGGACGGCAGCATCACCGCCGGCAACGCATCCGGCATTAACGACGGCGCCGCCGCGGTGCTGGTAATGTCCGCCAGCGCGGCGCGCGACTTGGGCCTCAAGCCGCTCGCGCGGATCGCCGCGTACGCCAAAGCCGGCGTCGATCCGAAAATCATGGGCACCGGCCCGATCCCCGCCTCCCAAGCCTGCCTCAAAAAAGCCGGCTGGACGGCGCAACAGCTCGATTTGATCGAATCCAATGAAGCCTTCGCCGCCCAAGCGATCTCAGTCAACCGCGAAATGGGTTGGGATACCGGCAAAGTGAATGTCAACGGCGGCGCCATCGCACTGGGCCATCCGATCGGCGCTTCTGGCTGCCGCATCTTGGTCAGCCTGCTGCACGAAATGGTCCGCCGTGACGCCAAGAAGGGTCTTGCGACCCTGTGCATCGGCGGCGGCCAGGGCGTCGCGTTGGCCGTCGAACGCAGTTGATCGATAAACCTAACAAACCCGAGGAGAAAATTGATGTCTCGAGTCGCAGTCGTCACCGGTGGTATCGGGGGTCTGGGCACGGCCATGTGCAAGGCGTTGGCCGAAGCGGGCCGCAAGCCTGTCGCGGTCGATTATAACGGCCTCAAGCAAGACGCCGTCGACAAGTGGAAAGCCGACCGGAAAGCCGAAGGTCTTGATATCCCGGTCTATCTGGCGGACGTGACCAGCTTTGAATCTTGCGCGGAAGTATGCAAGAAGATCGAGGCGGAGGTCGGCCCGATCGAAATTTTGGTCAACAACGCCGGCATCACCCGCGACGCCATGTTCCACAAAATGAACCCCGAACAGTGGGATCAGGTCATCAAGACCAACCTGTACAGCGTCTTTAACATGACCAAGCAGGTTTACGAAGGCATGACCTCGCGCGGCTGGGGCCGCATCGTCAACATCTCGTCGGTCAACGGCCTGCGCGGCCAAGCCGGCCAGAGCAACTACTCCGCCACCAAGGCCGGCATTTACGGCTTCAACAAGGCGCTGGCCCAGGAATGCGTCAAGAAGGGCGTGACCGTTAACTCGATCTCTCCCGGTTACATCGGCACCGAAATGGTCCGGGCGATCCGTGAGGATGTCCTGGCCAAAGTGGTTGCCGGCATTCCGGCCGGCCGCTTGGGAGAGCCTTCCGAAATCGCCCGCACCGTGGTCTTCCTGAGCGCCGACGACGCCGGCTATATCACCGGCGAAGATATCACCGTTAACGGCGGTCTCTATTATCATTAATGCTTGACCCGCGCGGCGCTACCCTCGCGGTGGCGCCGCCGCTTTTTTCGATCCATCATGAGCGAACCGCGCATCATCAAGAAATATCCGAACCGACGGCTCTACGACACGGCTGTCAGCAGCTACATTACGCTCGAAAACGTCAAGCAATTGGTGTTGGACCGCGCTGTTTTTCAGGTGATCGACGCCCGGACGAATTCCGATATCACTCGCGGCATCCTGCTGCAGATCATCAGCGAACAAGAAGAACAAGGCAATCCGATCTTCACCACGGACGTGCTGGCGCACATCATTCGTTTTTACGGCGACACGCTGCAGGGCATGATGGGCAACTATCTGGAAAAAAGCCTGCAGGCCTTCGTGGACCAGCAGCATCTGTTCAGGGAACAGATGCGCACCTTTATCGGCAAGAACCCGCTGGCGATGATGACCGAGCTGGTCGAACATAATTTATCGCTGTGGAAAAGCGTCAACGAACGCTTACACCAGTATGTCCCGCCGAATCCCACCGGCGATGCGCCTTCCTCCTCCGAGACGATCCTCCCCGATCAAATACCGGCGACGGCCAAAACGGAAAGATCGGTCAAAGACCGGAAAGATAAAAAGAGACTCTGAGCAGTCGGGGGCGGAGCGCCGCCCCGCTCGGGCTTTCTCCGGCCCCGTCCCTTCCCTCAAAATCCCCCCGTTCGGCGAAACTTGAACTCAGGCTAGCGCGCCAGCAGCCAAGCGGCGATGGCCGGCGGCACTTCGCGTTGGGCGCGGGCGCTGACGTAGATGCCGATATGGCCGCCTTTAAACGACAGCTCCGAATAATCCTGACTGCCGTTGAGCCCCGCAAGCACCTTGGAGGCCGGCGGCGGCACCAAGTGATCCTGAGTGGCGTAGACGTTTAAAATCGGCATGGTCAAATTGCGCAGATCCACCTGCCGCTCGCCGATCACCACCTCGCCCTTGATCAATTTGTTCTGCTGGAAGAAATCCTTGGCGAACTGCCGGAACGCCTCGCCAGCCTGATCCGGGCTGTCGTTGATCCATTTTTCCATGCGCAGAAAATTCTTCAGCGCGCCGAGGTCGTCGATGATGTCCATCAAATCGACGTATTTCTGACCCGCCAACCGGAAGGGGCTTAAGGACAGGAACGCGAAATTCAGCATCGCGCCGGGCACGTTGCCGAAGGTATCCACCAACAAATCGACGTTAACATGCCTGATCAGATGCGTCAGCACATTATCCGGCGTGTGGAAATCCACCGGCGTCACCATGGTGATCAGATTGCGGACCTTCTCGGGATAAAGCGAGGAGAAACACAAGCTCAAGGCGCCGCCCTGACAGACCCCGAGCACGTTGACGGATTCTTGCTGGCAGCGCTCGCGCAAATAATCGATGCAATGGTTGATATAGCGATGGATATAGTCGCCGAGCGTCAAGCGCCGATCATTGGCGTCCGGATAGCCCCAGTCGATCAAATACACATCCACGCCGGCGTCCAGCAAGCCCCGGATCATCGAGCGATCTTCTTGAATGTCCATCATATAGGGCCGGTTCACCAGCGCGTAAACGATCAGCAGCGGGACCGAGTGCGGCTGCTCCACGCGCGGTTGATAGCGGTACAGCGTCAGCTTATCTTCCCGATAAACCGCATCGCGGGCCGTCACGCCCGCCTCGATTTCACCGATCCTGCCCAGCGTTTGCACGCCTTCGGTCAGGCGGGCGCTGTAACCTCGAAGTTCCTCGGCGATGCGTTCGGGAGTCAGGCCGATCATGAGCGAGTTTCTCCTTTCGGATAGCATTGCAACAAACTGTTGAACAGACGGCCGTTGAGTTCGCTGTAATCGAGGCCGCGCAACATCTGGCCGTAGGTTTTCTCGTTGCAATCCACCCATAAGTTATACAGTTCGCGCAGGCTGTCGATGCTCTTTCCGGATGCGGCGCGGTCGTGCAGCTGCTGCTCCAGCAGATCCAGCGCCGAGGAAGCCGATTGCCGCAGCAGATCGAGGTACTGATTTTGAACCTGAAGATAGCCTTGCCAAGCCTCGGTTTCGCCGCCGGCGGGCGCTCCCAGCCCGAGGGACGAGGTGGACTGCCGCCACAAATCCAGCATCTGGGTCCAGAGCTGGCCATGCTCGGGCGCGGCGCTGGCGTCGCCGGCCGCGCCGATGGTCGCGGCCTTGAATTGATCGAAGTTCTGGCGCAGCACCGCGCCCCAATCCCCACCGCCTTGAAGACTGTCATGCAGCTGCGAGGAGAAGGCGGACATCTGTTCGCCGAAGGCCAGATAACTTCGGGCTTGCTTGATCAGCAATTCGGTATCGAAAGGATTGGGCGCGGCGGAAGGGGTCTCGGTTTGATCGGTCATGGCGGTCGCACGGTTGCGAGGAACTGAAAACAGTATAGCCGGCGCTCGTCCCACTTGCCCGCGCCGTTCGATCCCGTACTCGCCTTAAGGCGAATCCCGTTTGCTGACCGGGAGATTTTGCGCGATGGCCTCGGCGCGCAGCTGTTTGAGCCGCGCCCGCAACTGGGCCTGCCGGTTGGGGGAAAGCCCGGCGCTTCGCAAGCCGAGTTCCAACTGCTCGATGGCGGGCAGCAGCTCGCCGTTCAAATAATGGTATTCGGCCATGGTGGCGTGGGTGGCCGGCATGTCGCCGCCGCGCTGGGCCGCTTGGGCGTAGGCCGCATACAACAAAGGATCGTTGGGATGGCGGCTCAAATGCGGCTGCAACACGCGCAACGCCCGTTGCGGATCGCCTTGGGTGGCCAGCGCCCGTCCGTAATGCATGGCCAGCACGAAATCATCGGGGTAGAGTTGCCGCGCCTCTTCAAAGGCTCGCCAAGCCTGATCCGTGTCGCCCCTCGCCAGCGCGATCTCCGCCGCTTCAATCCGGAACGCCAGCCGGTCGGGATCGCTTCTTAGCAGATCGGCGATCTGCTGGCGGGCCTCGTCGTAACGGCCGGTTTGCCGCAGCGCCAAGGCCCGCGCGTAGCGCGCGGCGGCTTCGCTGCTGAAATCGCCCTTGGTCAATCTCGTTTCCAGTTCTCGCAGCAGGGCGCGAACATCGTCGGCCGCCAGCACCCGCGCGCGCGCCTTGGCCAGTTCATAGGCCTTGCGATCGCGCGGCGCGGCGCGGCGCGGCGGTGGCGCTTCCAAGCGATCCTGGGTATCCGCCGCCCGCCGTTCCGGTCGCGGGTGGGTCAACAGCATTTCCGGAATCTGATCGTTCGAGCCGCCGGCCCGGCGTTCCAGCTTGGTGAAAAAATCGCTCATCCCGCTGGGATCGAAGCCCGCCTTGGCCAGCAACCGCATCCCGATCCGGTCGGCTTCCTGCTCGTTGGCGCGGGTGAAGTTGATCTGATGCTGCGCGCCGGCCGCCATCGACCCCACCATCGCCGCCTGACCGGCCTCCTTGCTGGCCGCCGCCAGCGCGGCCGAGGCGACCATGGCGGCGGCCAGCGGCACCGCCATGCGCTTCATGTCGGCGATGGCGCGCACGATATGCTTCTGCGAAACATGGGCGATTTCGTGCGCGATGACGCCGGCCAGTTCGTCTTCCCGCTCGGTGGCCAACAGCAAGCCGGCGTTGATGCCGATAAAGTTGTGCGGCAAGGCGAAGGCGTTGATGGCGGCGCTGCGAACCGCAAAAAAGTTGAACGGCGCGCCGTTCTGGTCGGCGTAGGTCACGATGCTCTGGCCGATGGAATTGAGGTAGGCGGTCAGCTGCACGTCATCCAAAATCATGTCGCGCTGGCGCAACTGGCGCATCATCTCCAACCCCATGCGCCGCTCCTCATCGGAACCGAAATAGGCTTCGGACGGATCGCCCATGTCCGGCAAATTCAGCGCCTGCGCCCGCAGCGAAGCGGCGGGAGTCCAACCGAGCAGTAGCACCAGCGTCAGGATCAGCAACCGTTGTGACATGAAATTCGCAACCTAACAGGAGATGTTTCTTGGAACCCGGACCACGGCGCGAGGTTCCAGTTTGCGGTATCCGGCGAGGGCGTGTTTCAATGTCGGAATCGATCCACGACCGAGCCCCGCCGCCATGCGCGTTTTCGATCTCGAACTCGACACGTCCGGCCTTAATTGTCCGCTGCCGATTTTAAAAGCCAAGAAAGCGCTCGCCGGCCTGCGCGACGGGCAGATCTTGCGCGTCATCGCCACCGACCCCGAATCGGTCCGCGACTTCACGGTCTTCAGCCAGCAGATGGGACACACCTTATTGGAAGCCCGCGAGGAAGAAAAGCGCTATTACTTTTTGCTGCGAAAGCGGGAAACCCCCACTCAGCAAACGGCGTAGTCGATACCGCATGGCCTACGGCCGCGTCGACGGCTTCCAGGGTGCGCCGCGCGTGCTGGTAAAATACGTCGCCGCAAGGTGTCAGGCTGAGCTTGCGGGTGGATCGATCCAGCCGCCGCGCACCGAAAATGCGTTCCAATTCGTGAATTTGCTTGCTGACGTGCGCGGGTGCAATCAAGACGGCGGACCGCCGCCATGCTGCCGGTTTCCACCACCTTCATGACGCTTTGCCAACTGCTTAGCCACTGCCTCTGTCAATCATAAGTTGACGGTCATGACGTTAATTATGGGCTATATCAGCTTGATTATTAACATTACAGTAACAACCGCTTAAAGGCGATTATCCGGGGCTCGGACGAATATGTTTGATTCTTTGAGAAAACCTGAGGTTCTGGGAACGACGCTGGCGGCGGCTGGAATTTTGATGGTCACGATGGGGGTGCGCCAGTCGCTGGGGTTGTTCGTCAACCCGCTGATGGTCTCGACCGGATTGAGTATCGCCACGATCAGTTTGGCGCTGGCCGTCGGCCAATTCACCTGGGGGGCGATCCAGCCGATTGCCGGCGGCTTTGCCGACCGTTTCGGACCCCGCGCCGTCTTGATCGGCGGTTTGCTGATCATGGCGCTGGGCAGCGCGATCACGCCGTTCATGAGCTCGGGCTTTGGCCTGATCGTCTCGCTGGGCTTGCTGTCGGCCATGGGATCGGGAGCCGGCAGCTTTTCCGTGCTGATCGGCGCGGCGGCCCAACGCTTGCCGGCGGTGGCGCACGGTTCGGCGGCGGGCGTTATTAACGCCGGCGGCTCATTCGGTCAGTTCGTGTTTGCGCCCATCGTGCAAAAACTGATTCAGTCCATCGGGTGGATGGGGACGATGTGGGCCATGGCGTTAGTGACCTTGGCCGCCCTGCCGCTCGTCGGCCCGTTGATCCGGCCGGCCACAACGTCGGTCAAGCACGGCGAAGCGGCTTCGAGCGTGCTCAATGCTGTTGGCAACTCATTGAAGGATCGGAGTTATTTACTCCTGCACGCCGGCTTTTTTACCTGCGGGTTCCATATCGCCTTTTTGGTGACGCATTTGCCGGGCGAAGTGCAGCTATGCGGCTTGCCGCCCGCTGTCGCCAGTTGGTCGTTAGCCATCATCGGCCTCGCCAACATTTTTGGCAGCCTTTATGCCGGTTCGTGCGTGGCTAGGTATCGCAGCAAATATGTCCTCGCCTTCATGTATGGATCGCGCGCCCTGTTAATCGCGTGGTACTTGCTCATGCCCAAAACCCAACTCATCTATTATGTCTTTGCGGCGGGTCTGGGCTTCACCTGGCTGGCGACGGTGCCGCCGACCGCCGCCATCGTCGGCAAGCTGTTCGGAGTGCGCTATCTGGCCACTCTGTTTGGCATGACGTTGCTGTCGCATCAGATCGGCGGTTTCTTTGGCGCTTATCTGGGCGGCTTGGCGATCACCCGGTTCGGCGACTATGGCTGGATGTGGTACGCCGACATGGTCTTGGCCGCCCTCGCCGCCCTGGTCAACTTGCCGATTCGGGAAGCGCCGGTCGTTCGAGCCGCGGCGGCGTGACGAACAGAGTCCAGCAGCCTATCCATTCCGTGATTGAAAGGAGTTACGCGATGAGCGTTCTTCGCCCCGAGATTTCGATTGCCGCGCTCAACGAACGCGGCAATGAATATTTGCCTGGGTATCTGGGCATCGAGATGACGGAGCTGGCTCCGCGCACGCTCGCGAGCCGGATGCCCCTCAAAAAACTCCATATCGCGCCGAATGAATTTTTGCACGCGGCCAGCGTGGTGGCGCTGGCGGACACGACCTGCGGCTACGCCACGTTCGCCCACCTACCGGAGAGCGCGCAATCGTTCACCACCATCGAACTCAAAAGCAATCATCTGGCCACGGTCAAGGAAGGGAATATCCTCTGCGTCGCCACCGCCCAGCACTTGGGTAAGAACACTCAGGTTTGGGACGCGGTGGTGAGCGATGAGGCCACCGGCCGCAAGATTGCGCTGTTTCGCTGTACCCAAATGATCCTCTATGCAAAATAGCATCCCTCAGCCATCGCTTTAGGTCGCACTCAAATCCTCGTTGAAGCGACGCGGGACTGCCCGCTCTGCTGGCGTCCACCGCCGTAATGGCGCACGGCGACTGACGTCTGGATAAAGGCCGCCCAACGCCTCGATTGACAGTTGCTGTGTCGGAATCGACTCGCGCGAGGCGCGGCGGCCGCTCACTCCCCCGCCACCGTCATCCGCTCCACCAGCAGGGAACCGCAGCGGATGCCGCTGCGCGCGTCCACATCGTTGCCGACCGCGACGATCTGCTTGAACATTTCATTGAGATTGCCGGCGATGGTGATCTGTTCGACCGGATACGCCAGCGCCCCGTTTTCCACCCAAAATCCCGACGCGCCGCGAGAGTAATCGCCGGTGACCAAATTGACGCTGTGGCCCAATAAATGAGTCACCCACAAGCCAGTGCCCAGCTGACGCAGCAGCGCGGCCTGATCGCACGGTCCCGGTTCGACGATCAGGTTGTGGATGCCGCCGGCGTTGCCGGTGGTGTCCATGCCCAAGCGCCGGGCCGAATAGCTGTCCAGCACGTAGCCTTGCAACACGCCGCCGCTGACCAAATCGCGGTCGACGGTCGCCACGCCTTCATTGTCGAACGGCGCGCTGGCCAAACCCTTGGGCAGATGGGGCCGTTCGCGCAGGTTCACGAACGGGGGGAAAACCGCCGAGCCCAACCGTCCCAGCAGGAAGGATGCCTTGCGGTACAACGCCCCGCCGCGGACGGCGGCGGTAAAATGGCCGATCAAGCCGCGCGCCAGTTCCGGCGCGAACAACACTGGAACTTGCCGCGTCGTCAGTTGGCGGCCGCCCAACTGGCGCAGCGCCCGCCGCGCCGCTTCCCGTCCGACCGCCGCCGGCTCCTCCAGCTCCGCCCGGTCGCGGGCCAGCGTGTACCAGTGATCGCGTTGCATCCCGCTGTCGTCCCGAGCGATCACCGAACAGCTCAGCGAATGGCGGGTGGTCGGATAGCCGCCGTAAAAGCCGTTGGAGTTGCCGTAAATCACCAGGCCGGAATGAGTCGCGACGCTCGCGCCCTCGGAATTGCGGATGCGCGGATCGTGGGCCAGCGCCGCCGCCTCGCACTCGCGGGCCAGCACGATGGCGTCCTCGGCCGACAGCGGCCAAGGGTGGTAAAGATCGAGTTCGGGAGTCTCGCGCGCCATCCGCGCGGGATCGGCCAGCCCGGCATGCGGGTCGGCGGCGGTGTGGCGGGCGATGGCGACCGCGCTTTTCACCGTATCCCGAATCGCCTCCGGCCGCCAGTCGGCGGTGCTGGCCGAGCCCCGGCTTTGACCGATATAAACCGTCACACCCAGGCCGCGCTGGCGGTGGTGCTCCAAGGTATCCACCTCGCCGAGCCGCACGGTGACCGACAAGGCGCTGCTGAAGCTAACCGCCGCCTCGGCGGCGGTCGCGCCTTGCCGGCGCGCTTCGCCGAGGATGTCGGCGACCAAAGTTTCGAGCTGATCCCGCGCGGGCAGCGGCGCGGCGGTGCGGGCGATGGCTTCGGACATGAGGGGCGGAAAAGGTACCGGTCAGGGAAGAAGGACGGCTCAGGCTTGGGTGCCGCCGACGGTTAACGCATCAATTTTCAAGGTCGGCTGACCGACGCCGACCGGCACGCTCTGGCCGTCCTTGCCGCAGGTGCCGACCCCGGCGTCGAGCTTCAGATCGTTGCCGACCATCGAAACCTGGCTCAACACATCCGGGCCGTTACCGATCAGGGTCGCGCCCCTGACCGGTCGCGTCACTCGGCCGTTTTCGATCAAATAGGCTTCGCTGGCGGAAAACACGAATTTGCCGGAGGTGATGTCGACCTGGCCGCCGCCGAAATTGACCGCGTAGAGGCCGCGTTCCACCGACGCCACGATCTCGGCCGGATCGCTCTCGCCCGCCAGCAGATAGGTGTTGGTCATGCGCGGTAGCGGCAAGTGAGCGTAGGATTCGCGCCGGCCGTTGCCGGTCGGGGCGGTTTTCATCAGGCGGGCGTTGAGCTTGTCTTGCAGATAGCCTTTCAATACCCCGCGCTCGATCAAGGTGGTGCATTGGGTCGGCGTGCCTTCGTCGTCGATGTTGAGCGAGCCGCGCCGGTCGGCCAGGGTGCCGTCGTCCACCACCGTGCACAGCGGTGAGGCCACCCGCTCGCCGATCCGCCCACTGAAGGCCGAGGTGCCCTTGCGGTTGAAATCGCCTTCCAGGCCGTGACCGATGGCCTCGTGCAGCAAAATGCCCGGCCAGCCCGGTCCCAGCACCACGGTCAAGGTTCCGGCCGGGGCGGCGACCGCCTCCAGATTGACCAGCGCCAGCCGCACCGCCTCCCGCGCGTGCCAAAGCGCGCGCTCCTCCTCCAAAAACCAACCGTAGCCGACCCGGCCGCCGCCGCCGGAGCCGCCTTGTTCGCGCCGGCCCTGCTGCTCGACGATGACCGTGACGCTCAACCGCACCAGCGGTCGCACATCGCCGGCCAGCGTGCCGTCGCTGCCGGCCACCAGCACGGTATCGTGGGTGGCGGCCAGACTGACCATCACCTGGGTGACGCGCGGGTCCTGGCGGCGGGCCTCGGCGTCGACCTGCTCCAGCAGTTTGATCTTGCCCTCGGCCGACAGGGTTTCCAAGGGATCGAGCGGCTGATACAGCGCGGGACGGCCGCCGGTCCGCCACGCTTGCGGCGGACGGTCGCCGCCGTGGCGGGCGATGGCGCGGGCGGCGGTCGCGGCCTCCAGCAGCGCCGGCGGCACGATCTCGTCGGAATAGGCAAAGCCGGTTTTTTCGCCGCTCACCGCCCGCACCCCGACCCCTTGCTGGATCGCATGGCTGGCTTGCTTGACCTCACCGTCCTCCAACGACCAGGACTCGGCGCGGCGGAGTTGGAAATATAAATCGCCGCCGTCGATAGCGTGGCCCAACAGACAAGATAAGGTCCGCTGCAAATCGTCCTCGCCGAGGCCGGCGGGGACCAATAACTGCTGGCGGGCGAGCGTGAGGGAATCTAGCGTCATACGGTTCTCAAAAGTGGCCGAAGCGCGGAAAGGGCCCGCGCTCCAGCGCGAAAGCTATCGTCAAGTTCTCAAAGCGTCGCGGACACGCGGTGTTGCAGCACCGGGAACTGCCGCCGGATCTGGCGCAGCCGCTCTCGATCCAGCTCGGCCAGCACCACGCCAGGCCCTTGCGGCAGCCTTTGGAGAATATCGCCCCACGGATCCACGATCATGCTGTCGCCGTGGGTTTCGCGGCCGTTGGCGTGGCGGCCGCCCTGGGCCGAGGCCACCACGTAACACTGATTTTCGATGGCGCGAGCCCTGAGCAGCGTTTCCCAATGCGCCTTGCCAGTGGCGGCGGTAAAGGCCGCCGGCAAGGCCACGGCCGTCAGCTCTTGCCCCGCCATGGCGCGAAATTGTTCCGGAAAGCGCAGATCGTAACATACCGCCAGCCCGAGCCGGCCCAACGGCGTGTCGGCGACCACGTAGCGCTCGCCCGGCTCGATGGTGGCCGATTCGGCGTACCGCTCGGCGCTGCCAATGACCTGAACGTCGAATAAATGCACTTTGTCGTAGCGGGCGACCGATCGGCCGAGATCGTCGAACAGCAGGCACGCCGCCCGCACCCGCCCTTCATCGCCGGCGGTCCGCAACGGAAGGGTGCCGCCCGCCAGCCACAACCGGTGCCGGGCCGCCTGTCCGGCCAGAAACGCCTGAATCGGCCCGTCGCCCTCGGTTTCGCGCGCGTCCAGCTTGTCGCTTTCCCGAAGCCCCATCAACGCAAAATTCTCCGGCAGGACCGCGAATTGCGCCCCACCGGCGGCGGCCTGGCCGAGCAGTTCGGCGGCGGCGGCCAAATTCTCGGCGACGCTGGGACCGGAAACCATCTGAATGGCGGCCAGAATCGTCATCTCGTCAAACCTCGTTCAGTTGTCGCTGGCGAAGCCTTTCGCCGGGTTCTGCTCGGGCGGGCGTTGCAGCGGCTCTATCGCCGGGTTATCCCAGGAGCCCTTCAACGCATAGCGGTAGCGGGTGGCTTGTTCGATGTCTTTCTGCAGCAATCGTTCGGCGACGAACACCGCCGCCCCGAGCGCCGGCCCGCCGGCGAGCGCCCCCGCCACCGGCAACGCGCCGCCGACGTTGGGCAAAACCGTGATGATCTGATCGTAGTCGCGCGCGCGCAAGCCCGTCCGGCCGCGAATTTCGATTCGGGCGGCCGGCGCTTCGATCAGCAAATCGTCGGTGAAGGCGCTGCCGTGCCGGAAGGAGAATTCGCCGGAAATTCGATCGAAACTCATGCCCGGTTGAAACAGGTCGCTGAAATCGAAACTGAGCCGGCGGGTGAGATTCTGCATGTTCAACATCCCGATCAGCCGCCCCAGACCCGGCTTGATGTCGCGCAGCTGACCCGATCCGACTTGGAGCTTCAACACGCCGTCCAAACGTTCGAGCGCGAAATCGGGCAACGCCGCCTTCCACTCGACCGCCAGTTCCGCCTGGGTCTCCCCGCGTTCGACCCCGCTGCCGGGATAGCCGAAACTGGCCAGAGTTTCCCCCAAGGATCGGCCGCGCAAAGTCGCCTTGAGCTTGGAGAAGCGGCCCGCCTCCCCGTCCGACCACTCGCCGCTGGCCTCGATCCGCTGCTGGTCGGAATCCAGCCGGATGTCGTTCAGATGGATGCCGTTCGGGCGCGGCGCGACGTTCAAGCGCAGCCGGCCGAGCGCGATATCCTCCCAGCGCAAATCAGCGACAGTCAGGGCCAGCGGCGGCAACCCGCGCGGGTTCAAGTCCCCAAAAGCCGCCGCGCGCTCCGACGGCGGCTCGACCGCGCCACCGACCTTAAGCCGCTTCAAGGCGACCGTCACCGGGTGTTGCAACGTCGGTTGATCCGGCAGGGCGATTTCACCCGATAGCGCTTCTCCCGCGCACTCGATCGCCAAGCCGTCCGCTTGCCGGCGCGCGCGCGCCTCGATCCGGCCCAGCGACCGACCGCCGATCACCAACTCCTCAACGCGAGCATCGACCGCGCGCAACCACCGGGCGGGCCCGTCGGGGGCACTCGCTCCGGCCTCGCTCGCGGCGCTCCGGCGCTTGGCCGCCGCGCCGCCGGCGGCTTTGCCGTTGGTCTGCCCGGCGGGAAGCTCAGGGCTCCACCGCGTTAAATTGGCCACGACCGCCAACCCCGGTTGCTCCGGCACTTTCGCCGCGCCGGCGTTGATGCGCAACTCGCCGCGCTCGAAGCGCGGCTGGCGCGGAAACTCGCTTAATTCCACCGCCGCCCGGATTTGCGAGCCGTATTCCAGATCCAGGTTCAACTTGGCCTCCCTGACGGCGGGTCGGACGCCGAGCTTGATCGGTCGGGCTTCGGCGGCGGCCTTGGCAAACGGCGCGGGCAAGCCGATGGAAGTCCCGCGCAAATTCGAACTGAGATTCAAGCTGAAGGGCGGCGCGTTCGGCCGCTCCCGGCGGTGGGTCGGAACCGTCAACACCGCTTCCCAGTCGCTCTTGCCGCTGACGTAGGCTTTAAGGAAGCCAGTCGGCTCCGCCAGCACCTCGGACAAGTCCAAACGGCCGCGCGCCCGCGCCCGTAATTCCCGCGCGCCTTCGGAGCCGGTCAAATCCAGGTCGAGCAGAACCGGCTGACCCGAGAACCGCGTTTGGACGTTTTTCGCGTCGATGGTGCTTTCGGTAAAACGCACCTCGCCGCGCAAGCGTTCGAGATCGAGCTTGGCGTCGCCGACCGTGATCGCGTTATCCAACAATCCGACCCGCCCCCGGATCTGAGTGGGTCGCGCGTCCAGCGGAACCGTCAAGTCCAGATCGAGCGTCGCAAGGCCCTCGATGACCAAGGCCGGCAAATCCTCGCCCAACGCCTGACCGGCAGGACTGTCTTCCAAAACCCGCCACATGCTCGCGCCGCTGCCCTTGGCCCGTCCCTTCACCCGCACCACGACCCGATCCAGATCTTCAATCGCGACCTCCAATTTTTCCAGCTCGCCGTCGCGCAGCCGTCCTGAGTCGGCCTCGACCCACAAACCGCGATTGCGGAACGTTACCACGGTCCGCCCCCGTTCCAATCGCGGCCAACCGGGCATGTAGTCCACGATGGCGTTCTCGACCCGAAATTGGGTCTCGAACAAGCCTTCGCCGCCATCGAACGGAAAGCGGGCCGGCGGCCCTCGAAACACGACCTCCCCCGCCACCACCCGGCCGCCGACCAGCGCGCGGTCCAACCAAGCCACCGCCTCGGGCGGAATCACGGCCACCGGCAAGTACCGTTTCGCCTGATCGGCTCGGACATTCTGATAAGCGCCCTTGATGTCCAGCACCGGTTCCCCGGCGTCGGGCACGCTCACGCTGCCCCAGAACCGGCCGCTGAGATCGGGATTGGCGACCGACAAACCGTCGCTTTCCAGGCGAATTCCGTCCTGCGAACGCCGCCAGCTCACCGCGCCGCTTAGGGTGTCGAGCGTGAACGGCGCGCGCATCAGGCCGGCGGTATCGACCCGCACCCGGCGACTGTCCAGCTTGAGCTGGCCTTGTCGGGGCCCAAGCTCCAACAGACCGTTTACGTTGTCGAAGCAGGGGAGTTTGCGGACCGGCTGACAGGCCAGATCGCGCAAATGGACCGTGGCGAGATAATCCGCGCCGTCGGGGGCCGCTTGAAATTCGATTAGCGGCAATTCGCCGCGCGGATCGAGCGGGACCAACCAGCGGCGCGCCGGTTCGTCCAGCCAAGGCGTGACCCACGCCATCAGATCCTGCGCCCGCAGATCGCGCGCCTGACCGCGCCAACCTTCAACGGTCCGGTCCAAGATAAAACTGGGCTGGGCGGCGACTTGGCCCTTGCCGTCGCTGAAGCGGCCGCCGCCCGCGAGCCGCCAACCGCCGTCCAGCCGCCGCCAATCGAAACGAAGTTCGCCGTCCGGTAGTCGGGCCAGCCACGGCTTGAGCAGGGCGGAACGCGGCTCTGCTTTCAAGGCCGCTTGCTTGAGGCGCAACCGGCCTTCCCAGCGCAGCGGCCGCCACTCTTGCCAATCCCCGTCGATCTCCAGCGCCGCGTGACCGGCTTCGAAAGCCAGCGGCAGCGGCCAACGCGCCAAATCCAACCGGTCGGCCCGAAACCGAAACGTCCCCTGCCCGTCCTTGGCGGCGGCAGGATCGACGCGATGCTCGATGTCCAATTGCAGCCGCTCCCCGAAGCCGGCCGGCAGTTCGGCGGCGAAGGTGAGCTGTTGGCCGCCGGCGACTTGCTGGAGCTGGAAATAGGGATTCAAAAGTTGCAAATCCGCGCCGTCAGGCCGACGCAGCGCCAGCCGCTCGCCCACGATCTCCAGCCTCGGCAGGGAAAACAGCCAGCGGCCGACCTCCGGCAAGGTCGAAGCGGCGGCGATCTCCCCGCCGTCGTCCGAGAGGCGCGGCAGGCCGTCCGGCCCCTGCTCCAGCGTCAGATTGACGCCCTCCAGGCGGATGCGGTCCGGCACCGGCCGCCGCTCGCGCAAAGAGCGCCACAAATCCAGGCTGATCGCCGCTCGGGCAAAATGCGCCAGGGCCGCATCGCGCTCGGGTTCGTACAAGCTGACCCCTTGCAAGCGCAACCCGAGCCGCCAGCCGTCCCGGACCGCCGTCATTTTCTCAATCCGCACCGGCCGATGCAGATAATCGCTCAAGGCCGCCGCCAGCTCGTCGCGGTAATCGTCGAGGCGCGGCAGCAGCCACCACTGGGCGAAAGCGGCCAGCGCCAGCGCCGCCAGCACCAGTCCCAGCAGCAGCCGGCGCGACCAGCGCAACAGCCGCCGGGGCAGGCCGCGCGGATGCCAGTTCACATCAACACCACGTCGTATTGCTCGCGGGTGTACAGCGCTTCCGCCTGAAACTTGATGGGAATGCCGATGAACGCCTCCAGTTGCGCCACGCTGTGGGATTCCTGATCCAGCATCGCATCCACCACGTCCGGCGCGGCCAGCACCACGAACCGCCGGGGCGAATACTGGCGGGTTTCGCGCAGCAGCTCGCGAAAGATCTCATAGCAGACGGTTTCGGCGGTTTTGATCGATCCCCGGCCGTCGCACAGCGGGCAGGGCTCGCACAGGATTTGCTCCAGACTCTCGCGGGTGCGCTTGCGGGTCATTTCCACCAGGCCCAGCGGCGACACCTGAGAGATGTGGCTCTTGGCCCGGTCCTTTTCCAAATGCTTCTCCAAGGCTCTCAACACCGCTTGCTGGTGCTCCTCGCTGACCATGTCGATGAAATCGAGGATGATGATGCCGCCCAGGTTGCGCAGCCGCAGCTGGCGGGCGATGGCGGCCGCCGCCTCCAAATTGGTCTTGAAAATGGTTTCTTCCAGATTGCGGTGGCCGACGTAAGCGCCGGTGTTGACATCGATGGTGGTCATCGCCTCGGTCTGATCGACGATCAGATAGCCGCCGGATTTGAGCGGCACCTTCTTGCCCAGCGCCCGCTGGATTTCGTCCTCGATGCCGTACAGCTCGAAAATCGGCCGCTCGCCGGGGTAATGTTCGAGGCGCGGGACCATCTCCGGCACGAACTTATCGGCAAATTCGAGCATCCGCTGGCAGCTTTCCCGCGAGTCGATCCGCACCTTTTCCACGCTGTCGCCGACGAAATCGCGCAGCACCCGCAACGCCAGCGGCAGGTCTTCATACAGCGTGGCGATGCCGCCGGCGTGCGCGATGCGCTCTTGAATCGACGCCCACAACCGCTGCAAAAACTGCATGTCGGCCCGCAGCGCCCAGGATTCCGCGCCCTCGGCGGCGGTGCGCACGATGTAGCCGCCGCCGTACTCGGTGCGGAAGGCGTTGACCACCTCTTTCAAGCGCTGGCGTTCGCGTTCGCCGTCGATCTTGACCGACACGCCGGCCACCTCGGAATCGGCCAGGAACACCAAAAAGCGCGACGGCAAGGTGATGTGGGTGGTCAGCCGCGCGCCCTTGGTGCCGATAGGGTCCTTGATGACCTGCACCACGCGATCCTGGCCCTCGCGCACCAGATCGGTGA
>ERZ761607.1624-NODE-1624-length-27061-cov-4.999556_pt1 | contig 27061 bp, 23 predicted proteins | sample MGYA00511164_ERZ761607 | MGnify/ENA primary metagenome ERZ761607 (study PRJEB28899, sample SAMN02445080) | bioreactor sludge metagenome | biome: EBPR sludge | place: Australia: Brisbane, Thorneside Wastewater Treatment Plant | collected 2011-06-22 ... | reverse complement strand
CAGCTCGACCGGCTCGTGCGACGACTCGATCGCCGCCACCTCGCCGACGCTCGTCGACTCGATCGCGACCACGTCACCCGCGCTCGTCGGCTCGTCGTGGATCGTCTCGGCCGGCGCGCGCACCTGCACCGACGTGACCTCCGGCTCGCCGCGCCGACGCCGCGTCACCGCCGGCTCCGCGCGCAGCCCGACCACCGTCGTCTCCGTCTCGCCGTCCGCGCCGCGCCGCCTGCGCGTCACGCGCCCTGCTCCCGCCTTGCGGCTCATCGTCACTCCGCCGGCTCCGCTTCGTCGTCCGTCGACACGCCCGTGAGCCGCGCGAGCATCGGCCGCGGCACCGGCGCGATCTCCACGCGCCGGTTGAGCTGTCGGTTGTCCTCGCTGTCGTTCGGCGCCGCCGGGTGGTGCGCGCCGAAGCCCGCCGCGAACACCCACTCCGGCGGCAGACCGGCCGCCACGAGCTCGCGCGTCACGGTGAGCGCGCGCTCCGACGAGAGCTCCCAGTTGTCCGCGAACGCGCCGTTCGCGCGGAGCTGCAGGTCGTCCGTGAAGCCGCTGACCATCAGCGCCTCGCCGCGCTCCCCGAGGTAGCTGCGCAGCGGCCCCGCGAGCTCGCGGATCAGCCGCTGACCTTCCCCACGAAGCTGCGCGCTGCTCAGATCGAAGAGCACCGAGCCACGGATGCCGATGCGTCCGTCGGTCAGCGTGATGAGCCCCGACGCGAGCGGACCCGCGAGCGCGCGCTCGAGTCGATCGAGGCGCTCTTCGGTCGCGGCCTTCTCGGCCTCGACCTGCCGCAGATCCTCGGTGAGCGAGACCTCCACGAGGACCATCCAGCAGAAGAACAACACGAAGATCCCGAACAGACACGCCATCAGGTCGCCGAAGGCGGGCCAGATGGGAGGTGCTTCCGCTTCTTCTCGATCGAACATCGGTCGTTCCTCAGGTTCTTGCCCTGGTCGGCGGGGTCAGCCGCCGACTTCTTCCGTCGTCGACGAACGCGCTCACGCGTGCACGTCCACCACGTCGCCCGGAGCGCTCGTCTTCGCGGTCTCGAGCCGCTTCACCAGCTCCTCTTGGAAGCCGAGCTGCTGATCGAAGAGCTCGTGCGTGCGCGCGAGGTACTGGCCGAGCACGTCGACCGCCGCGCCTTCGCCCGCCTCTTCCACCGCGCGCTCCACTGTCGCGAGGCTCGAGAGCCAACGCTGCGCGGCCTCCGCGTGTTGCTCCACCGACGCGCTGAACATCTCGACCGCCGCGCCGAGCTCGGCCCCGCTCGACTGCACCAGCGTCGCCGCCTGCGCCACGATCGCGCCCGTCTCCGCGAGCCCCGCGCCGAGCGCCTCCGTGCGCTTGAGCATCTCGTCCGAGAGCTCGCGGACGTGACCCTCGTGACGATCCGCGAGCGCGCGCTCGAGATCCGCGAGCCGCTCACGCTGCGCTTCGACCGCGTCGGCGACCTTCGCGAGCAACGCGTCGAGCTTCTCCGCCGTGCGCGCCTCCGCGACCACGAGCCGCTCACGCGCCTCTTCCACGAGGCCCTCGAGCGCCTGCGCCTGCCGACCCGCCGCATCGCCCACCGAGCCCGCCGCGCCACCGAGCGCTTCCACCAACGCGCGGAGCTGCTGCTCGCGCGCGACCTCACGCTCCGCCGCGCGCTCGACCTCCGCGCGCAACGCCGCGCTCGCCTGTCCGAGCTCGCGCTCCACGCGATCGGCCACCGCCGCGAGCTGCTCGGCCCGCGTCGCGTCGCGCGACGCGGCTTCGTCGGCCACCGCGCGCTGCGCCTCCGCGAGCTTCTCCACGCCCGCGAGCACCCGCGCCACGCGCGCCTCGTCGGCCTCGCGCAGGCGCGTGCTCTCCGCCACCACGCGCTCCACCAACGCCGCGTCGGCCTCGCGTCGACCGCGCGCTTCCTCGTCGAGCCGCGAGAGCAGCGTGCTCGTCGCCGCGTCGGTCCGCGCCGCGCGCACGTCGTCCTCTTCGCGCCGCGCGCTCGCGTCCGCCTCGATGCGCGCGAGCACGCGATCGAGCGCCGCGTGTCCCTGCGCCGCGCGCGCTTCGTCCGCCGCGCGCCGCTCCGCCGCTTCGCGCGCCGCCATCGCGCGCAGCTCGTTCAGGTGCTCGCTCGCCGCCTCGCGCGTTGCCTCCGCCGCGCGCGTGAGCACCGGCTCGGTCGCCTGCGCCGCACGCACCGCCACCTGCTCCGCCGTTCCCGCGAGCGCCTCGCGCACCGCCTCGACCGCGTGCCGCAGCTCGCTCTCCTGCCGACGCGCCGCCTCCGCGTGCGCGTCGCGCCACGTGCTCTCCAGCGACGCGAGGCCAGCGCTCACTCCGCGCAGCTCGTCCGCCGTCGCGCTCACCACCGCACGCACCGCTTGCTCGCTGCGCTCGACCACCTGCGCGTCGCGCTCCGAGAGCCGCGCTTCCAGGCTCTCGAGCCGCTGCGCGAGCAGCTCGAGTCGCCCCGCGACCGCACTGCCCGCGTCGCTCGCAGCCTTCGTGAGCGCGTCCGCCGTCTTCGCGTGCCCCTCGGCCCAACGCTTCGCGAGCTCCACCTGCGCGGCTTCACGCTTCTGGTCGCGATCCGCGGCGACCTTCGCTTCGTCCGCGCGCGCCGAGTCGAGGCGCTTCGCGAGCTCGTCCACCCGCGCGAGCAGCGCGTGCGCGTCCTTCGAGAGCGTCTGCCGCACTTCCGCGATCTCCTTCGAGCCCGCCTCGCGCAGCGCGTCGTTCGCGGCACGGTGCGCGCTCGCGAGACCGTCGAGCGCGTGCACGGCGTCGCGCAGCGAGGCGACCGCGTCCGGCAACGCGCGGCCCTGCTCCGCGAGCTCCTCGAGCGCCACGAGCTGACGACGCGACGCCGAGAGGTGCGCGAGCGGACCCGAGCACGCCGCGTGGATCGACTCGTCGAGCCGCCGCGCCGCGCGCCGCACGAACACCGCGCCGAGCCCGAGCATCGCGCTCGCCGCCACACCGGCCGCGCTGGTGCCGAAGCTGCGCATCAGACCGCCCATCGGGCGCGTGAGCCCCGCGCGCAGCGAGTCGATGTCGCCGCCCGTCTCGAGCGCCGCGCGCGCGCCACCGAGCGTCTCGAAGAGCCCGAGGAAGGTGCCGAGCAGACCGAGCAGCACGAGCAGCCCGACGAGGAAGGGCGCGAACACCGGCACCTGCGCCGGCATCGGATCGCGCTCGAGGTGCGAGCGCAGGAACGGCCGCAACGAGGCGTCGACCTCTTCGAGCGCCCCGATCTCCTTGCCGCCCAGCGCGTCGATCGCGCCCTGCAGCGAGGCCACGCGGCTCGCACGCAGCCAGAGCTCCAGCAGACCGCCGAGCAACACGACGGCCATGAGCATCACGAGCGTGAAGGCGAACGCGTCGGTGCCCTGATAGTACGCGCCAGCGCGCGCGACCACGGCGAGCCCACCGAGCCCGGCGAGCAACACGAGAACACGGGTCATGACCCTTCCCCTTCTTGCGAGGCCGCGCGTGGGCGCGCCTCGTCTTCGGCCGCCGCGAGGCAGCCGCGTGCGAGCTCCGACAGGAGCTCGGTCTCTTCTCGCAACGTCGCGCGGCAGAGCGCGTCGAGGTCGCGTCGCAAACGAGCGACGAAGCCGCCCGCGTACCATTGGCGCACCACGTCGAGTGACGGCAGCTCGATGTACGCGGACTCGTCGAAGACGAAGGGCGCGCGCGGCGCCTCCGGCTCCGTGACGACCGCATCCGCGACGGTGTCCGAGACAGAGACAGCGTCCGTGTCCGAGACCGTGTCCGAGACCGTGTCCGAGACCGAGACCGAGACCGAGACCGATTCCGTGTCCGTTTCCGTCGCGCGAAGCGCGGTCTCGCAATGCGAGGTCTCGGTCTCCGTCTCCGTCTCCGTCTCGGACTCCGACTCGGACTCCGACGCCGTCTCCGTCTCCGTCTCCGTCTCCGACTCCGTCTCCGACGCGGACTCCGACACCGCCTCGGCCACGAGCTCGGTCACCGCAGCCTCCGTCCCACGCGCCGGACGGACCACCGGCCCTTCGTGCACCGCGCGCAGCGCCTCGCGCAGCCCGTCCACGAAGCGCCGCACGATCGCCGTCGCCGCCGCGTGCTCACGCTCGTCCGTCGCGCGCTCCGTCGCCCGCCGCAGCGCCGCATCGAGCCTCTCGAGCCGCGAGGCCTCCGCGCCGAGCGCACGCAGCTCCGTCGCCGCCTCCGCGCGCACCCGCGTCGCGTCGCGTCGAATCGTCCGCGAGAGCGCGAGCCACCGCTGCGCGAACGGCGCCGCGAGCTCCGCCGGCGTGCGTCCTTCGCGCGCGAGCTCCAGCAGCTTCGCCGCGTCCGGGATCGCGTTGCGTCCCTCGTGCACGCTCCGGAGCTGTCGCTCCAGCCACCGCGAGGTCGACGCCATCTGATCCGTCACGTGCCCCGCGACCCAGCGCCCGTCCTCGAGCTCCACGCTCGCCCGCGCGAACCGCCCGAGCAGCGTCTCCGCCATCAGCACCGCGTCGCCGACGTCACACACGCCCGCGAGCACCTCGGCCGCGCTCGCGCCCTCCGCCCCCAGCGAGCCCACGCGCTGCAGCAGATCCCCGAGCGGCACCGTGCGATCGAGCACCGCTCCGTCCACGGTCGGCGGACGGACGCTCGCCCGCGACCGCGCGGGGGAATCTCCCCCGGCGGCGCCGCGGACCTCCCGTTCCGTGGGTCGCAGCGAGCCCGTCATGAAGCGACGGTCTCTATCAGCGCGCCCCTCCACCTCAAGAGGCGTACGCAAGCCCCCGGATCGCCCGCGAGTCGGATGTCACGCGCGATACCAACGTCGATCCGCGTACTTACGAACCACCATCCACAGCGAGCCCACTCCGCGGATTTCTCGCCAAACCGCCGAGGACACGTCGAATTCGGCGATCTGGGGCGATCTGAGGCGATCCGTCGGCGGCCCGGACAACGCCTCCCGACCCCACGTACGCTGCGACGCATGCGTTTCCCATGGCTGCTGGGGCTCTGCCTGGCGTGCGACGACTCGCCGCCGACCACGCCTCCTGCCGAGCCCTTCGTGGTCCCCGAGGTCTCGCGTGGGCGCACCGAGGACCGGTTCGAGCGCGGCGTCGGCTCTTGGTTCGGAGGCGTCGAGTCTCCGCTGGTCGTGACCCCGGACGCGATCCGGCTGCGCGACCTCACCCTGGTCCCCCTGATCGACGGAGAGCTTCGGCCCGCGGACGTCACGACCGACGGAGTGATCGGTGCGCTCACCGCGATCGACGTCCCCCACACCGAGACCGCCGGCCCCGCCGTCGCGATCCATCCCGCGATCCCCTACCGCACGGTGTACGCGATCCTCGAAACCCTGCGGCGCGCGCCCCACCACCACGTCGACCTCCACGCACGACGCGAGGGTCGACCCGTGAGCGTCGGGGTCTGGCTTCCGACGGGGCGCTCCGGTCTACGCGAAGTGGAGCAAGAGCTCCTCCTCACCACGACCCTCGCACCCGAGGGCTTGTTCGTCGCGGGCACCGGGGGTGCGCTCCCTCCCGGATGCGAGCGCATCACGACCGAACCCGAGGCGACGATCCCACGTCGCTCGGGACGGCTCGATCTCGAGGCGTACACGCGCTGCCTCGTTCGGGTGAAGCAGACGTTCCCCGACGAGGTGGTCCTCCGAGTCTCGGCCGCGCCAGAGACCTCGTTCAGTGAGCTCGTGGCGGTGTTGGCCGCGTCGAAGAGCACCGAGCGGGAGGAGCTCTTTCCGGACGTGGTCCCCCTCGCGCCCCGCGCGCGTCCTCACGCCACGCGAGACACCTCCACGGACGATGCGCGGATGCACCAGTCCGAAACCCACGACGCACCGTGAGCACCCTAAACTAGTACACCCGCCCGCAAGTTCGTTCCGGGTATCCGCGGCCCTCGACGCGGATCTCGCTCGCCGACCTCCTCGAATAGGCTTCGGCCTGTCCTTCGTCGGCGCGGCAAACGACCTCCACGCCGATCATCCACGGCAACCCGGAACGAACTTGCGGGCGGGTGTACTAGGTCGAGGATTCTCACGAACCCACCACGGTCAAACGTCCTTCTTCGCCAGCTCGCGCACGAAGGTCGTGACCTCGTCGAGGTGCTTCACGACCTGGAACTCGTGGTTGAACACGCCCGCGATCGTGCCCTGCCGGTCGACCACGTAGGTCACGCGGTGGCTGATCATCGGCAAGAGCGAGAAGAACGTGCGGTACGCGGTCGAGATCGAACGGTCGGTGTCGGCGATCATCGGAAAGCCGATCCCGTGCGTCTCCGCGAAGCGGCATTGCGTCGCGTGCTCGTCGCACGAGATGCCGACGACCTCGGAGCCGAGCGCGACGAGCTCTTCGTAGTTGTCGCGGAACCCCTTCGTCTCGACGGTGCAGTTCCGAGTGAACGCGCGCCGGAAGAAGTAGAGCACCACGATCTTGCCGCGCAGCCCGAGGAGCGAGAGCCGCTCCCCCGACGTCGTCATGGCCTCGAAGTGCGGGGCCGCTTGTCCGACGCGCAACATCACGCCTTCGTGTACACCCGTTGCGCGAGATGGTCACGATCGCGACGAGCCCGCCGGCCTCGCGACCGACCCGTCGCCCCAGCGCGAACACGTGCGAACACGTGCGATCACGTGCGGTCACGCGGCAGCGCGTTCGACGACCGCGCGATCGGACGACGCTCAGCCCGACGTCAGCCGACCGGCGTCGGCACGGTGAGGAAGTCGACGTACTCGCCGTGGGTGAGGCAATGCGCGTGGATGCGCACGACGTCCCCCGGTCGCACGTCCGGCGGGAGCTGCACCACGTACACGGTGTTCTTGCCCGCATCCGCCGCGGGATCGCCCCCTTCGAGCGCCGTGTACGCGCCGTTGTCCTCCGCGCCCACGGTCGGCCATCCGGAGAAGCGGCTCTCGAGCTCGGTCGCTTCCTCGCTCGCTTTGCGCACGCGGATCCAGTTGTACCAATGGCCTTCCGGGTTGTCCTCGCTCGGGGCCGCGTTCGGATGCATCGCGTGCCCCTTCGACGGATCGCCCCACATGATCGCGAGCATGCCCTCGGCGATCGGCGAGACCCCCGAGTCGAGGTTCGGCACGTACGGCAGGTGTTTACCCAGGTGCTTCAGCTCGCCGTCCGGTCCGTTGACGTCGGCGAGGTAGCTCTCCGGGATCGCCCCCGCGTTGCCACGCGCACGGTTGAACGCGATCGCGTCCCAGTCCGCCGGCTTGGTGCGCGGCACCGCGAGCGGATCGGCCACCGTCTCGCCACCGCCGGTGGGCGTCGGTTCGGGTCGAGGTTCCGGCTCCACGCTCGAACCGCACGCGACGACCTGCGGGAGGAGGACGACGGCGCCGGTGGAGGCCGCCAACTGCTGAAGGAACGCGCGACGAGAGGTCATGACCGAGTGCGTAGAGAAGAGCGCGCGCGAGGGCAAGGACTCGCGACGCGACGAACCGTTGCGAACGGCACGCGAACCGTGCGCGAACGGCGCGCGATCGCACCGCGCGAGCGCCCTCCGCGTTGACCGCGCCCCTCGGAACACGGTACCCGCTGAGGCTTGTCCGACTCCAAGCCGTACCCGAAGTCGAAGGCGCTACCCACCGAGCTCGACCCGTCGACCGTCGACCCGGTGGACCCGTCGAGCGTCGACCCGGTCGACGCAGTGGACCCGTCGAGCGCCGACCCGGTCGACGCAGTGGACCCGTCGACGTTCGCCCCCGTCGACACGGTCGATCCTTCGCGGCTCTGGCAGGTCGACGGCAAGTACTACGACCTCGAGCCCTTCCTCGAGAAGCACCCCGGCGGGCGGCGCTTCCTCGAGCAGACCCGCGGCACCGACTGCACGGCGCTCTTTCACAGCACGCACCTGCACGACCGCGTGCCGCTCGCGACGCTGCGGACCTACTACGTCGGCGACGTGCCCGGCTACGCGCCCGCGTACGACTTCGAGGGCGACGGCTTCTACCCGACCCTCAAGCGCCGCGTGCGCGAGCACTACGTGGAAGCTGCGCGCGCCGCGGGCGAGAAGGGTCGAGCGATCCGCGTCGCCCACCACGGCACCCGCGCGTTCTTCCTCCGTTTCGCCGCGTTCTACGCGGTCTTCGTCGCGCTCTCGATCGGCGCGATCGGCTTCGGCCAGTGGTGGTGTGCGCTCCTTTGGGGCCCCGTCGCCTTCGCGCTCGGCGGCTATGGCCACGAGGCGATGCACGCGGGCGTCTTCCGCACGGTGCGCGCCAACCGCGCCCTCGCACTGCTGACCCTCGACCTGATGGGTGTCTCCTCGTTCGTCTTCACCGCGATGCACGTCCCCTTGCATCACGTCTACACCAACGAGCCGAACGTCGATCCCGACATCGAGGTGCACTTCCCGCTCGTGCGCGAGTTCGAGCATCAGAAGCGCTTCGGCATCCACCGCTTCCAGCACCTCTACGCGTGGATCCTCTACTTCATCACCTTCCCCGTGCTCTTCGTCGGCGATCTCGTCGCGGCCGCGAGCGGTTGGTGGTTCGGCCCCTGGGGCAAGATGCAGCGCCCGAGCTGGCGCGAGGCGCTCTCGTTCATCGCGCTCAAGGTCCTCGCGGCGAGCCTCTGGTACGTCCTGCCCTACTTCCTGCTTCCGTGGACCACCGCGCTGCTCGTTCAATGCCTGATGATCGGCGGAGCTGGCCTCATGGTCCAAGGCACCTTCGCGCTCAGCCACCAGAACGCGCTGGCCATGAACTTGGCCCACGAGCCCGATCGCAACCCGCGCGATTGGGGCGCCCAGCAGCTCCGGACCTCCGTCGACTTCCAGCACGGCCACTGGCTCCCGGTCACCCTCTTCGGCGGCCTCGGGTACCAGATCGAGCACCACCTCTTCCCGACGATCAGCTACAGCCGTCTGAACGAGATCGTCCCCATCGTGCGCAAGACCTGCGAAGAGTTCGGGGTGCCGTACTTCTATTATCCGACCGCCTGGTCCGCCCTGGTCGCGCACTACCGCTTCCTGCGCACGATGGGCCGTCCGGTCGAAGAAGCGGCGTCGTCTCCCGAGCTCGTGGCGCCCTGAAGCGCGGTGGCGCAGCACGGGATCAATCACCCGACACGGTGCGCAAGCCCGAAGCGCACTCGGCGACGAACGCGCGCACTGCAAACGCGTTCCGTCGAGATCTCAATCGCCGAGGTCGAAGTCGTCGTCGTCAGCGCGCTCCTCGTCGAGCGTTTCGTCGTCGTTTCGTTCCGCAGCCTCGAGCGGGCGCTCGAGCCGCAAGTAGAACCCGTCGAGGTCGAAGTCCCTTGCGATCTCGATCTCGACGAGCCCCACCTGCTCGAAGAGGACGTCACCGTATCCGAGCTCGTCGGGCACGTCCGACACCCCGAGAGCCCGTGCCAGCTCCGCGAGCTCGGCCCAAGCGGCGAGGCCGACGTTGACGCGGACCATCTGCGTCCCACCGGCATCCGGATCGATGACCGCAGTGCCGACCAACGCGTCGCTCACCTCGAACACCGAGATCGAGAACGCCTTCTTGAAGGCATACACGGGCTCGACCCGACCCCACACGGCGTCTGGATGGTTGCTCTGAACGAACGCGCGCGTGTCCCCCCAACGAAAGCTCCCGAGGCCGAGCGCGAGATCCTGCACGAGAGGACGAGTCATCGGCGAAGAACGCCAGCAGGTTGCTGAGAAACACAAGGCACGAAAAGTCGAGCGGAGAGCGCGTCGGGCGTGTCACCGATCTGCCGAGCGAGCTGCGAGAGCAGCGCCGAGCGCTCGAGAAGGTACGGACCCAGCGCGGGCTTCAGCATCTCGCCGGTCGGCGGGTCGAACGCCGTACCGGCCGTGCGAGGCGTGTCGACCGCGACCGCGGCGACGAGACCGCGCGCGAGGTTGGCAGACATCGCGGCGTGTGGACCCCGCTCGGGCCATGCGCGCTGCGGAAGAAGCACGTCGGCGAGCGCGTCGAGGAGCGACTCGGCGAGTGCCGCACGGGTGGGGTCGTACCAACCCGCGGTCCACGCATCGACGTGCGCGACGCCGTCGCCGACCCAGCCGAGCGCGATCTCGAGCACGCGACCGTCCTCGTGCTCGGTGCGCAGGCGCAGTGGGTCGCGCACGCCACGCGCGGCGACGCGGTCGGCAAGGCCCGCAGGTGCGTAGTGCTCGCGCGTCCGGCCGTCGCGCGCGTCCCGCCAGTGGATGCGCACGCCGGCTGCGAGCACCGCGAGATCGTCGAGCATCACGTCGAGCTCGTGCGCGACGAGGGCCGCGCGGTCGCCGAAGATCTCGGGGTCGAGCGTGCCTCGGACTCGGACGCGTCGTTCGCCCGGCGTATCGAAGCGCTCGCTCGTGTCGAGCACCCCCTGACGCCAGCGCACGTGGGTGCGAGCGTCCTCACCGACCACCTCGACCTCGAAGGTCGCGGAGAGCGCGTTCGTGAACGCGGGGTTGCACTCTTCGACCAGGACGCGTCGCGTTTGGATACATCGGCACCCACACGCGAGGCTCGCGAACACCGCCTCGACCGCACGCACATCGGTCGAGAGCCGAGCATCTTCACCGACGATCTCGAACGTCGTGTCGTCTTCGATCGTGACGATCACGCGCGACGCCTCGGCATGGATCAGCGTGCGAACGGACTCGACGACACACGTCGAAAGCGTACGTGAGTCACTCACGTCTCCGACGTATAGCCCGGGGCGTCGCCGGACCGCCTCGAGAGCTTCGAGCACCACGATGTCGTCAGAATTGTAGGTTGCGCCCATGACTCCCCCTGTCGAGTGTGCGGGGCCGATCGAAGACGGACGCACCGACTCTTTCGGATGCGATGTCGAGTTGATCGGGCGCGAAACTGTACCACATTCGTGCGGAAATGTGTGTCTACGCGTGCGCTGACGTCGCGTGAGCGCACGCGACGCGCACGACCTCCAACTCGCTGGGCGTCGGGGGCGCGAGCAGCTCTTCGGCGTCGTTCCCCCGCGACGCGAGCCCGTCGACGACCGTCGTGTTCTCGGCAGGCATGCGACTCGCGCAGCCACCGCTCCCGAGCGAGAAGAAGAGCGCCCAAACTCCGACCATCGCTCGCGGCCGTTCGAGCGAACGGGGTGTCGTCGTTTCCTTCGCGTGGGGCGCCAGGATTTCGTGGGGCGAGGCGGGTGTGAATTGCGGAGCCGCTTCAGGGCCCGAAGCAGCCGAACGGCGAGCAGATTCCGCTGCCCATGAATGGGCAGCACATCGCGCCCGCTTGGCAGTGCGAGTCCTCGCGGCACGTCCGGGCCATGCAGCCGGCGGCGGGCGCGCAGCTGCTGCCGCCTCCGCTCAGGCCCCCGCTCAAGCAGCACACCTCACCGCCGGAGCAGTCCTCGGGTCCGTCGCAGGTCAGCGTCGCGCCCATGCAAGCGTCCGGCGCGGTGCACGTCTGCGTGGCCATGCCGCCGCCGAAACCCACGCAGCAGACCTCCGTCGCCGCGCAGGTCGTCATGCCGCAAGCGACCGCGGCCGGTCCCGCGTCGGCCGGCGTCCCGGCGTCGAGCGGTGTGACCGTCCCGCCGTCGACGGGTGGGACGGTCCCGCCATCGGGCACGCCGGCGCCTGCGTCGTCGCCCGGAGTGGAGGCGCCCGAGTCCACGGCCACCGAGCCGCCCGCGTCCATCGACGTGATGGGCGGGCCGGCGTCGACCGCGGGGAGGCTCGCGTCCGAGTCGGCTTGGTACGAGTCGCTGCAGGCGACGAGCGCGAGCGCGAGCGCGAGGATGGAATGACGAAGCAAGGTCCGCATGGCGCGGGAGCGTACCGCACACCCCGCCGCGGATCTCGGGCCGACCGCGCGACACCGCGAATCACCTCACGGGAGGCTCCGAGGTGCGCTCTACGCTACGGAGGAGAGCAGATTCAGCCTCTCCACGTCGCGGGCGTCGAGCGAGGTCGAATCGCTCGCGAGGTTCTCTACGAGGTGCGCGACCGAAGACGTTCCGGGGATGAGCAGCACGTTGGGAGAGCGCCGCAAGAGCCATGCGAGCGCCACCTGCATCGGCGTCGCCCCCACTCTCTCGGCGACCTCGTCGAGGACACGAGATTGAATCGGCGTGAACCCGCCGAGAGGGAAGTACGGCACGTAGGCGATTCCGTCCGACGCGAGCGCATCGACGAGCGTGTCGTCGTCGCGATGAACGAGGTTGTAGTGGTTCTGCACCGCGACGATCTCGGTGACTGATCTCCCTTCGTCGATCTGCGCTCGGGTGACGTTGGAGAGCCCGATGCTCCGCAGCAGGCCCCGTCGCCGAAGCTCGGCGAGCGCGGTCAACGGTGCCTCGATGGAGCCCTCCGCCGGCCCCGTGGCGCCGAAGCTCGCGCGGAAGTAGACGAGATCGAGGACGTCCTTCCCGAGGTTGGTGAGATTCTCGTGAACCTGGCGCTCGAGCTCGGCGGCGGAGAACGCGGGATCCCACGAGCCCGTCGGGCCACGCACCATGCCCACCTTCGTCGCGACGACGAGACCGTCTGGATACGGATGGAGCGCCTCTCGGATGAGCTGGTTCGTGACGTGGGGCCCGTAGACGTCACTCGTGTCGATGTGATCGACGCCCCGTGCGACGGCTTCTCGGAGCACGGACAAGGCCGCGCCGCGATCCGCGGGCGGACCGAACACGCCCGGACCGGCGAGTTGCATGGCGCCGTAGCCGATGCGCCGGACCGAGTGAGGACCGAGGTGGAAGGTGCGTGAGTCGGTGGTCATCAGATCGTCCTTCGTGGGAGTCGCGGCGAATGTGCGGGCGCGACGCGCGTGCGACAATCCATCGTAATCTGCACAGGCCGTGCGCTAATCTGCACAATCATGGACGAGCTCGCCGACCTGACCGCCTTCCTCACCGTCGCCCGCGAGGGCGGCTTCCGAAGCGCCACCCGAGTGTCGGGAACGAGCGCGTCGCAGTTGAGCGACGCCGTGCGTCGACTCGAAGCTCGTCTCGGCGTGCGCTTGCTCCATCGGACCACCCGCAGCGTCACGCTGACCGAAGCCGGCGCACGACTCCTCGAGCGCATCACTCCCGCGCTCGGAGAGGTGCGCAACGCGCTCGACGAGGTGAATCAATTCCGCGATCGACCCACGGGGCGATTGCGACTCAACGTGCCGAGCGCGGCAGCGAGGCTCGTGCTCCCGTCCGTGGTGCCGCCATTTTTGGCGAAGTATCCCGACATCGTCGTCGACGTGGTGGCCGACGATCGACGCGTCGACATCGTCGCGGAAGGGTTCGATGCGGGCATCCGCTACGACGTGTCGCTGGAGAAAGACATGGTCGCGGTCCCCATCGGCCCGCGTGTCCAGCGCTTCGCGGCCGCCGCTTCACCGTCCTACCTCGAGCGCCGTGGCCGCCCCACGCATCCGCGCGAGTTGCTGGAGCACGACTGCCTGGGCTGGCGCTTCTCGAACGGCCCCGTCCAGGCGTGGGAGTTCGAGAGGAGCGGAGAGACGTTGCGAATCGACCCGAAGGGCCCCGTCGTCGCTGGGTTCGGTGGCGCGACCGACTTTGCGGTGCAGGCCGCGGTGTCGGGCTGCGGCATCCTCTACCTCTTCAAGGACTGGCTGCAGCCGCAGTTGGACAGCGGAGCGTTGGTGCCGGTCCTGCAGCCGTGGTGGTCGCGCCTCGGCGGCGCGTTTCTCTACTACCCCGGCCGTCTCTACTTGCCGACGCCCTTGCGTGCCTTCGTCGACTTCCTCAAGACGAGGCCGCGAGACCGAGTCCTGCGCTCCGGGCGGCAACATCGGTAGATGGGCATGCGTAAGGCCGGTCGACCCGCATGTTTCGCGTGCGGATTCCGTACTCGATGGCGGCCATTGACGCCTCGAGCTCAATCCACGTTCCCACGAACCTCTCCCGAGGGAATGAGACCCAGATCTGAGCCTGCAGAACATGGATGCGAGCTTGCCCCGCGACGCCCGACGACGTGCACGGCGAGCATTCGATCAGCCCCGTCGCTCGAGCTCACGCCACGTCGCCGCGGTCTGACGGCTCATCGCGTCGTAGAGGTGGCTGCGGTGTCCGGCGAGCGCGAGGTAGCCGCCGCAAGCGAAGAGCGGCGCGGCCAGGAGCGGGCTCGTCGGAGCCATCGCGATCGCCATCCCGGCGGCGGAGAGGCCGAGGAAGAGCTCCACTTTCGCCCAGACGAGGTTCGCGGGCGGCCGGCCGAGTGCGGCGTGGACGCGCGCGAGGTCTTCGTTCATGCGTGCGCAACGCTCGTGACCTGCGCGAGCTTCCCGTGATGCGTGACTGAACGTTCGACGTGGTCGAACGCCCGCAACCGTCGGTCGACGTCGCGCCCACGCTTCGACCCGCCACCGGACGCTCGGAGACTCAGGCCTTCTTGCGCTGGGTCAGCGGCACCGCGCCCGCGTCGCTCACCGTCACCTCGGCGGAGGCATCGGCCGGGCGCATGCGTTCGCGAACCACGCGCACCGTGCGCCCGAGCACCTCGGCGCTCGTCGACTCCGGCGTCATGCGGAGGATGTTGGCGAGCGACCGAACCATCGCGCGGGCGGAGACGTGACGGTCGGCGGGATCCTTCGCGAGCGCCTTGTGCACCACGTCGTGCAGCGCGCGCGGGATGTCGGGGCGAATCTCGTGCAGCGGCGGGACGCGCGCGTCGCGGAGCTTGAGCAGCACGTCGATCGCGCTCGGGGCCTCGAAGAGCTTGCGACCCGCGAGCGCCTCCCAGAGCACGATGCCGAAGCCGAAGAGATCGGTCTGAACGGTCGGCTCGGAGCCCGGCTGCAGGAGCTCGGGCGCGAGGTACGCGACCTTGCCCTTCACGATCTCGGGCTGCGTGATGCGCGAGCGATCCATCGCGCGGGCGAGCCCGAAGTCGGTCAGCTTCACGACGCCGTTCACGCCGATCATCACGTTCTGCGGCGTGACGTCGCGGTGGTAGACGGGCACGCGGAAGCCGTCGTCGTCGGTGTTCTCGTGCGCGGCGCCGAGCGCCTTGAGCACCTCGATGCCGATCGCCGCCACGAGCGGCCAGGGCGTCGCTTCTCCGTGGCGGTCGTACGCTTGGCGCCAGTCGAGGAGCGTCACGCCATCGACCCACTCGAGCACGAGGAAGAACGCGCCGTCGCGGTCCTGGCCGAAGTCGTGGATGGAGGCGATGTTCGGGTGCGAGAGCGTCGCGGTCACGCGCGCTTCTTCGACGAACATGCCGACGAACTCTTGGTTCGCGGAGAGGTGGTCGAGGATTCGTTTGACCGCGACCGTGCGACGAAAGCCGGCCGCGCCGTGGGTGATGGCGCGAAACACCTCGGCCATGCCGCCGAGCCCGGCGAGCTGAACCAGCTCGTACTTGTCCGCGAGCCGGCGACCGATCGCGCGATGCGGAGTCTCGTGTGTCACGACTGCCCCTCTCGGCAGAGAGACTCGCACGACGCGCCGCGTTGGGCGAGATCGTGTCGGGATTTGGCCTCTCCCTGCTTCGGGGCCGACGTTCGGGGCCGACGTTCGGGGCCAACGTTCGGCGCCGACGTTCGGCGCCGACGTTCGGCGCCAACGTCCCGCATCGGCGAGCCCGTCGGCCCGGGTCGCGACGACGAGTCCCGCGTGTCGATTTCTGGACGCACGATCCCGCCACACAGTACGCGAGGCCATGCGTCGTCCCTCCGTGCGTCGTCCCTTCGTGATCGGGCTCGTGGGCTCCCTCGTCGTCTCGCTCGGCGGTCTGGCGTACGTACAGCATCGGAGCTCACGCGCCGACGATGCTCTACGACGCGCTCGCGCGGTCCTGGACGTGCCGTTCGAGCGCGCGCCCGAGCTCCACGACCTCGAGGTGGGCGACGCGCTCTCGGCCCTCGACGCCGCCGAAGCCCTCGGCGCGGAAGATCCGACGCTGCGTCACGACCTCGAGTCGCTCGCGCACCTCAAGCGCGGCGATCTGATCTTCGCCGAAGGCTCGCTCACGGCGGCCCGTCACGCCGACGGTTGGAGCGTGGAGCGTCACGTGGTCGCGGCCGCGATCGCGCGCTCGGCGGACAACCGCGAGGCGGCGCGCGAGCACGTCCGCGCCGCGCTCGCGGAAGAGCCGGACCACGCGCGCGCGCTCTTGCTGGAGGCCGACCTCGCGCTCGACGCGCGCGAGGGCCGCATCGCCAAGCGCGCGCTCGAGCAGCTCCTCGAGGTCGGCTCGCGCGTGCCCGCGATCCACAACCGCCTCGGCCTCGCGCACGAGCTCGTGGGCGACGACGACCAAGCGCGCGTCTCGTTCGAGCGCGCGCTGTCGCTCGACGACACCTTCGTGGAGGCGTGGGTGAACCTCGGCCGATCGCTCCGCGCCGCGGGTGAGCTCGACGAGGCCTTCGTGGCCTTCACCGCCGCGACCGAGCATGCGGTCGGCGACGGCGCGGCGTGGCTCGGCCGTGGGCTCTGCGCGCTCGACGCGGGCCGCCTCGACGACGCGCGTCTCAGCCTCGGGCGCGCGGCCGAGCTCTCGTCCCACGATCCGGTCGCGCAGCTCGCGCTCGCGGATCTCGCGCTCGCAGAGGGCGAGCTCGACGACGCCGCGAACCGCTACCGCGCGGTGCTCCGCGAGCGCATGGACCTCGCCGAGGCGTGGGTGAAGCTCGGCAACGTGCTCGTGCGACAAGGCGAGAACGTCGACGCGGTGCGCGCGTTCGAACAAGCCATCGTGCACGAGCCCTCGCTCGCCGCCGCGCACAACGGCCTCGGCGCGGCCCTCGTGGCTATGGGAGATTCCGCGCGCGCCCGCGCTGCCCTCGAGCGCGCGGCCGAGCTCGCGCCTCAGGATCCGAACCCGCTCTTGAACCTCGCGCTCCTGCACGAACGCGGTGGTGACGCGCGCCTCGCGCGGGAAGCGTGGAGCGCGGCGCTCGTTCGCGATCCCGAGCACCCGGTCGCGCTGGCGCGGCTGGGGCGTTGAACGCTCCGCGACGGTTGCGCCGCGGACCGATCGTTTCGCGGATTCGTGACGGCTTCGCGCACTGCGTCCGCTTCGCCTCGCACGATTCCGCTTCAACTCGATCGTGCACCACCCCGTCCGCGGTCTCCAGATCCGGCGGCAGCTCCCACGCACCTCGACCACGCAGGTCGCCGCCGAGATTCCGATGCGACGCGGTATTGGCTATCGTCGTGGCGCATGAGCCGCTTCCTCATCCCACCGGAGACGCTCCTCGCGCGCCTCGACGGCTACGAGCTCGGCACGCGTGGTCGGCAGATCGTGGAGTGGTACGCGCGCCGTCGCATCCTCGGGGGCGCGGTGCTGTGGATCGACGAGCCGTGGGCGGAGGTCGGCTACGACGAGCTCACGACGGAGTCGGGCGTCGCGGTGGCCGTGTTCGCAGCGCCAGTGGAGGTCGACGGTGGCCTCCCGCTCACGAACGAGGTGCTCGTCGGCGACACGACGCAGCGCATCGCGACCTGCTTCGTCTTTCTCGACGCCGTGCGGTGTCGCGACCTCGCTTCGGTGCCCGACACACACGCCGTCTTCGCGGGCGGTCTCCACGTGGAGCGCCTGGCCTGTTTCGCCGCGCCCGACACCAGCTCCTACGTCGCGCGTACCCTCGAAGCGCAGATCGTGCTGTCGGGGATGGGCGACGGACAGCTCGAGCTCGCCCCCGGAACCCACCGAGAAGTCGAAAGCTTCATCGACGCCGCAGCCAAGTTGAAGCGTGCGCGAAAGGGCGTCCTCGCGTCGATCGACGACCGACTCGACGACGAATCCCCGTGGGAAGTTGCCCTCGACATCGCCGCCGGTGACGCCGATCTCTGAGGCCCGAGACGCCGTTCGCTCGCGGTGCGCTGCGAAGCAGTGCGCAGTGGCGAAGCCGGTCGCAGTCGCGAAGCCGTGCGCAGACGCGCCATCGAAGGTCCTGGAGATCGGCAGCCACGCAGACGTCGGGCATCGTCGTAGATGTCGTGTTGGGATCGGTCGATGAGCCTCTCACCGTGCCCCGCGTGTCGTGCGCCCGAGCCGGGCCTCGTCGTGAACGCGTTCGGATCACCACGCGTGCGCTGCGCAGGCTGCGGGGCGTGGTTGGTGCCGACCGAGGATGGGCTCCGGGAAGAGGACCCGCTGCTGTTGCCGTGCCTGCGCGCCGCGGACGCCGCGGTGCAGGAGCTCGACTCGGGCGCGACCTACTCGCGGCGGCGGCGCTTCTTGCTCGAGCGTGGGTTGCGCGGGAGCGCCGTCGACGACGCGCTCCGGATGCTCGATTCGGTGATGCCCGTACCCCGCGGTGAGCTCCCGGAGGGCTGGGTCCGCTTCGTGGAGACACGCCGCGCCGGGGGCTATCGCGAAGCCGCGCAGAGCACGCGCACGCTCCACGTACGCCGCCGCGGCCGCCTCGTCACCGATGCCTTCGCGGCGCTCGTGATCGGCGGCTACTTCGGGGCCGTCTTCTACGACGCGGCGCCGTGGATGGGGATCGTGGCCGGGTTGGTCCCGCTCGGTCTCCTCGTCGCTCGCCTCCAGACCACTCGCTGGTCGCTCGGCCCCGAGCGATGGGCGATCCCGGGTCGCTGGTTCGGCCGAACGATCGACGTCGACCCGAAGACCATCGAGTGGATCTCCGTCACGCGGGAGCGAGTGAAGGGCAGTGATCTCTTCGGTCTCACCCTCCGCGCCGAGGGCGTCGACCACGTCCTCATGCATCCTTCGAGGGAGCTCTCGGAGGAGTCGGCCCATGGGCTCGCGAGGCTGCTCGAGGAGCACGCCGGGCTCGTGCCTCGACGCCTCTCCGCAAAGGTCCGCGTCGAGCGGGCGGAGCAAGCCACGGAGCAAACCACGGCCGCCGTCGAGGAGGAGACGTCGCGCCGCACGGACCTACGACGCGACCGAAAGGACGAGCGCGGATGAGCGTTCCGCCGATGTCGAGCAGGATGCCCGCGCGCGACGATCACGGCTTGCGCCACGCTCGCCATCGAGGGCGTGCTCGTCTTGGCTTCGCGGCCCCTACGTGCGCGAGCGGTCCCCGCTTCTGGTTCAGCCGTTCAAGAGCGCCATCATGGGCTCCGGGTAGCGAAGCCCCGCGAACGCTCCCGGCGGCGCGAGCGCGTCGATCCGCGCGAGCTCGGAAGCGCTCAACGTCACGTCGGCGGCGGCCGCGTTCTGATCGAGCCGCTCCACACTGCGCGTGCCGGGGATCGCCACCACGTGCTCGCCGCGCGAGAGCACCCACGCCAACGCGAGCTGCGCAGTCGTGCATCCCTTCTCGGCGGCCACGCGCTCGAGCTCCGAGAGGAGCGCGAGGTTCGTCGTCATCGCGTCGGCCTGGAATCGCGGGTTGGAGCGTCGGTAGTCGTTGGCGTCGAGCGTCTCGAGCGACTTCAACGCGCCGGTCAGAAAGCCTCGACCGAGCGGGCTGTACGCGACGAACGTCACCCCGAGCTGCGCGCAGGCCGCCAGCGAAGTCTCTTCGAGATCACGCGTCCACAGCGAGAGCTCGCTCTGCAGCGCGGCGATCGGGTGCACCGCACACGCGCGGCGAAGCGTCTCCGGCGACGCCTCCGACAGCCCGAGGTACCGGACCTTCCCCGCCTTCACGAGCTCCGCCATCGCGCCCACCGTGTCCTCGATCGGGACCTGCGGGTCGACGCGGTGTTGGTAGTAGAGATCGATCGTGTCGACGCCGAGGCGTCGTAGGCTCGCGTCGCACGCGCTCGCCACGTACTCGGGGCGCCCGGAGATGCCCTGGAACGAGCCGTCCTCCCCGCGCTGGATCGCGAACTTCGTGGCGAGGAAGGTCTGCTCGCGGCGGCCCTTCAGCGCGCGCCCGACGAGCTCTTCGTTGCGACCCACGCCGTACATGTCCGCGGTGTCGAGGTGCGACAGCCCCTCGTCGAGCGCGCGGTGGATCACGCGGATCGACTGCGCGTCGTCCGCCGCTCCGTAGAAGTCGCTCATGCCCATGCATCCGAGCCCGATCGGGTGGACGGAATGGGCGCCGATCGTGCGGGTCTTTCGGGTCTTCGTGTGGCTCATCGGGTGCTCCTCGTTCGAGAGGAGAGACCGTGCCGGCGCGCGCGACCGCGAGCCATGGCGCGTACGGCGCATCTCTTGTCGGATCCTGCGATTCGCCGTGCCGCGCGCGACCGCCTTGCCCGATCCTGCGCTCGGCTGGCGTGTTCCTTCGATCCCGCCGACCCTCGGTTGGCACGAGCGCGCGCGGCTCGGCATGCTCCCACGCGTGCCGACGCCACCCCCCACGCTGATCGGCCCGATCCTGCGCTGGGTCGGCGATCGAGAAGGACGCGTCCAGACGCCCGTCCCCGGCCTCTGGTTCTTCCGCGCCTCGGCGCCCTTCGGTCCCAAACGCGTCGACGCGCGCATGGTCACGCTCGCGCTCATCCTCCAAGGCGCCAAGCACGTCGACTTCGGCGAGCGCCGCCTGCAGTACCGACCGGGCGAGTACCTCTTCGTGACGGGAGAGCGTCGCTACACCGCGCTCGTCGAGGACGCCAGCGAGGCGCGCCCGTACCTCTCGTTGGTGCTCGAGCTCGCACCGGAGAGCCTCGCGGCCGCGCTCGTCGCGCTCGGCGACGCCGGCGAGCGACGGCCGGCCGTGCTCCACACCGAGCCGCTGCCCGAGGCCTTCGTGGCCGAAACCTCACCGCCGCTCCTCGACGCGATCACGCGCCTCGTCGACACGCTCGACGACGCCGTCAGTCGCGCCACCTTCGCGCCGCTCGTCACCCGCGAGATCGTCCTGCACCTCCTGCGCGGCCCCGCCGGTCCGATCCTTCGTGCCGCCGCCGCGCGCGACGACGGACGCATCCGACGCGCGGTCGCGTTCATGAACGAGCACGTCGCGCGACGCTTCACGATCGAACAGGTCGCGCGTCACGTCGGCATGAGCCCCTCGCACTTCGCCCATCGTTTTCGAGACATCGTGCGCACCAGCCCGATCCAATACGCCAAGCGCCTCCGGCTCGCGCAGGCGCGGCTCCTCATGCTCGGCGAAGGCCTGGGCGCCGCCGAGGCGGCCGCATCCGTCGGCTACGCCTCGCCGTCGCACTTCACGCGCGACTTCAAGCACGAGTTCGGAGCACCGCCGGCCGCGTACGCAGCGCAGCTCCGCGCGCGTTGACCCTGCCGCGAAACGCGCTCCTCGAACACCGTGGCCTTCGTGGCTCGTCCGAGTGACGTGCCTGGTCCCGTACGGGACCCGAGCGCGTCAGATCAGATCGTAGGGCGCGCAGGTCGACACCCCCGCGCCCACGATCGTCCCCGGCACGTCGAGCGCCACGTCGACCGTCCGCAGCATCTCACCGCTCTCCCAGTCGAACTCCGCCGCACGCGCTCGGCCGTCGGGCGCCTCCGTGAAGAGCCAGAAGTTGCCGCCCCATTGCGCGAACGCGAAGCCACCACGCGCCGCGAGCGGGACCACCTTTCGTTCGATCGTCCCGCCGGTGTCGGCGTCGAGCAGCTCCACCGAGACCACGATGTTCCGCAGGTTTCGCACGTCGAGCACCATCCCGAAGAGCCGCCCGTCGCCGGTGCCCGTGAGCTCCATGTTCGCCGGCGTCGGCGCGTCGATGTCGCCGATCATGTCGATGCGCAGATCGCTCCGATCGATCTCGGCGAGCCGACGGTACGCGAGGCCATCCATCCACCAGCCCCCTTCGGCGGTGATGAAGAGGCGCTCTTCGCTCGACGTGCCCACCGTCGCGAAGCCCATGCCGTAGTTTCGGATCTCGTGCTGCCCGAGCTCCATCCCGGTCGCGGTACACGAGGCGTCCGTGGTGCTCACACGAAAGAGCGCACCGCGCCCCGAGCTCACCCACGCGGTCCCGGTACGGTCGACGGCCATCGAGCGGAGCAACGAGCCCTCCGCCTCGCAGCGGATCACGCCGATGTCCGTGTACGTCAGCGTCTCGGGATCGAAGCGGAGCAGATGACTCGTCGGGGTCGCGGTCCCGAGCTCGGTCGCGAGCACGAACACCTTGGTCAGCTCCTCGCCGATGCAATCGAGCGAAGGCGAGGCCACGTCCGCGCTCGCGTCGATCGAGCCTCCGTCGTCTCGCGCGTCCGCGTCTGCGGTGGCGTCGCGCGCGCCTCCGTCGCCGACGCCTGGGTCGTCGTCGCCGCCGCACGCGAGGAGAAGAACGAGGCACACCGAGCCGAGGATCCGCATCGCGCGAGGATGCGTCGTGCGCCCGCGTCCGAGCCACTACGGAGCGTGCGCGCGATGATCGTCGAGACGCGGCGCGAGACGTCCTGCGTGCGCCGCCCTTCGTGATGCGCGCCGATGGCGTGCCGCTCCGTGTCATCGCATCGCGGCCCGTCCCTTGCGTACCGGCCGGGCATGAGAAGGCTCGGACTCTTCGTGCTCGCGATCCTCGGCTGCACCCACGCGACGGAACGCGATGATCCACTCGACCGCGAGGGGTACGACCTCGCGGTGTGCGACCCGTCGTCGAACTTCTTTCAGAACCTCACGCCCGCGACGCCGGTCGACTACCTCGAGCTGAGCGGCGACGGGTCTACGCAGACGCGCGGCACGCGGTGCGGCGGGGCCTCCGACGTCGACGCGTGCGAGCTCGCCTTGTCGCGGCTCCTGCCCCCCGTGGGATGGGCCGTGCGCCCGGACGGGGGAGCACCTTCGCCGCGTGTCTACCTGACCTTCACGCGAGGTGACGAGGTCGGCGTGATCGGACAGTCGGATCTCGCGACCTTCTTGAGCCCCGCCGAGCTCGTCGATGCGGCGTTCCTCGCGCAGGTCGCGACGCGCGGAAACGTCGATTGCAGCGCGCCCGCCGGACGTGTCACGCCCGAAGGGATCGAGATCATCACGCGGACCGAATACCCGTGCGGTGGCGCGCTCGAAGAGCACCGCGTGTTGGTCGAGCCGACGGGCATCGCAACCGTCCTCGAGACTGCGTTGCTCCGGCCGGGGACGGACGAGATTTGTCCATAGAGCGATGGGCGCCAACGCTGATCCCGGGAGTCGTCGCGACGTCAGCGTCGGGAACCTTCGACGATCCTCTCGCCTGCCCCGCGTGTGGCGCTCGAACGGACCGCGCGGGGGCCTCGGAACCAGGATCCGGAGGGAGCACGGGGGGCGTTCAATAGCTCGGATCGAGCCCGATCCGCCATCCGCGGGTCATCCCCTCCTACCTCGTACGGTGGACTCGCGGGCCTCGCGCGCGCCGCGCTTGCACCACGAAGTGCTCCCCCGCATCGTAGGCCGACCATGGAGCCCCCGCGCACCGACTGTCCGCGTGCAGCGCTCCTACAAGCGGTCTGGATTGCGGCATCGCTCGCGCTTGCCTGTGGGGGAGCCACGGTGGTCGGCGAGGGCGAAGTCGAAGTCGATACCGAGTCCGAGTCCGAGTCCGAGTCCGAGTCCGAGTCCGAGTTCGAGTCCGAGTCCGAGTCCGAGTCCGAGACCGTGTCCGAGTCCGAGTCCGAACGCGAGGCCGAAGCCAATCCCGCGACCGATCTCGACAGACCCTGCGACTCGCTCGATGCAGCGACCTGCGTCGCGTCGCGGCCTCGCTGTGTCTTCGATCTCACGGGGCGGCGCTGCCGCGATCCGGTCGACGACTGCGAGGGCGTCACCCCCGACCCGTCGTGGTCAGGCCAGCCGGTGTTCGATCGCGGTGACCCCTGCGAGAACGTCCGGCCCGGCTGCGGCTGGAGCCCCCGCGACCGCCGCTGCGTCCTCTTCACGGCGCTCACGGTCTGCCCGGAGACGCTCGACGAGGCGCAGGCGCTCCAGGTGCTCTGCGACCACTCCGGGCAGGCGCCGCTCAGCTGCCGCTACGGCCCGACCCGCTGCGAGTGCGTCCGGCCCCACTATTGCGGCGGCGCCCCGCCCCCGCCGCCCGTCCGATCGCCGCCGAGCACCTTCACCTGCACCCCGCCCTTCGACGCTCGCGGCTGCCCCACCGGCGCGGTGCGGAACGGCGGCGCTTGCCGGCTGGATCCATCGGTCGTCTGCACGAGCTGCGCGACCTCCGCGCAGTGCGTCGACGGGCGCTGGCGGCTCCGGCGCCTCCCGCCGCGGCCCTGACTTTGCGGAGGAACCTCACCTCCGGGCACCTTCCCGCGTCGAGGAGAGACTCCGGCGACCCGTCGCGCCTCGCGATCTTGCCGTGATGTCGATCCGAGAGGTCGGCAGTAGGAACCGCCTCCGAAGTCGTTCGAAGGGAATTCTTGCCCTGCCCGGTGGGTACCGTGGGGTCGGGCATGCCACGTCTCTCGTCCGCCTCGACGCTTCGTGCGCTCGCGCTCCTCGGGTTCGCGCTCGTCCTCGGCGCAGACTGCGGGCGCGCGAGGTCCTCCGAGCCGGCGCGGAGATCGGCCGTTCGCTCGCTGCCGCACGCAGGACGCATGGTCTCGTTCGCTCTCTCGCGCGACGGCGCCACGTTGGCGACCGGGTCCGAAGACGACGAGCGCAGCGTGGTGCTGTGGGACGTACGTACGGGCGAGAGCCGACGCAGCATCGACGTCGAGGGCGGCGTCGGGATCGCCGACAGTCTGGCACGTGGTCTCGCCTTCTCCGCGGATGGGCGTCTCCTCGGCTTCAACTACGATACGAGCTCCGTCGGCGCGGTCGTGGTCGCCACGGGGCGGCTCGTCCTCGAAGCGAGCACGGGCACTGGTCAGGACAGCGCTCCGAGCTGGGTCTTCGCGGACGATGGCTCCGAGGTGCTGGTCGCGGGAGCGTCGGCGGCTTGCCCGGACGCGATGGGCGTCCTCTTCGCCGTCGCCCCACCGCACGAGACACGCTGCGTCACGGGGCGCGTCGGGGAGAGCATCGTCTCGGCGGTCGCAGTGCGTGATGGACGCGCGCACGTCGTCTCGGTCCGCGCGCTTCTCAGCCGTGACGTCGCGGCAGGCGCGCTCATGGCCACCGAGCTCGAGGGCGCCCCTCTCCTCGACGGCATTCCATCGCCCAGCCATCGCTTCGTGGCCATCGGCCACCCCTCGCCCCGCAACGATGCGGTGTTTCTCTACGAGGTCGACTCTCAACGTCGCATCCATGCGAGCGTCGTCCCCTTCCTCACCGGCTTTTCGTTCGCGCGGGCGGACGAGACGCGGTGGGCCGCGGTGAGCGCGGAGCCCGGTCGGCGAGGCGGCGTCGTGCTGCTGCGCGGAGGTGCGCAGACGGGTCGCATCTCGGGCCCGCTCGAGCCGCACGATCTGCAGTTCGCCGACGGCCTGCCCTTCGCGTTCTCCCCCGACGGCGCACGGACGGTCGTGCTTCGACCGGGCGGACGCCTGGAGCGTGCGGGTGAGGTATGGGCTCGCGTGCCCGGTGCGCGCGGGCTCGCGTGGCCGCTCCTCGGGGTCGTCATCGCGCTGGGCCCCGACGTCCTCGTGTTTCTCGACGCCGACTCCGGGGAAGTCCTCCGCACGTACAGGCGCGCGCGGATCGAGGGTACGACGGCCGCTCCGCCGTGACGCGAGGCGACTCGACGCTCGCCGTCTTCTGCAACTGGCGGATGCGCGCGTTCTTCCCGCGGCGCTCGCGCAGGACCTCGACCTGATCGCCGGGGCGGAAGTCGGGGGAGATCGCGGAGCTGGCCGGCCTCGATAGCGTGGATCTCGGGAACGACGCCTGACATGGATCGACACCTTCTGGATGACGGGCCCGCTGGCGGGGAGCGCAGCACGTAACACGCCGGAGCGTCATCCCCCGCCTACCTCGTACGGTGGACTCTCGTCGAACAGCGCATGGACCCGCGTGCGACCTGCACGCCTCGTCTGGGCGAACACCGACCGGGGCGCCCACCTTCGAAGTGGCGGCCGCCACCCGTTCGCCGCCATTCCGCCGCCACCCCTCGTGTAGGCATGCGGAATCATTGACGCGTGGTACCGGTACGAAAGGTGATTTGAGCGGCGGCGGTGCATCCCCGGCTCATCACCGAGAACGCGTGCGTCGCGATCACGCGGCGGACGAGCTTTCGCAAGGCGTTCCTCGCGCCTTGGGCGGGGTCGTCGCGGGACGTGGTCTCGGCGGACGCGGCGGTCGCGCTGAAGCGAACGTCGAGCTCGCCACGCTGGGACGAGGTCGGGCAGATCTTCGCGTACGCCGCGGCGCTCGCGCAGCGCGCGACCAAGATCGACTGGCACCAGCTCGTGCTGAACGTCACCCACCACCACAGCCAAGCAACGCCGCGGGATCGAGAGCTCGCGGAGGCGACGCGCATCCTGCATCGCACGACGGCATGTGCGCTCAACTGGCTCCTGCGCGAGCGTGGGTTCGACGCGCCGGGCTCGGTCTTCGACAAACGACAGACCCACTGGACGACGCTGGTCGACCTCGAAGCGGTGACCCTGCGGACGATCTACGACGACGTGAACTGCGTCGCGGCGGGATGGGTCACGCATCCGCTCGAAGTGCCCGTGGGACACCACCTCGGGTTCGATCTCTGGAAGGCAGGAGGCATCGCGGTGCCGAAGCCGGAGAACGACTTCTTCTCGGACAAGCTGCCGAAGGAGCTCGAGCTGCGGCTCACACCTCCGATTGCCTTGGTGCGTCAGTTCGACGGCGACCTCGACGCGATCGTGGGCGCGTTGACCGAGCTGCGTGAGGCGCGCCTCGAGACGCTCGCGCGGGAGCGACGCGGTCCCGTGCGCGGGGTGAAGAAGATGCGCGCGGTGCATCCGTGGGATGAGCCCGACACCGACAAAGAGGTGATCGGACGGCCCGTCCGGACATTCGCCGTGGGTCGCAACGACGACGAAGGCGTCGCCGTCTGGAAGCAGTGCCTGCAGGAGACGTACGGGCATCGCTCGGCGCACGCGGAGCGGATCGTTCGGTGGAAGGCGGGCGATCGAACGAGCGCGTTTCCGGCGGGCACGCTGCGCGGGCACACGTTCCTCGGCATGCCGCTCGACGTGCCGGCGTTCGGAGCGATCCTCGGTGCGCCGCATCCTTCGCGCGAAGAGGTGGAGGCCGAGCTCGCGGAGAAGCGCGCGCAGCGCGCGAAGATGGAAGCCGTGCAGCGACGGCGAGAGCGTGTGCGCGAGAAGCGACGTGAGCGCGCACGTGAGCTCGCAGAACACGAAGACCTCGAGCGCACGCTCGAGGACGAAGCGCGCCGCGTGCGCGTGATCGACGTCGAACCGCCGAAGAAGCTCCTGA
>ERZ761607.1622-NODE-1622-length-27113-cov-6.968549_pt1 | contig 27113 bp, 21 predicted proteins | sample MGYA00511164_ERZ761607 | MGnify/ENA primary metagenome ERZ761607 (study PRJEB28899, sample SAMN02445080) | bioreactor sludge metagenome | biome: EBPR sludge | place: Australia: Brisbane, Thorneside Wastewater Treatment Plant | collected 2011-06-22 ... | reverse complement strand
GCATCCAAGACCGCTCAATTAATGACCGTTTGGGAATTGGCAGAGCGACTGAACGGAACTGGCGTAACGATCAATGCAGTCCACCCGGGTGAGGTCGCCACGAACATCGGCATGAATAATGGACTCCTTTATCGCTGGTATCAAAAGTACCTGCTCGCCCACATTCTAAAAGACCCAAAAATCTCCGGCGAAGCGCTCTACTACTTTGCCGCTGCCCCAGAAGTAAGCACAACAAGCGGAAAGTTCTTCAACCTGACCATCGAAGAAAAACCAGCAGCTCATGCACTGGACCGGGTAATGGGCAAACGCGTATGGGATATCAGCGAGGAATTAACCGGCTTGCACCACAAGATGGTGGAGAATACAGCATCCACTGCAGTGGAAAACCCCGGCTTTATCGCCGCTTCATAAATATTTAGGTGACAGTCACCTTATCAATACCCACATGTGCAAACCACAAACACCTCCCTTTGTTTTCAAGAATATTTACCCGTGGTTTCGATACATCTTACTTTTTGGGCGCAAAATCCATCAAGTCTTAATGGATTTGCAAATTGTATTCAGCAAGCGCCCGGTTTCTTCTCCTGTTTTGCCAGATGCTTATACTGCCTTCAACACGTCAACGGTTGACTCTGAAATAACTCTGCAGTGTCTGGAAGGTGCCATACCTGCCGATATCGAAGGCTCGCTGTTCATCTGTCAATGTTTGGGATCTCCTAAAGCCTACATGGTCGGAGATACCAATATCATCCGTATCGACTTTGATGGCAATGAACCTCGTCTGACAAATCGCCATTTGTGGACTCCCGCCGCGATCGCCCGCCAAAAACTAAAAACGACACGTCACCGCTTCGACTTTTTCGGGTTCATGTATCTTTCTCCCGGGTTGGGCATGTTTTCCTATACAGAAGGCTTGTATCTCCTGCCAGACGGGCGACTGGCAGTCACCAGCGATGTAGACCGTCCGTGGGTCATTGAAAGAGATAGCCTGCGAGCCGTCACACCCGTTGGGCGCAGAGATGAATGGCTGCCCATGCTGACTGATAACGCCGGTGAAGTACTGGGGAGTCTCTTCGCTGGCTACAATAATTCGCACGTCTTATACACAGACCATGAAAAAGGGGAAGTTTTTTTGGTCAACTATCGGCTGAAGCCAAATAACAAAGAGCATCCGGTCAAGCTGATGCGCTGGGATGGCTATCATCCATTCGAAACATGGACTGTTGTAGATAAAGACGGCGCTGAGATCGAGATCAAGCAAAGCATCCATGAATTGGTCTTCACCCGCGATTACATTCTGCTTGCCGATACAGCCTTTGTAGCAGGCACGGAAATGTTCACTCCGTGGAAGAGCGCGAAGCTACCAGATAAAAAGACAGTTATCCACATCATTGATCGGCATGACTTGATAGCAGGCAAGAAAACCGTTGTATCAAAGCAGGTTGCAGTGGATAATCCCTGCATCCACTTAATGCCAGAATACGAAAACCCCAACGACCAGATCACAGTCTACATGCTGCACACCCCGGCAACCAATACAGCAGAATTATTGCGCAGCTACGACCGCGACCTGAACGGAAATCTTTTCCCAAAGCATCTCACCGGCTACGGCACACTTCCCGTATTAGATCTAAGCAGCATCGGTAAACACACGATCGATGTTGCTCATGCCGAAGTCAAAACATCAGAGTATATTTCCGAAATGCCCTATTGCTGGGGGCCATACCTGTACACATATATGGGTCGGCAAATGCAACCGTATCACGGACAAGACCTTTTTATTATGTTCAAAGGGTTTTCAAGGGATATGTTGCCAAAACGCATTTTCAATGCGTATAAAGATGCAACGTCACACCGGGTTCCGCTTGAAGAAATGGTAGACGGTGAAGGGTTGCATCACAACAACTCGATTTGTCGAATCACCACAAAAGATTTCAAGATCGCCGATGCCTATGTATTTCCCGACCGAGTGCTGCTTTACACGATCGCAACTGTTGACTCAAAACACACAGACAAGCCTGGCTATGTTATTGCCGGAGTAGTGACAGACCAGAAAGCAGGAGAACGATCTTCCGGGCATGAGTATTGGATCTTCAACGCTTCAGACCTGGCAAAGGGATCTATCTGCAAGCTGGGTCACGAGTCACTGCATAATTCAACCCTCTTTCATGCGATCTATATCCCCAAAGAGGTCGCAAATCAACTGGACCAAAAGAAAATCTCATACCACGTCCCCATCCATGAAGATTATCCAAAAGAAGAACTTACCAAATGGGACGTCAGCGTCTTGGAATGTTTTGAAGAAGAAATTTATCCCTTATTCGATCATTCTGCTGCTACACCAAAAGTTACCAAATAAATTCACATGTCAACCATCCAAAGATCACCGGCACCAGAAAATGCCCATTTACACAAATACACCTCCATGCCCGGAACCTACACAGATAGCTACCTGACCGAAATCCCCATACAGGTATCTTTTTCTGATTACGTCTTCACCTTTTACACCACACCCCTCTTCAAAGTGGAGCGTTTGATTCTGAAACTATTCGTCCGCAAACCATCCACAGATAAAGATGCGCGTGAACTGGCAGATGGAGTCCGCGCTCAATTTGCGGCGTGGACAGTAGAAGCCCGCAGCGAGAATCAGATCCTGATGTGTGACTTTGCAGGCAGCACCCGCTCGTGGCTGATGATTGAATCCACTGAGAACGGCACGCGTTTATTTTTCGGTTCGGCAGTCGTCCCTCATCGAGTCTCCAAGAGCGGTGAGCCGTCGTTGGGATTCTTCTTCTCCGCTTTGCTGGGGTTTCATAAAATCTATTCGGTCTTGCTTCTGAGTTCCGCGCGAGCCAAATTGATGAAGAAGTGACAACAGGATAATATAATGACTCCGCCAAAGGAGTCTCCATGCCCATCCAAACCGACACATCCGACGCCGCGCTCATCAGCGCCACCCGCGCCAACCTGTGCGACTTTTTCCGTCACCTCGCGAAGAGCAACCAGGCCGGGTATTTCGAGAACGACCGCTTCATCCGCTGGCGCACACAGATCGTGCATCCGTGGTTCCATGGCATCCTCGCAAAGTTCCCCGCAACACCGGGGGATGATTCCTTCATCGAAGATTCCATCACTCACTTTCGGGATCATCACGTAGGTCTCTTCACCTTTTGGATGGAGCCGCCTCAAACCCGCGCCGATTGGGAGTCCGCACTAAAGAAATTCGGCTTTGGCTACTCTGATACCACTCCCGGCATGGCGATCGACCTGGACGCGATCGACGAGTCCGCGCTGAAGGTGGATGGACTCGAATTCAAGATCGCGGACGATGACAAATCCGCTTGGACGTGGACGGAAGTTTTCATCCAAGGCTACGGTCTCCCCTTGGGGTTTGAGCCGTCCATTTTTGAGACGTGGGCCAACTTGGGTCGTGACATCCCACTCCGGAATTACATCGGCTATCTGAACGGAAAACCTGTCGCCACTTCCTGTCTCTTTCTCGGCGGCGGTGCGGCGGGAATCTACAGCGTCTCCACCCTGCCGGAATTCCGCGGCAAGGGAATCGGCGCGGCGATGACGGTCAAGCCGTTGCTCGACGCGCAGGCGATGGGCTATCGCATCGGCACTCTGCAATCCTCCGATATGGGATTCAACATTTACAAACGGATGGGCTTCCGTCATCTCTGTCAGATCGAAAATTTTTATCTTCAAACAAGGCAATAAGAAAACTTCCACCCATTGGGTGATTGGGAAACAGCCTCTTTGACGCTACGATGTCTAAAAGGAGTCCCCATGAAGAATGGAATTTGCCCCAAATGCGGTTCAAACGAGATCATCAACGAAGCCCCCTTGCGAGGCAGCGACAGCATCCCGCCTTACATCAGCATCCTCGAACCGGAACCGCCGAACCGTCCATTCGTGTGGCTGCCCAAAAGCGAGCAGAGTCAATTCATTGCCTATGTCTGCGGTGCATGCGGCTACACCGAGTTTTATGCCATTCGCCACCAGGCTTTGAACGAAGGGCGCAAAAAGGGATTCAAAGCCAGATAAATATTTCCAGTCTTTGAGAGACTCTCAATAGACTTTGCCAGTCCGGCCGCGCTATCCTGACATCAACACAAGGAGGCGCGGCATGAAAGTCATCTCGATCTTTTTGGCATTGATCAACTTCCTGGCGGGGGTTCTGCTTATCCTCTCCTGCATCTCCTCGAACGATACCGTTTCATGGATCGCGTGGAAGACAGGTTTGGGGATCCTGGGTGTCTCGTTCGGCATCCTGACCTTCAAAGATAGCGCCCAACCTGTTGCCCAACGCAAGATGATCCTCTATGGGTTATTACTCGTCGTTGCCGGGGTATCCATATTCGCCTATGGGATTCACTGGTCCATCATCAGCGGCGACCCGAAGAACACCGTCATGGTCGTCGGCGGGAGCTTCTTCCTGCACGGCTTCACGTCCGTGCTGGGGATCACGACTGATTAACGGCGCGATTTCTTTTTCATCGACGCATATCGCGAGATGAAATGCACCCACCAGGGGGATAGCTTCGTTTTGTATTTGGCATTTCGAATCACATTCCGCATCCCATCCGGACCTGTGAACGGGTCCAGCATCACGACGGATCTCCCCAGCTCGATGACTCCATGCGCATCCGAGCCGACCGTCCCGGCAAGGTGATGTTTCTCCGCAAATGCCCGCGCCCGGTGATTGAAGTTCGGGTCCATGCATCGTGAATTAAAAACCTCGATGGCATCCACGAACGGAATGATCTCCAGCAAATCAGCTTCCTTCCAACCGCCCTTTCGCCATTCATCGAAGGGATGCGACACACTGATGAAAGCTCCCTGTTCTTTCAATATCTGAATCGTCTCCAGTGGAGTCAACCCGGCGGGAATCTCTTCGCGCACGAACGCGGCAAGGATCTCCCCTTTGGTCGTCATGATCTCCTCACCCACGATGATCAGCTCCGGGTCCAGAGTCTGAGCCGCCTTCGCCCCCGCGATCGAATTATGGTCAGTGACCACCACCCGGTCCAATCCCCTCCTGCGCGCCGCACGGATCAGATCCGCGGGTTCGGTCAGGGAATCTTTCGAGGCGTTCGTGTGACAGTGGTATTCGAGGGTTAACATGATGGAAATCCAATTCAGGACGATTGACACTTGAATCGTCCCATTAATTCTTATATACTTTACGCACAATTACTTGGGCGGCATTTATATACGGTTATGCCCAAAAAATCAACAGCGTTCACATCAATGAGGGAAGTATGGTAGCACCTGGCAGCAACAACGACGGTCTCGATCCCATTGCCGAGTGGGTCCTTTTGCTTTTATCCGGCGGGCAGAAATTCAGCTTCAACGATCTGGTCAAGTCCATGAACCAGTCGAAGGAAAGCGTTTGGGAAGCCCTAAAAACTCTACAGCAGAAGAAGTTTGTCAAGAACGAGAATTCGATGTTCATGATCGACTTCGAAGGGGTTCTTTATCTCACCCGCCAGGGAATTCTTGCCTCTGAGCCGGACGATGATCCCAAGCCAAAGGACTTCAAGAACAAGTTCAAACTGCCTTTCTTCTCATCGCTCTCTGAAATGCTCATCTGGCTGGCAGCCCCGTTGATCCTTCTCATCCCAACGATTTTTATCGCCTCATCGTTCATATCCGGGTACACCCACATCTCTGTGGAAAGAAGAATTTATTTCTACGGCACATGGCTTGTTTATGCCAGTTTTGTCGTTTTATATGTCAGACTCTCGTACCATTACGTGATGGAGTCAGAACGGCTGGTCGTCTTCCGTAGTGGAAAACCCATCGGCAAAAAAGGACCTGGGCATGTCCTGACTCTACCATTCATCGACCACATCAAAACCGTGGACATGCGCGAAAAATCGATCGAGATCAAAAAGGAGCCCTGCCTCACCAGCGACAACATTCTTGTAAATGCCGGTTTCTACATGACCTGGCAGGTCGACGACCCTGTTGCCAGCCTGACCAAGGTTTCCAAGATCGAAGATTCAATGTCGCTTCTGTGCGCATCGGCATTACGCACTTCGATCGCCCAGTTCATAATGGAAGATGCCCTTGCGCGTCAGCCTGCCCTAAATACGCAGATCCGCACACGCATCGAACACAAAGCTGGGGATTGGGGTGTGCAAGTCAACAGCACCGAGATCCGCGAGTTGACACCTCCGGAAAGTTTCCTGAGGCAGATCGAAAACCGTTTCAAAGTGGCTCTCGAAAGCGAAGCCGCTATTGCTATGTCCAATGTAAAAGTGCAATCTCTTCGGCAGTTTTTGACGATTGGCGAGGGGATGGCAAGGAACCCGATCGCATTCAACTTAAAATATCTCGATACCCTCGAAAAGATCGGCGAAGGTTCTTCGACCAAGTACATCATCCCTATGGAGTTTTTCAACCTATTAAGAGAATGGATACAATCTCAGGGGAACCGCGGCGATGGAAACACACCCGGAAATGGAAACAATCCGACTGGCGATCTTCCGCCTGCCGGATCATTAATGCAATAATTTCGTTATTAGGGTTAAAAATTTCTCGAATTATTTCGAAGCCGCTGGATGTCTTCGGGGGCGAGGAAGCTTTCCGGGTTGACGCCTACTGCTAACGCGACGCTCGAAAGCGCCGCCGCGAAACCAACTCGATAATGATCGTTCTCACCTGCCCTCTGGGTGCCGTTGGAGGCTGAGGCAAAATAAATGCTCATCAGTGTCCTTGCCAGGTCATCCCGAAACCAGGGTTTAATATCGATTCCATTATTTGTCATTACGTACTCCTTACTCTGGCGATGAAATAAAAATTGCGGATTTTTTTACAGAACAATTCGAGTCTTCTGATTGCGAATCCGTGCCGGATTTTACCCCCATGCCGGGAAATTTGGGCAAACAGAGCTGAAAGCGTACCAAACTGATATGTTGGGTTAGGAACATAGGGGCACCCTCCTGCAACCCAATTTCAACCCCACTTTCCCCAATTTTGATTTAGAATCCTGCGGACAATGAGACGATTCTTCGACGGCATCGCTTCCTTTCTGCAAACACCCTTCGGCGTGCTCTTTGTAACCCTTGCCGTTTTCCATGGGATCCTGTTCGGGCTCGGGCTGGATTACACGAACGTTTTCGTGCTTGCTGCAGCGGGCTTTATCCTGATCGTGGACATTGTCGCCGCGAATTTCATCCTCGACCGACTGGTTTATTTCTTCTCACAATTCATCCTGCCTGTGCAGACCCCCGAAGACAGGCAGGAGATCCACGCCCGGGTCAGCGCCTTCGACGGCAAACGCGGACCGACGCTCTTCGTCAAGAACGGGCGGTTGATCAAGCACGAAGGCGAGATGAAGAAAAAAGGTCCCGGGGTGATCGTGCTCGACACCGCCAGTGCCGTCGTCCTGCAGACCGATACGGAGATCATCGGCGCTGCCGGACCCGGAATCCGCTTCACCAGGGGGAAGGAAACGATCACCCGCGAAGAAGGCGTGGACCTGCGGGCGCAGTGGCAGTTCATCGGTCCGCTCGCAACCGACCAGCCTTTCCTCAACCCCACCTCCCTCTCCAACCCCCAAAAGGAAGGCGACTCCCAAAGTCGCCGCTACCAACAAACGGTGGGACTGACCCGCGACGGGTTCGAGATATCACCCACCATCAGCATCAAATTCCGCATCAAGCATAACCCGGAGAAAACCGCCTCTGAAAGCGGCGTCATCTCCCAGTATGGATACAATGCCCAGGCGGTCTTGAATGCCGTCACGCGCGAGGTCATCGAACTTGGGACGGTGGACAATAAACGCATCCGCATGGAATGGCACCGCCTCCCCGCGCACCTGGTGGTGAACCTGTGGCGTGAGTACGTCCGCAAATTCAAATTGGAAGACCTGTTCAAAGCCGAAGGTATCAGCGGCTTGCAGACCATCGAACAGATGATCAACCGGCGGATGCAGCGTCCGTTCGTGGTGGCGCTGGACGATACCGGTATCCCCGAGACCGGCGAAGCCCTGCCGAGCCTTGAATACGAACAACTCGAAGCGCGCGGACTGGAAGTGCTGTCGGTACGGATCCACAACGTTTTGTTCGAAAAAAGCATCGAAGAACAGATCATCAAGAACTGGAACACCGAATGGATGAAGATCGCGCGCCGTGAAGAAGACCTATTAAATGAACGCGAAAAACTGATCGAGACTGCCGCACACAACGAAGCCGTCAAGAATTTTGCGCGTCTCGCCGCGCAGAAATTTACAAATCCCATTGCCCCGCCCCAGGACATATTTGCCACCCTTCAAAACCTGATCGAACCCGTACGCGAAACGATCCTGATCGAAAGCCGCGCCAACAACCAGATGGAGGCGGAGATCAAAAGGCTGGATGAGATCTGGAAGTGGCTGCTCGTCAGCAAATTGGATACCGCCATGCAGCGCGATGAGGACAAGCAATGAAGCGCGTCCGCGATCAACGCGACCGGATGATTCCCCGCCTTTTCGGGCTGACCGAAGACAGCGTGGAATACCGCAACCGGATCCGATCCTACGCCGGGTTTGCCGCCTGGGCGATCCTCAGCGGATTGACGTTGGGGGCATTTATCTTCCTTGTGACCACCGATACACAACGCCTCGCGGTCGCCGCATTGAGCTTTTTCAAATACCTGCCGCTCTTTGCCGTCATCTACGCCCTGGCGCGAACCAAAGCCGCCCACTACCTGGCGGATGTCTTCGAACTGGAGGATGAATCTGCTGCTTATAATTTCATCGAAGATGTGGCATTCGGGCATGGACATGAACTGATCACCATTCACGAAGGCAAAATATCCGAAGAAGACGAACGTTCACCGCTGATCCTCATCGGTGGACCCGGATATGTGCAGGTCAACCTCGACAGTGTGGCATTGCTCGAACGGGTGGACGGAATCCCCGAGATCATCGAGCCGCGTGCCAAACCGTGGAAACTGGGGCGCTTCGAACGCATCCGCGAGATCGGCAAATACGACGAGGTCGGCAAACGCGAATATGCCATCATCAATTTAAGAGACCAGTTCGTGCGCGGGCTCTCCGTCAAATCGCGCACAAAGGATGGCATCCCCATCGAAGCCCAGGATGTCAAGGTCATGTTCAGCATTCTGCGCAAACCGAAGGAGTCCGCGCCGGAAAACGACCCCTATCACTACGAAGAAAAAGCTGTTTATTCCCTCGTTTACGACCAGGTCATCATCACCCCGCCGCCCGCCAAGGTTTCCGGCGTTTCCTTCCCTTGGGATACGACCGTCCTGCCGCTCGTCACAGGTGAATTGGAAAACATCATTACGAGCCGAAACCTGAGCGAGATCCTCGCCAGCATCAGCCGCCGCGAACTCGACGACCTGAGCATGAACGAAGCCACCAACAAACAGATGCGCATCGAAATGACCAGCGAGCAGACCGTCGCCAGCCAGCCAGGCGCCTCCCGTGCGCCAAACTTCCTGACGCGCTCGAAGATCACTGCGCACTTCTTCAGCGATGAATTCAAAGCCAAAGCCGATGCCCTCGGCGTTGCGATCCACTGGATCGACATCGGCACATGGCAATTGCCAAATGAGATCATCCTCGACGAACTCAAAGCCGCGTGGAAGTTGATGGGCGATAACGCCCGCCGCCGCGCCGGGGTCGACCGTTCTGCCAAACAGCATGAAATGAAAGAATTGATGGAACTCGTCAACAGCGTCATCGTCTCAAACTACAGCCGCTCGAGCAGTTCCTCCGGCAGCCGCAAATTCTCCGAAAAAGATTACATGGAGATCGCCAAACTCATGGAGGACAATCCCGAGATCGCTTTCAGCCCCCTTATGCAGCAGCGATATACGCAAAACGCTTCGAGTAAACGCGATGCCCAATCCATAGCAAACGACATCCTGAAAGCCTTCCGTAAGGAACTCATCGCTGCGCGCGAACTCATCGAAAAGGAAAACCGTTCCTCCATAGACAAGCAGGCAGAGATCGCGCTGATCGACAAAGCCCTGCGCGACATCGATTATCACGTATTCCACTATATCAAGCGGCCATCATGAAACATCCACACTTCCAACTCTCCACCGAAATTGCGCGCGCGCTCAAACTGGGTTCGCCCATCGTCGCGCTCGAATCCACCGTCATCACCCACGGACTGCCCCATCCTCAAAACCTCAACCTTGCGCGGGATATGGAAAAGCAGGTCCGTGATGCAGGATCGATTCCCGCCACCGTAGCATTGCTCGACGGGAAGGTCCGCCTCGGACTCTCGGACGAGGAACTGGTCCGGCTTTCTGAATCCGAATCCAAGCTGAAGGTGAGTCACCGCGACTTCGCGACAGCCATCGTCAAGAAAAAGGACGGCGGCACTACCGTCGCCGGGACGATGCTCGCCGCGCAGATGTCGGGAATCAAAGTCTTCGCTACGGGCGGAATCGGCGGAGTCCACAAAGAATCCCCGTTCGATATTTCGACTGATTTGAAAGCCCTGGCTGAAACGCCGATGATCGTCGTCTGCGCCGGTGCGAAAGCCATCCTGGACCTGCCCGCCACGCTCGAATATCTTGAAACGATGGGTGTCCCCGTTGTTGGCTATCAGACCGATGAATTCCCCGCCTTTTATTCCCGCGAAAGCGGATTGAACGTCAGCGCACGGCTCGACTCGCCAAAGGAGATCGCCGAATTTGCCAAAGCACATTGGAGCATGGGGCTTCGAAGCGCGATCCTCGTGACGAACCCGGTTCCAGAAACAGACTCCATCCCAAAGTCCGAGATGGAGCCGTTCATCGCCAAAGCATCCGTTGAAGCCATGGAAAAAGAAATCCACGGTCAGGCACTGACTCCCTTCCTCTTATCCCGTATCAGCGAGTTGACCGCAGGCAGGTCGCTCAAAGCCAATCTTGCTCTATTGTTGAATAACGCCCGCCTTGCCGGTGAAATTTCAAAAGAGATGACTGTAAGGAATAAGGAATGGGCGATTTAGTTTTATAGTTGGGTAATCAATTAGTCGTTTAGTCTTGTAGTTTGCTGGTTTAGTTGTTAGGCTGATGTTTGCCTTCGGATCGAGTGGATCTTATGGAAAATGAATTTACCTTAACTGTAAACTTCAATACAAGCGCTGAGACGATCTACAAAGCCTGGACTTCCACTCAGGGGCATACGCTCATGACGGGCAGCCCTGCCAAAGTAAATGGCACGGTCAACGGCGAGCTCACCGCTTGGGACGGTTACATCTGGGGCACTTTCCTCGAACTGGATGCGAACAAACGAATCCTGCAAGCCTGGCGAACGGGTGAATTTCCCGAAGATGCTGAAGACTCGCAGGTGGAAATTCTATTGCAAGAAATTGACGGCAAAACAAAACTTACGCTGATCCACACAAACATCCCCGCCGGTCAATCGGAAAGCTACCGGCAGGGATGGGAGGATTTTTACTTCAAGCCGATGCGGGAATATTTTGGATAAGGCTTTACGCCTCAAAATGTGTTCCCGTTTCGCCCCGTAAACCTTTGAGCATATTATCAGGGTTTGTGATCAATGCTTTCTTCCCGCCTCGTTCCAGGAAATTTAGCACCGCTTTCACCTTCGGCTCCATGCTGCCTTTGCCGAATTGACCTTCTGCAAGGTATTTTTTAGCGTCTGCGACAGTGAGTTTATCGAGCCATTGCACGTCTGGCTTGTTGAAATTGATCGCAACCTTTTCCACTTCGGTCGAGATCAGGAACATATCGGCATCTATGCTCGAAGCAAAAAGGGCGGATGCAAGATCCTTATCGATAACCGCTTCCACGCCCTCAATTTCACCCTGATCGTTCTCAATAACGGGGATCCCCCCACCTCCGACCCCAATCACAGTAAGACCCGCATGGACGAGGTTCATGATCGCATCCTGCTGCAGAATACGCACCGGTTGAGGGGATGCGACTACTCGCCTCCACCCCCTGCCTGCATCCTCCATTACAGACCAACCATCAGTATCACGGTGTTTCAAGGCGGTCTTCTCATCCATGAACGAGCCGATCGGTTTTGTAGGGTTTTTAAATGCCGGGTCGTTCTTATCCACCAATGTCTCTGTCACAACAGCCGCCGCCTGATTAGGCATTCCACGCTGCCTGAATTCGTTCTGCAATGCTTTTTGGAACATGTACCCGATGGAGCCCTGGGTATTCGAACCGCAATAATCGAGCGGAATGGTATGCAGTTCATGGGCAGACAGTTCGGATCGCCGAAGGATAAACCCAACCTGTGGACCATTACCGTGAGTGACGATCACATCCCATCCATTTTGAACCATATCCACCACGTGAGGCATGGTAAGACAAGCTGCCGCGTATTGATCCGGAAGAGACTCTTTCCCCTTCTCTCGTACAAGGGCATTGCCGCCCACTGCCACCACAGCCAGTTTTCTTTTTTCGCTCATTGTTTGATCTCCTAAAGTTGAAGTATTCGGATCGCTTGGTCGAAGCATTCCAAGGGTGCGCGTGTTATACCCGCGCCTACCTGCCCAACGCCGGCATCCTTATGTGCAATGCCTGTGTTAATAACAGGGGCAATTCCTGTATCGACCACCTTGCGTGCGTCGATACCTGTCGGGGCTGAGTCGAAATTCAATGGAGGCAGGGTAAACCCGCCGTTGACACCCAATGTGATGTGATACATCTCACGCGTATAGGCAATTGCATCCTGTGGGGTGCCTCCCACAAATTGCACAATGGCAGGAGCCGCACCCATGGCAAACCCGCCAATGCCGGCGGTCTCGGTAATTGCACTGTCTCCAAGATCTGGAGCGGCATCGGCTTGAGAATAGCCGGGGAAGAAAAGCCCATCCACCATTGGCGCGGGAGCCGTGAACCATCGATCCCCCGTCCCGCTCATGCGAATCCCAAATTCAACACCGTTCCTCGCCATCGCCGTGACCAGCGTGCTGTATTCCACCCCATGGGCGGCGTCCAACATTGCTTTACAACTTGCCATTGAGATATTCAAAAAGAAATGATCGTTGCCTGCAATGAACTCTAGGACTTTTGCCATTTCCGTTTGCAATGCTCCTGTCCTAAGCAAGGCAGGAGCAATTCTCTTGAACAATAACGACGAAGCTGCCGCGTTACGGTTATGGCACTCGTCGCCCATATGCAATGCCTGCGCGATGATGGGGCGCAATTCAATGCCACCCAATTGAGAAATGGCGGCGTTCATCACCGGACCCAGAGTGGAAGCCATCCACTTGAGCCGCTCGATCACGGAAGCATCATTTGCCCCGAACCGCAGGACCTTGCCCAAACCCTCATTCATGTTGCTGAACGAAAAATTTCCGCGGTCTTGATTTTTGACAACCCAAACAGGCATGGACGGGCTGATCACACCGGACATGGGTCCGACCGCGCCATAGTGATGACAGGGTGAAAACTTTATCTCTCCGCTTTCTGCCAGCCGACGCGCAGAATTCTGATCTTGAGCCCAGTTTTCGAACAGGATCGCCCCAATCATTGCACCCTGCATCGGACCGCACATGCGGCCCCACTCGATGGGTGGACCCGCATGAAGCAGTGTCCGTTCCCCCAAGCCAGGGATCGTTTCCACAGCTTTTCCAACCCCCGTCAACACAGGCTGGGCGGACATAAATCGTTCGAACGCCATGCGGTTTGCGGCTTCCACTCTTTCATTGTTGACCAATAGTGCAAGACTCATTCCAGTCTCGCGATTCCCAGCAGCGGGCGGACGCCAATCCAATTGCAGAGATTTCCCGCCTGTCTGCTGGATCGACTCGGCAAACGAGGAAAGCCCCACGTTGATCACTTGCAAATCCTGCTCGAACAGTGTGTTAACCATGATTAACTCCTATCCACAATCGCGGCTGCTAAGCGGGCTGCCTGCGCATTACTCTCCGTCAGAATCACGCCAGCCTCCTGCAATCTGGATTCCTGCAGCGACAGATTCTGCGGATCAGACTCCGTACCGCACACTGAGCCGACGAAGACAATATTTCGTTTCGCTTTCGATGCGATCTTCTGCGCCTGCTGAATCGCCGGGATAAGCTCGCCTGCCGGGTCCATGTTCGAGCCGAAGCCAAGCACAATGTCCAGCAGAATAACCGCGGTTGCCGGGTCTTTTGCCTCTTGAACGATGCGTTCATTTCGCAGGCGAAAATCGATCATCGGGTGCGGACGCCCCTGTGTGAACAGGTCATCGCCAAGGTCGATCACCGTATGTTCGAGCGATTCCCACACGTTGGGTATCTTTTCTTCTTTTTTGATGGGTGTGTTCGAATAGACCTTGCCCAGGGATTCGCTCAACAACAAAACCGTCTCATAACAGAAGGTTCCTCCACTGAACAACCCACGAATGTACTTCTGACCCTTCTTCAATCTCTTTTGGGCGGGTTTCACCAGCGATCTATATTTGGCGGGGAGGATCGAGGAAAATTTTTTGACCGTCTTGCCTTTCGAAATCAGGACGGATGCGAATGCTGCGTCCTCCAGCGTTTTCACGCCGAAAATGTTTCCGCCTGTAATGCCAGCCGGGTCTGCACCGATGAACTCAACGACAACCGGTTTTTTGCTTTGGCGGGCTTTGTCCAATACTTTGTTCATCACATCGGATGAAGGCGGTTTGGAAACAAGCAAGATTACTTTTGTCGCTTTATCTTTTGTCAGCGCTTCGATCCCCTGCAACATGGTGATGCCGCCAACCTCGCTTTTCAAATCGTGTCCGCCAGTGCCGATCGCCTGCGTAATGCCACCTCCAAAACGGTCGATAAGGCTTGTCACCTGCTGCAATCCTGTTCCCGAAGCCGCCACCACCCCAATGTTGCCGCGGCGGACAACATTGGCAAACCCCAAAGGAATACCGTTGATGATCGCCGTCCCACAGTCGGGTCCCATCACCAGCAAATCGTGCTCGCGGGCATATTGTTTGAGCGGAATCTCCTCTTCCATGCTCACGTTATCGCTGAACATCATCACATGCAAGCCAAGCTGTAAAGCTTTCCTTGCCTCTGCCGCCGCATATTCACCGGGGGAAGAGATGAGGACAAAATTGGCAGACGGCATGGACTCGAGCCCCATCTCGATGCTTCGCGGGGGCACGCGTCGGACTCCGCCCTCGCCTGAATCAGCGGATTTGGCTTTAAGCATCGCCTCGGCTGAATCCAAAGCCGAGCCAGCCGTTGTTTCATCACTTGCTTCGACCACGATCAACAGGTCGTTTGGGCTGGGCGGAACAGCGGCGGCCAGCAAACCTGCTTCCACCAGCAAACTGATGTTGTTCTCAGTAGCCATCACTGCCGAGGCTTGTTTGATCCCCTCCAACGCGCGTAGTTTTTCGGAGAACTGCATCAACGCGACGGAATCGCGGTAAAGATTTTTAATCATGCGTTGAGAAGTCGTCATAGGTTATCCTTGTTTTAATGCCTTGATGCCTAAACACTCAAGGAGGCAGCTCCAGATTGATTTTCCATCTTCCTGACACGCAACCCAAATAAAAACCCCGTGACCGAATCCATGCCGGAAGAATGCCCGACGTTCATGGCAGCCCGCACCGCCTTTGCCACATCTCCGCCGTCTGCAAACGCCTCCGCAAGATCCGTTAGACTGCTTGAGAACTGCCCGCGGGTTGCATGGGCAAGATAGGTACGGCTAATCTCGTTGGTCTGCTTGGCAATTTTCATGAGCGCATCGCCAAATGAATGAATAAAAGAAAATTGCTTTTGTGTTTGCCCTGCCATGCACCACAAACCCGCCAGAAATCCGATCAGAATGTCGTCTCCAGAGGGTGTGACGCCGGGACCGAGACCGATGATCCTTTCCGCAGCTTCAAGGGCTTTCCTGCCATTCAATTCTGCCGCGGCGTCGATCAAACATTTCACGGGTTGCTGCATCCTTCGGCTCAATAAAGAGCCCGTCCCTTCTGAAATCAAATTATTGGCGACAATTTCAGCCCTCCGCACTTGCTGTTCATCGTTGAGCAAAGCCCAGGCAGTTGAAAAGGCGGTTTGGGCATAAGATGTATTCATGTTCACATGGAATTCAGGGAGGCGGCAAAACCAGATCGATGAACTGCGTATGTCGATCGTCAAGGGAAAAGACCCAAAGCGGAGAATCCCTCCACGTAGAGCAGCCCGCAGTCCCACGGTCAGGGGTTGAAGCGGGATGTTTTTTTCCGAGATGCGAATTCCCTGCGGTAGCTCATAATGATCGGTGACCAGGATGGTGATCAGCCGGTCTTCATTTTCAAGCCGCAGGTTCACCGCCGACTCGAACACGCTATGTATTTCAGCCTCGAAAGGCTCGCATGGGACTGCTTCCCCGATGGAGACTGCCTGAATATGCATGGTAGGAACAATACAGCCTGAGGAAATGCCCCAGGCTGTATTGAATTTCATCCTTTAGATCAGTCTTCGAGCTTCGGGGCAGGGTCGTTCTTGGTGTAGTTCATCATGATGACAAACAGCACAGCCATGGCAAGATAGCCGACAACCGGACCCCAGGTGGCATTGAACGATGGGTCGGTGAAGTTAAAGGGACCACTGGGGAAAAAGCGCAGTTTGGTACTGTGGATGAAGCCTACCCACGCGCACGCGGCACCAAAGAGGGTATACCCGATGGCACCTTTCCAATTCCTGTCAATGACGAAGGCGACAATGGCACCGAGGATCATGCCAACGAGGATCGAGCCCGCGCCCAGAACGGTCATGCCACCATAGGCGACACCCGCACCGGCAAGGACATCCAACCCTAGGGCGCCCGCGTTCGTACCTGCAGCGCCGAGCGCGTTATTGACCTGGGTGGTGACGTAGTCTGCGATCCACGGGATGATGGCAATCGCAACCGCAGGTGCATGACGGCGCGGGCTGGCGTTGAACGCCTGTGACGTGATCAACATGCCGATGTAGACAAGGATGGGCAGGATCGCCACAACCGGAATGACCGCGGAGAGAATGCCGAGTAAACCCAACACACCAAGCAGGAACATAGTCACACCAGTGAGCCAGGAATAACCCACGCGTGAACCAACTGATTTCCATCCGGGATGACCTATATAGATCAGGGTCGGGAAAGGCGAGCCGAAGAGCGAGGCGACCAAGGTGCCGCCTGCGGCAGCCAGCATGGCTTCGCGGGTGTCATAGGTATCGCCGCCAGCCATCGCGGATTCGACGTTATTCAGAGATTCAAGGAACAGGTAAATGGCAAGCGGGATGGCTGTGACGAGGTATGGAGCAACCAGCGGCAGACCCATTAACAAGGTCCCAATTTGCGGAATCGGAATCGCGATTGCCGCATTCGTGACGGCTTCGGTCAAAGTGCCGATATTCATGTATCCCGACGCCCAGCCGAAGAGAATGCCAATGACGACAGCCACCAATCCCGCGGGAACTTTGCCGGGGAATTGCACGTTGGCAAGCCAGCCGACGAAGATGATGCCAAAGGACACCATACTGAGCCAGGCGACATTCCACGCGCTGAACGCCGCACCCATGGCGATATAGGTAATGGCAACTCCAGCCAGGGTTCCGAGCATCGCGGCGCGGGGAGTTAATTTTTGCATGGTCGGACCGACAAATGCGCCAATGGTGGCAACGATGGCATGTACAAAACACCACGCCACGCCCACACCCCAGATCATGTCGAAACTCTCCCCTGCCAGCTTGAGTGGAAGCATGATCGCGAATGTGACAAGGAAATAATGTGGGACGGAGATGCCATAGGGCACGGCGGTCACATCATCACGCCCTTCCTTCTTTCCTAATTTGAACGCCATATAGGCAAAATAAATATTGCCCACAGCCAGGGAGAGCACCAATCCGGGAACGATCCTCCCAAAAAGGATTTCCTTCGGAAATTGAATGACGAACTGCATCAACGAAACCGCCACCAGCGTGTTTGTGATGCTGTTTGTACATAGACCAAAGAAACCGTTCAGGTCACCGGGCACCCAAAGTTTGGGCGAACTCATAGTTTGTGCATTGCCTTTAGCCATTTCTTCACTCCTCATTAATATTTGATTTTGATTCTTACCCTGAAAGGTCAGGGGAAACTCCGATAGAATCAGCCAGCTTCAGGCTGTGCGGCATTCTCGTCGTAGGGCAGGTAACTGAATCCATAGCACAACGCGGCGAGCAGGAGATAGCCGACCGTAATGGCAGGGGGAAGCCCACCCTCCCCCAATTGCACCTGTTCTGCGTGGATGAAACCAAAGTACGAAAGCACAGCCCCGGTCAAGGCGTAGGCGGAGGCGAGCTTGGGTTTGCGATCCAGCAAAAAGACGGCAATCGCACCAAGGATGAGACCGCTCAAGATGGCACCGCCCCCAAGTTTCGTCATGCCCTCGTAAAGAACGCCATTCACAGAGAGTGCCTCAAGAAGGTCTGCCGCGCTCACCCCTGCCGCTGTCAGGGCGCCGTCCACCTGGCCTTTGCCCCACGAAGCAAAATGCGGGATTAACGCCAAGATGATGGCGGGCGCATGACTACGCGGCGTTGCCTGGAATGCCTGAGCACCGATCAATGCCCCGATATAGAGCAGGATGGGCAAAATTGCCACCAGTGGGATCAAGTTCAACAACACTGGAACAATATTCAACAGGGTTACAATGATCACCAACGCCCCGGTCGCAAGCGAATAACCAATTCGACCACCAACGGCTTTCCAACCCGGATGACCAATATAGACCGCGTTCGGAAATGGACTGCCAAACAAGGTTCCAATAATGCTGTTGATACCGTCCACGAAAAGCACTTCGCGCACATTGTATTCATCACCGGCAGCAGAGGCGCTTTCGACATTGTCCATGGCTTCGATAAAGTCATACACCCCAAAGGGAATGGCGGTCACCAGCAACGGCGCAATATTTTTGAATCCGGAGACCAGGTTCGAAAATTGAGGCAAGGGAAGCGCCAGGCCGAGTCCACCAAACGATTCACGCAGGGCGGCAGCATCCATCACCGGCGCCCAACCGAAGATGGTTGCGCCCCAAGCCATGACAGTGCCAAAGAAGATCGCAACCAACCCCGCAGGTATCTTCCATGGAAAGCGCACACCCGCAAACCAGCCGCCTAGCACAATTGCAAGACAAACCAACCCAATCCATGGGTAGGGGAATAGGATCTGCATTGCCGGACGGATGGAAATGAAAGCGATCGATACTCCTGCCAAGGTCCCAAGCAATGCGGCGCGGGGTGTCAGCTTTCGGATGAAGGGCGCAAAGAACGCGCCGCTCAAATTGACAAGTCCTTCAATGAAAGCCCAGGCAAGACCAACCTGCCATGCAAGAATAGGGTCGCCAGTGGATATCTTTACTGGCAGCATGATCACGAGTACCACGATGAACATGTGAGGCACGCTTGGACCGGCAGGCATGGCGGTTACATCGCTGCGTCCCTCCTTCAATGCGAGACGGCGCGCCATGAAGCCATAATAGATATTACTTAGGAAGAGCATGAAACCCACTGCAGGGACGATACGACCAAAGACAATCTCAGCCGGCATTTGCACCACACCCAGCAGAAGGCCGGAAAGCACCAGGATATTCAACAAACTATTGGTACCCAACCCAAAAAAGGCGTTCCAATCCCCCGGCACCCAAAAGGGAACCTGTATTGCGCTTGTAGATTTATTTTCCATAGGATGGACTCCTCAAATCGCCGGGACGGTTCACCCCTACCCCGGCTTGGCAGCTTCCTCCAACCCTTTTATAACCCTGTCAGAATCGCTGACCCAGCCAAAGATGCCGCCCTGAGCCTTGATCATCTCGAGAGCGATCCGTTTGAATTCGGGGAAATACGAAGCTGTGCAATCCGCAGGAACAAGGGCATCAAAACCACGGTCGTTCGCTTCACGGACGGTGGTATGCACGCAGACTTCGGTGGTCACGCCGCAAACGATCAACTTTTTTATATTGTGGTTTCGAAGGATGCCAAGTAGGTCAGTCTCGTAGAACGCCCCCTTGCCGGGTTTATCCACCACCGGCTCGCCTTCAATCGGGTACAGCTCGGGGATGATGTCGTGCCCGATCTCGCCGCGCACAAGAATGCGCCCCATCGGTCCTGCATCACCGATCTTCATGCTGGGATTCCCGCGCTCCTTCTTGGCTGGCTGCAAGTCCGCCAGGTCGGGGCGATGTCCCTCACGGGTATGGATGATGAACATGCCAACTTTGCGTGCCGCCTCGAGCAATTGCTTGCATGGCTCGATGGAGCTTCGCAGTAACGAGACGTCATTCCCCAGTGTTTCGCCGAAGCCCCCCGGCTCGACAAAATCCCTTTGCATATCAATCATCACCAACGCGGTCGTATCCAGGTCGAATTCGAAATCGTACGGTTCTGCCTTGATTTTGCCCATTTATGCCTCCAGGTGTTAAAAAATTACGCGCCAGCCTTGGGACCCAAATAAGCCCGAGCCAGCGCTTCTTTGATCGCGTGTGCCACATTCTTGCGGCCGTCTTCGATGTTGAGTTGAAGAGCCTCACGCGCACAGGACTTGTCTTTATCGCGGATGCAATCGAGGATCCGGAGATGTTGTTCGCAGGTTTCCCGCAACCGATCGGAGGTTGTAATATCCGTCATGCGGATGAAATGGAGTCTTTCGTCGATGGATCGTATTTGCTGCAAAAGGGTTTGGTTACCGGTCCAAATGGCGAGCTTCTCGTGAAATTCCTCATCCAGTTTCGCAAAATCAGATGAGCTGCTAGTTGCTGATTTATCGAGTTCTTTCCAGGTTTCGTACAGTTCGTTCCACTCATCCACCGGGTATTCGCTCTGGACCAGGCGTTCGATCACAAAAGTTTCAAGAGCGATACGAACGTCATAAAGCTCGTGAATTTCTTTCATATCCAACTGCTTGACACTGTATCCCTTATAAGGCGCCTTCTCAACAAGGTTATTCTCTACCAGCATGCGTAATGCCTCGCGGACCGGACTGCGGCTGACGCCAAACTCCTCGCACAACCCCTCCTCAGTGAATCGGTGCCCAGGCGCATACTCCCAATGAACGATGCGTTCCTTGAGTCTTGAGAAAATATCAGTGCTGAGGTTGGGGGATGGCTGTTCTTTCATAAATATTAGGAAGGTGTTATTTGATGTTTATATTGTATACAATTTTGTATACTTGTCAAGTGCTGATTAATTCTGGATTAAATAGTAATATATTTATCTATACAAATTTACTCGAACGCGTCATGCGCCACCTCCCCAAATGTAGGTAACATGCTCAACGGCAACTACACCGCCTGGGGCGGCTACATTTGGGGTACGATCTTTGAATTGGAAATGGAAAAACGAATCCCGTGCCTAGCGAACGGGTGAATTCCCCGAAAATGTTGAAGAAACGGGCGGCAAAACATAACTAAATTGATCCACACAAACATCCCCGCCGATCAAGCAGAAAGCTACCAGCAGGGATGGGAGGATTTTTATTTCAAGCCGATGCGGAAGTGTTTTGAGACGCAGGGAGTGGCGAGTTGGCAATTAGAGATTTCTCGCACGGCTAAAATGAGTGCGGGGCTTTTTTATTCACTCACATTCACCCTCACCACTGTCCACTTTCCAGTTCTTACTCCCCGCCTGTCAACTTCCCATCAATGGACTTCAACACCTTATCCACCAACTCAAAGGTCAGCGGATCGCCCATTTGCACGCCGAGAGCAGAAACATATCTACCGTGTTGTTGTAATACGAAACAGTTCGTAAGCATCACGTGCTCGATCTCACGCGTCACACATTTGTATTCGAATAGATCGGCGGGTGAGGCAGGGGTAAAGTTCGTTTCAACGGGTCGTACCCATTCTTCGACGAACATGTATGCAGTATATTCCCCGAAACCCTTCTCCGCCGCCGCTTCATCGGCATAGACGATCAACTGTTGCTCCAGCGCTGGGGAGGTAGGATCATTTCCATAGGCAAAAGCCAGGTTGTACAAATCCCCGCCCCAATCCTTTCCTGACGATTCCTTGAAAATAACCCACTCCTGCGGGACGTCCTCGGTACCCATCATCAATGCGCGCATCTCCGGCGGTACGCCGGTCGAACAACCCGCAATCAAAACAGCCATCACAAGCAAAGAAAAAACCTTCATCATCCTCATTATTTCGTCACTCATTTCTATTTTTTCGTCCCTTGTTCCTTATTCCTACCTACCTGAACTTACCCTTGCTTAATTTCTCTTTTCAAAAGGGACATCATCGCAGATTATACCCGGCAGGTCACTTCAAATTGAAACAGAAAATAATCGTACAACCATGCATGGGAGGACAACAAATTTACCAGATGATCACCCTGGGACGAATGACGGTTGCCCTAATTTTTATCGCCCTCCATGGGAAGTAAAACAAGCCCGTTCAGATGAACGGGCTTGTTCACTATCAGTAGATCTTATTGCTCAGCTTCCACGCTTACCAGCACAGCACGGACCACCCGCCGGAACATATAGGTATCGCTCTTGGGCAGGTACACTTGACACGTGATCAGCGTCAAATAAGATTGGTCTTCGAGGTGCTCAAAAGCAAAACTGGTGGAGAAGGGTTTTGTAATGCGCGAGTAACGCACCTCAAAAATGTATTTCTGCCCGAATGCATGAATGACGACTTGATCGCCATATTTGAGCTTTTTCAGGTTTGTGAAAGGACCGCTCAAACCGCTGGCATTGGTGACATGTGCGGTGATTACAGAGTTCCCCTCCCAGGATGGGAAGGCGGTGCCATTGAGCCAACCAACGTTATCGCCAAGCCAGGTAACATCCCATGCGCCTTCCTCCATCATGGGAACACCAACAATACTGGACTTGACTCCCAATGACGGAATTTCGATCCACAGGTCGCCAAGGTCGCTGTAGTCAAGTTCTTCAGGCTGCTCAGGCAAAACGGTTACACGACCTGGCGCAAAGCCAGTTGCAGGCAGGGCGGTGACGGTTAATGGTTGTTCCGCTTTGGCTATTTCGCCGCCACCGGCACCGGAACCCGTTCCCCCGGTTCCATTATTGATGACTACCGTGAACGATCGTGTCTTGTCCGTGCCTGCATTCACTCCATCTCCAGCTAATTCGATGCCGAAAAGATCGGTGATCGAAGTGGTTCCGCAAATGAAGAGGCGGTAATTACCAAAGGCGAGCGGCACACCTCCATTGACCTCAATTGTCGCCACGAAGGGGCCTGCGCCGGAGCCGTTGGAGTAGCTGACCGAGTCAATGACAATGGCGCGATCGCGCGGGTCAGCACGGCCCAAGCAGCTGGTCGTCTGGAAGTCATCGCCGTTATCGTGAACCAGCATATAGTTGGCAGGGTTGGTCACATCGTCGAGACCAACATCGCCAGCCGGATTGCTCACATCCTGGTCGAAGGTGATGATGAATCGGGTGATGTTGACTGTAACTACCTCGCTTTCGCTGAGAACACCGTCTCCTGTATCGGCAAAGGTATTTATGCCGTTTTCCGTAACTTTTGGAGGTGCGGCAATGACGGTAAATGCCATAGTGCTGGAAGCCGTCTGGCTGCCACCAGAGCCGGTGTTACCCAGATCATCCACATCGATCTGAAGAGTATCTCCGCCGTTGTACCCCGGAGCAGGATCGTAGCGCATCCCGTTCATGGCAATGTTGATATCGGGCAGGGTCCCACGGAATGTGATGCTGGCGTCGCCGGTACCGTCCGCAGGGGCGGTGATCGTCAAGCCATTAATGGAATTCAAAGTCAGCAGGCCCTGTGTGACAGTAAGCGTAACCTGGAGACTCCCGCCGCCCGCATCGGGATCATTGATGGTGATGAGGCTGGAATTGGCATTATTGAAGAAGAGCGGCGAACTCTCGTCAACATTTTTCGATGCGGATTGCAATGTGATAACCGGCGCTTCATTGACATTCACTAATGTGATGGTGAAGTTTTGCTGGGTGGTTTGACCTCCCGCATCTTCGCTTTGGATGCAAACGACAAAAGTATTTTGAATGTCCGCGTCGAGAACAGCATTCGTCTGCAATTCATCGCCAGCGATCTGGAAGGAGCCGTCATCCGCGCCGCCACAGAAGGTATATGTGAAGGTGTCGCCTGAATCAGGATCGGTGGTTGTGAAAATACCGACCGGGGTTCCCGCAGGCAAACCTTCAGCAACAGTATCGTTCGAGAGGTCGATACCTGCCGGCGGGTCATTGACGTTCGCGACGGTGATGGCAAAGACCTGATTCACACCGGCAGTTCCGTCGCTGACGCGCAAAGTGACGTTATGGCTTCCGACTTCGGCATTGGTTGGGGTTCCTGAAAGAGAGGCGGTCCCGTTGCCGTTATCTGTCAAGCTCAACCAGGACGGCAATGTCGGTGCGGTGATGGCGAGCGTGTCGCCGAGATCAATATCGAGCGTAGCAATGTCGTAACTGTAGGCAGTGTCTTCAGCTGCGGCTGTGACCGGGGCGCTGGTAAAGGCTGGCGGGTTGTTGACGTTCGCCACAATGATGGCGAAGGATTGCTCCACGTTTACAATCCCGTCACTGACACGCAAAGTAACATTGTGACTACCCACTTCAGCATTGGTCGGGGTTCCTGCCAGAGATGCAGTTCCGTCGCCATTGTCGGTCAAGGTCATCCAGGCGGGTAGTGTCGGTGCGGTGATAGTAAGCGCCGCTCCTGCATCCGGGTCAGCAGTCGTGACGCCGTAGTTATATGCAACTCCTTCAGTTCCCGTTGTGACCGGCGCACTGGTAAAGGCTGGCGCGTCGTTGGTGTTGGCGACCACAATGGTGAAGCTCTGCTGGACAGTGACCGTTCCATCATTGACGGCAAGTGTCACCGGGTTGTTGCCGACGTTTGCGTTGAGTGGCGTGCCCGTCAGGGTCGCAGTCCCATTTCCATTATCGGAGAGAGTCAGCCATGAGGGCAGAGTCGGCGCGGTGATGGCGAGAGAATCGCCCAGGTCCGGGTCTGAGGCGGTGATGTTGTAAGTGTAGGCTGCGTCTTCAGTTGCCGCTGTCACCGCCGTGCTGGTAAAGGCTGGTGGGTCGTTGACGTTCGTTACGGTGATGTCAAAGACCTGGTCCACACTTACGATGCCGTCGCTGACACTTAAAGTAACACTGTTCGCGCCGACATTTGCATTGACAGGGGTGCCCGTCAGGTTTGCGGTTCCATCGCCGTTATCGATAAAGGTCAACCAGGCGGGCAGGATTGGTGCGGTTATGGTGAGAACTGCTCCGGTATCGGGATCGATTGCTGTAATGTTGTATGCATAAGCAGAGTCTTCAGTTGCTGCAGTGACAGGTGCACTGGTGAAGGACGGCGCATCGTTGGTATTCGAGACCGTGATCGTGAAGACCTGATCCACATCGATCGTTCCATCGGTGACACGCAGGGTCACGTTATGAACCCCAATGTTCGCATTGGTTGGCGTTCCCGTCAGTGAAGCAGTACCGCCGCCGTTATCAGTAATGGTCAACCATAATGGCAGAGTCGGGGCTGTAATGGTGAGCGAGTCTCCGAGGTCCGGGTCGGAGGCGGTGATGCTGTACGTGTAAGCAGCATCCTCAGCGGCAGTCGTCACAGGTGCGGATGTAAAAGTGGGCGGGTCGTTGACGTTGGTTACGGTGATGACAAAGACCTGATCCACATTGGCAATGCCATCGCTGACGCGCAGGGTGACGTTGTTCGCGCCAACATTTGCATTGAGAGGCGTGCCGGTGAGAGTCGCCGTGCCGTCACCGTTATCGGTGAGGGTCAGCCATGCAGGAAGTGTTGGTGCCGTGATGGTGAGCCCAGACCCTGTGTCAGGATCAGTAGTAGTGACGTTGTAAGCATAGGCTGTATCTTCAGTGCCTGTCGCGGTCGGGGTGCTAGTAAACGACGGCGGGTCATTGGTGTTACCCACATCGATAGCGAAGACTTGATTCACGCTCGCCGTTCCATCGCTGACACGTAAAGTTACATTATGAATGCCAACTTCCGCATTGGTGGGCGTGCCGTTCAACGTGGCGGTGCCGTCGCCGTTATCGGTGAAGGTCAGCCACGAGGGCAGAGTCGGCGCGGTGATGGTGAGCACAGCTCCGAGGTCCGGGTCTGAGGCGGCGACGTTATAGGTGTAGAGCGTATCCTCAGAAGCCGATGTAACCGGCGTACTGGTAAAGAATGGTGAGTCGTTGGTGTTCGTCACCGTGACCGTGAAGATTTGATCCACGATTATCGTGCCATCGCCGACTCGCAACGTCACATTATGGATGCCAACATTCGCATTGACGGGTGTGCCGGTGAGAGTCGCAGTGCCGTCGCCATTGTCGGTGAGAGTCAACCACGCAGGCAGGGTCGGCGCAGTGATGGTAAGGGTTGCGCCTGCATCCGGGTCACTGGTTGTAATGTTATAGGCGTATAAGCTGTCTTCCGCAACTGTTGCAACAGGCACGCTCGTGAAAACTGGCGGATCGTTGACCGGGGTGACCGTCACCGATAGGTTGAATACCGCGCTGTCGTTCGCGCCATCGTTGACCGTCACTGGAACCGTCAACACACCGTTGAAATTGAGAGCCGGGGTGATGGTATTGCCCGCCACCGTGTAATTTGTTCCAGCTTGAACAGTAAGTGTAAAGCCGGTCGGGTAGGTGTTGTCGGAATCGGTCACCGTCAGGTCGTTCAATGCCAGGGTCAAGTTCGTCTCTTCCGGGGTAGAAAGAGGCGCTTGGCCGGTGATCACTGGCGGGTCATTGACCGGGGTAACCGCCACAGTGAGGTTGAAGACGGCGCTATCGTTCGTTCCGTCATTTACGTTCACGGGCACGGTCAACACACCGTTGAAGTTGAGAGCCGGTGTAATAGTATTGCCCGCCACCGTGTAATTTGTTCCGGCTTGAACAGTGAGCGTGAAGCCGGTCGGATAGGTGTTGTCGGGATCGGTCACCGTCAGGTTGTTCAATGCCAGAGTCAGGTTCGTCTCTTCCGGGGTGGAGAGCGGGACTTGTCCTGTAATCACCGGCGGGTCATTGACCGGGGTAACCGTCATAGCAAGGTTGAAGACGGCGCTGTCGTTCGTTCCGTCGTTGACTATCACAGGCACGGTCAAGACACCGTTGAAGTTGAGATCTGGTGTAATGGTAGCGCCTGCTACTGTGTAATTCGTTCCCGGTTGAACCGTAAGCGTGAAGCCGGTCGGGTAGGTGTTGTCGGGATCGGTCACGGT
>ERZ761607.1617-NODE-1617-length-27198-cov-10.794680_pt1 | contig 27198 bp, 20 predicted proteins | sample MGYA00511164_ERZ761607 | MGnify/ENA primary metagenome ERZ761607 (study PRJEB28899, sample SAMN02445080) | bioreactor sludge metagenome | biome: EBPR sludge | place: Australia: Brisbane, Thorneside Wastewater Treatment Plant | collected 2011-06-22 ... | reverse complement strand
GGGGTGGAGGCCCTTCCAGAAACACGGGCAATTACGGTGTGGGCGGCAATGGCTGCTTTACCGCGGACACACTGGTCCTGCTGGCGGATGGCCGCCAGACTCCGATCTCAAAGATCAAACCCGGGGACGAACTGGCCATCGGCATGGATTCGCGCGAGACGGCCAAAGTCAGCCAGCTTTACACGCTGGAGTCGGACGAGCTTTTGCTCATGAGCCTGCGCTCCAAAGATCAACCCGGGAATGAAAGCCGCGACTTGCGCGTCACAGGCGAGCACTTGGTTTGGCGCGACGGATCCGGCTGGACTCATGCGCGGGATTTGCGTCCGGGGGACTGGCTGCATGACAGGGCGGGAGGCATGATCGAGATCACCTCTGTCAAATCCGTGCCCGGCAAGCACAAGGTCTTCACTCTCCAACTCAAGGGCGGCAGCACCTTCTATGCGGGCGGGGTGCTCGTCCAGGATCTATGCGGGGGGCTTTATCTTGATCCATCCGTGCTCTCCAAACTCGAACCTGTGAAGGAATGAATTCTCACCGAGGAACCATCATGAAGACCTTTCTTTCCATTTTTCCAGGGCCTGCTGCCGCTGTCCTGCTGGCGCTGATGTGCGACTCGCGCGCGTTGGCCACCACGCAGTTCCAAGGCTGGTGCTCAAAAGTGAAAATCCAGATCGTCCAGGAGCTGGCTCTTGAGCGCACCGGATTCGAAGCCGAGCTGACTGTCACCAACAACGACGGCGCGGACGCCATCACCGACTTCCTCGCGGAGCTTACCTTCACCGATCCGGCCATCACCGAGCCGGGGGCGAATCCCGACGCGGCGAACCTGTTTTTCGTGCGCCAGCCAACCCTCGAAAACATCAACCGTGTGGATGGCACCGGGGTCATCGCGCCGACAAAAACCGCGGTGGTGAAGTGGTTCATCATTCCCACCATCGGCGCTGGCGGGACAAACCCGCAGGGCAGGCGCTTCACAGTGGGCTGCAAACTTTCCGGCAAGTTGCAAGGCGTGGAAATCCCGCGCGACAACATGTTCGCGGTGCCGGACACCATCACCGTGAAGCCGGAGCCCCAACTGCGCATCACCTACTTTCAGCCGAGGGATGTGCTGGGGGATGACCCCTTCACTGTGGATGTGGTCGAGTCGCCCATCCCCTTCACACTCGGCGTGCTGGTCCACAACCACGGCTTCGGACCCGCGCGGAATCTGAGGATCAACTCCCAGCAGCCCAAGATCGTCGAAAACCTCAACGGCCTGCTTCTTGTGGCCCGCCTCCTCGGCGCCAGGGTCAATGACTCGCCGCTCGACGAATCGAGCCTGCTCGTGGACTTCGGCACCCTGGAGCCGACGCAGACCGGCAAAGGAGCCTGGGACATGATCACCAGCCTCAACGGCACCTTCACCGATTTCCGCGCCACCTACACCCACGCCTCCGAGCTTGGCGGCCAGGCCACCTCCATCATCACAGCTCTGGACGCCCACTTCATCGCCCGCGAGGTGCTCAACGACGATCCTGGGCGCGACATCATCAAGGACTTCCTGGCCGATGTGAATCTCGATGCGGACGAAATACCCGACGCGCTGTATGAAACCCAGGAGGGCAACATCCTGCCGGTCAACCATCAGCAGAACGCCGCCGTCACTGGCACCCTCGGCGCCAACAATGTGCGGGTGGAGATCGTCTCCGCTTTCGAGAACTGGATTTACATCCGTGTCCCCGACCCCGGCCAGAACCGCAAGCCCATCAGCCGCGTCGTGCGCAGCGACGGCAAGGTGCTCAATGCGAACAACTATTGGACGCACACCAAGTACACCCGCATCGGTAATGTCCGGCTCGACTGGCTGAACATCTTCGACAAAGTGGCTGACAACACGGCATACACCTACAGCCTGACTTACGATCTCGACAGCGTGGATGTGACGGCTCCGGTGACCCGCATCCGCTTCTCCGGCGAGCACACGGAGAGCGGCGGCATTCACCACATCACGCGGGACACGCAGATCTTCTTCACCTCCGAGGACGCCAGCCCCGTCGCCATCGAATACCGGATCAACGCCGGCAATTTCATTCCCGCGCTGCCTTTCACCATCAACGCCTCCGGCACCTACACCATCACCTTCCGCGCCACTGACACGGCGGGCAATGTGGAGGAGGACAAAGTGGCTCTCGTCTCCATCAGCGGTGCAGGCCCCTCCATCTCCAGCTATGCGGTCAATGTCGGCAATCTTTTCCTTCCGGGCTCGCCCAACGTGGTTTCCGTGCGGCCTGGACAATCTGAATTGGAATTCACTGTGGCTCCGAATCCTGTGCGCACGGACGGGCGGGTGGACATCTTCCGCGGCGTGGCGGCCTGGCCGCGCATCAGCGGCGTGCCGCCGACCCCAACTCCGCTGAATGCAGCCGAGCTGAACGTGTCGGGCAAGTTCGTGGACTTTTATCGCTACAAAATCAACGAGGGCTCCTGGAGTCCCGAGCGCCCGGTGGCCACGCCCATTTCTTTGAGCGGTCTCAACGGCTCGGTCACTGTCAGCGTCATCGCGCGCTCGACATACGGGGATTACCTGCCCGAGGACGATGCCCTGGAAGTTGCGTGGACCGTCAACCCCGGAGCGCCGCTGCTGAATGTCGCGGGTGTGCCGCCCACCCCCACTCCGGACCAAAACTCCGCCACGCTGGCCTTTTCCGGCGGCGCTGACCTCACGGACTATCGCTGGAACCTGAACAACACCTTTTATCAAGCCGAGCAGCCGATCGCCACACCGCTGGAGCTGACGGGACTTGATCCTGGCGACCAGGTGCTCGGCATTCGTGGCAAGCGGAGCGGCATCTGGCAGGAACTCAACGCCGCCACTTTCATTCATTGGACATACGATCCGGCATATGGCTCCGACTTCGCCTCGCTACCGCTGGTGAAGACTCAGGATTACGAGGACATTGCCGGGCAGACCTTGACGAATGTCTGGGACGGAAAAAACGGCGCGGGTGTGCCGCAGCTTCCCGGAGTTTACACCGTGCGCCTGAAGCTCACCGACACGCTCGGCCGCGTCTCCTATGATTCGGACCTCGTCTTCATCGAGAAGCTCTCCTCCGGCGAGACCCAGCTCGGCGACGCCGGCTCGTCCCGTCCGGACGCGCGCGGCTCCTGGGCCGTGTGGCAGCGGCAGGTGGACGGCGTGCCCGCGATCCGGGCGCGCAATCTCGTGACGGACACTCCGGTGGATGTGACCTCGTCACCGCTGGCTCAGGAAAAGCCGCGCACCGACGGTCGCTATGCCGCCTGGCAGGGACGCGGCGAAAATGGCGTTTACGATGTCTTTTATGCCGACCTCGATGCCGCCATGCCCGCACCGGTCGCGGCGACCAGCACACCCGCGCGGGATGAGATCAATCCCGTCATCCACTGGCCGTGGATGGTCTATCAGACCCGCCCGTCCCCCGCCAACAGCGCGCCCTGGCAGCTTGAGGCGCGGAATCTCGAGACTAATGCCGTGTTTTTTGTGGACACCACCACGCAGGACCAGCTCGCCCCTTCCATCCACTCGGGCCGAGTGGTCTGGCAGGACTGGCGGGATGTCGGACCGGGCGAGATTTATTTTGCCGATCTGGAGACCGGAGAAAAGCGCCGCATCACCACGCAGCCCGCCGGCCAGTACAATCCAACGATCTTCGGCCACAGCATAGTCTGGCAGGACAACCGCCACATCCAGCTTGAGCTTTACAAATTCGATCTGCGCAAAGGCCTCGAAGAGCGGCTGACCGACACCGCTTACAACGAGGTGAACCCTGTGCTCTGCGGCAACTGGCTCACCTACCTGGAGGACTCCCTCGGCTCCGAGACCGAAAACCTGCGCATGCTCGACCTCGACAGCGGTGAGAGCGTGCCGCTTACCCAGGCCGAGGGCAGGCACTCACCGGGAGCACTCGGGGATGGTTACGCCGTCTGGGCGGAGGGGCCTGCGGGTGCGCAAACGGTCAAGGCATCCTTCCTGCCCAGCCTCCAGCCGGTGATGCGCAATCACAACACCGTCGTTGTCACAGCGGAGCTTGCCGCGCGTTATCCCACCGCCTTCGGGCTGCTGGCCGCCTGGAAAGAGGCTGCCAACGTGGAGTCCATCACACGCTACGAGTCCATCGCAGTGCCTCCAGTGACGGAAACTGCCGCCTGGCAGGCAGACGCCGCCACAGGCGATGACTTTGCCATCACGGCGGGCGAATTCCTTTGGATCCGCTTTGACCAGGCGCGCATGCTTGAACTCGGCGAGGCGGACGCCGCGCCGGTGGACCTCGCCGCCGGGAAGAACGTGCTCAGCTACAGTGCCTTCCCGGTCGGTTACTCCGCCTATGATTTCATCAACGCCGTCGGCGCTGCCAACATCGGCGCGCTGCGCATGCTTGATCCTCTGGCCGGCGTCTGGCGCGCGGTCGAAATCAAGGAAGGCGCGCCCGTCGGCTCCAACTTCGCCATCCCCCGTGTCACCGCCCTGCTGGTGGACATGAAAAACGCCGTCAATGACTGGCAGCCATGAAACCCGAACTTCAACCTAGCGCCCGGATTATGAAAACCTTCGTCATCCTCTCCCTGCTGGCCTCCAGCGCCCTTCGCGCCGCCACTCCCGAGCAGCTCGACGCCATGCTCCAGACCGGCGAGAAAGTCACCATCATTGACCTCCGCCCAACGGATGAATACCAGCTCAGCCATATTGCCGGAGCCATCAACATCCCTCACCAGCTCGTGCCTGGAAAGCGCCTGCCTCCCCTGGGCCGCGTGGTCGCCTACTGCGATGGTCTTGGCTCCACCTACACAGCGGAATGCGTGGCCGCGCTCAATGCCAAGCCCGGCATCCAGGCCGAGGGCCTGGAGGGTGGCTATGCCGCGTGGAAAACCTTCACCAACGTCACCGCTGACACCCGCCGTGTCACACCCGATCAGCCGAAAACGATCACCTATGAGGAGTTGAAAGCCACCAGGGGCGAAGGCGTGGTGCTCGTGGATGCGCGTAAACCGCAAACCGTGGCTGGCAAGCCCCGCGTCAATCTCGCCGCCTTCCGGCAGCAGAATCTGCCCAAGGCCACCAGTATGACCAACCCCTCCGCGCGTCTGCGCGCCATCAAGGGCAAGGCGGGTGAGTTCAGCAAAGCCCCCTCCCTTTTTGTCGTCGTGGATGACGACCACCAGAGCGCGCTGGCCGCCGCCGAGCGCATCCGCGCCATGGGCTACCAGCGCGTCGTCGTCCTCGCCGGCGGCGAGGACATCATTCGCCGCGATGGCAGGCCCGGCCTGGGCCGCCAGGGCGGCGCCGCTCCCGTCACACTCGATCCAGAACTCGTCCCGCCGCCCGCGCAGCCGAAATGAGCCAACCCCAGCCACACCTTTTCCTCATGAAACAGGCATCCCACTTTTTTCTGGTCCTCCTGCTGGGCCTGCTCCAGGGCTTGACCGCCGCGCGCGCGCAGGTCGCCATCTCCGGGGGCAAGGCCGGCAATGTGGACGCCGGACAATTCACTGTCTTTTGGCAGGTGGATGACACCGGCAGCCGGCCCGGACTCGACCTCTTTTCAGACGCGGCAGCCACAGCCTCGCTCAATGGCGAACTTGGCGTGGAATTCTTTCCCCTGGAGATGAATGACGTCACCGTCGGCCAGACGCCAGCCCAGCGGGAGGCGCGGCGGACTCTCCAGGCCTTGACGAAAAGCAAGGGCATCGTGCTCACCAAAGTCACAGGCGCCCAGCCGGGTGCGACATACTATGCGCGTCCGCGCTCTTTTGACGCGGGAACGGGCCTGGCCAACGAGGCTGCCTCCGCGCCTTTGATTGAGATCACCACGCCGGGGAGCACTGCCTTCATTGTCGAGTCACGCCAGGTGCTGGTAAGCACGGGAGGCTGCTTTGCGGGCAGTCAGGGGCTGGTGATGCGGCTCGTGAAAGATGGGGCGCCGTATCCTTTGTTCGCCGTGGTGGGAGATCATGGGCAGACAGACAAGGCGCTCTTTGATGTGAACCGGCTCCTGAACGCGGCCGGGACAACCAACGAGGACCTGGCAGGCGCGCCCTCCTTCGAGCTGGACTTGATCGGCCCGGCGGCTCCCTTGGGAGTCTTCAATCTGGACCTGCCCTTTGCCGCTGAGTTTGTCGTGGCAGCCGCGACTGAGGTGGATTTCACCGCCAATTTCCCCGGCCTCGCCTATTTCTCCATGGAGGGCGCAAGTCCGCCGCTGCAAGGCGTGCCTTTCACCTTCAACATCACCGCGCGTGATTCCGGCGGCAATGTCCTGACAACTTATGACGGCACCGTGGATTTGACCACCGGCAACCCTGGCGACCTCATTTCCGGCGCGGGAGAGACCGCGCATTTCGTCAATGGCGTCCTCGCCGGCCATCAGGTCGTCCCCGCAGTGTCAGGTCCGGTCACATTTACCGCCACGCGCCCTTGTGGCATTGAGACCGGCAGCCAGGTCTTCAACTTCTCCCCGCCGAACCTAGACATCACCTTCAGCGCGCCACTTTACACCGTCAGCCAGGGAGCCATGCAGGTCATCCTCACACTAACCCGCTCGGAGACACTGCCCGCATCGGTCATCCTCCACACCAACGACGGCACCTCCCAGACCGCGAACCCGCCCTTCGCAGCCGCGCTGGCGGGCACCGATTACCTGGACTTGGACGGCGCGGCGACCCAGGTGAATTTCGCCCAGGATGAGACGAGCAAAATGGTCACGGTGACTTTGCATCCCAAAACTGGAACCCGCATTCCCAACAAGCGCTTTACCGCCACCCTGCACCCGCCAGTCGCAGAGGCGGCATTGACCGGGGCCCTCACCACGGCGGCTATCCACATCCTGGCCGAGGACACACTCGCGCCGAAGCTGACGGTATCCAAGCCCTCCGCCACCACAACGGCGCTAAGCCTTCCCCAGCCCTACACCGTCGTGGGCAGTGCCGGGGACGCGCGCGGCATAGACAGGGTCGAGATCGTCCTGAATGGCGAGCCAGCCACCTTTGCCACACTCGCCCCCGCGCCCAAGCCCACCTCAGTGCCCTTCACGGCGGAGATACTGCCCCGAGAAGGACCTAACGTCCTCGAAGTCACCGCCTTTGACCTGAGCGGCAACAGCACCACCGTCACGCGCAACTTCACCTTCACCCGCAGATACTGGCTGACCCTGCACCGCATCGTGCCCGAACCGCTCGGGGCCACGCCGGAACTGGCCGGAGCCTTCGCGCTGACAGCGAGCAACAACGCCAATAAATCCACCCTCTCCCCGCGCGCGGGCACACCGCAGCTCTCCATGGTGGTCCCCGGCACCGCCTTGCAAATCACAGCCAATCCTGCGGCGGGGCATTCCTTCAGCCACTGGACGGGTCTGCCAGCCGGATCTGTTGTGCTGGGCAATGTGGCACGCTTCACCATGCCTGCCAGCGACGTGCCGGATGTCACCGCCGTCTTCATCGTGAACCCCTTCCTGGGGCTTGGCGCCAAAGCCGACTTCCTTGGTTTGCTGCACCCTTCCGACAGCACATCCATCTCGAACTCTACCGTCGGCTTCCTGCGCGGAACGCTCACCACGGCTGGCGGCTCCATGAGCGGCAAAATCCACATGGACGGCGTCGCGCAGTCGTTTGTCGCCCTCGTCTTTGGCAATGGCAATGTCACCTTTAAAGTCGGCAGGGACACCTTCACAGGGCTTGAGTTTGCCGGCAGGATGCTGACGATGAGCTACACGCCCGGCGTGCTGCACTTGCAGGTGACCTCCGGCGCGGAGGAGAGTGAGGGCCAGGCCGTCCCGGCCATCTACAGCGCCACAGCACCCGTGCCTGGCGCGCTCCTGAACCGCTCTGCCAAGGATGGCCAGCCCATCAACCAGGGATACTTCACCTTCGTCCTGCCATCCAAAGCGCAGGAGCCGCCGCTGCCATTGACTTCCTATCCACAGGGCGCGGGATACGGCACCCTCATCCTTTCCAACACGGGCCTGCTCAAGGTTGCAGGCACACTCGCGGACGGCACCAAACTCGCCGCCGCCTCGGCCCTGGTAGCCGGCGACGCCAGCCCCCTCTTCGCCCAAATCCTCACCCCCGGCACCACCACCAAGGCGCTTGGCGGCAGCCTTGGCGGCACGCTGGTATTTGACCCTCTGAATGCGGATGGGGATGTCAGCGGCGAGGACCTGCTCTGGCTGCGCCCCGCTGTCACCGAGACCGCCACGCTGGCCACGCAGATTTACACTCATGGATGGCCTGACGGCATCCGCGTGGACGCCACCGGTGCGCTCTATTTCGCAGCGCTCAATGTGCAGACCGGCCTTGATCTCCCGGCCCCTGCCCCTGATGGCAACGCCATGCTCTCCTTCATCGGCGGCAGGCTCGCCGAAACCATCACCAAGACCAATTTCAACATCAGCGGCAACATTTTCACCAAAATCCCGTCCACCGACAAGACCTTCTCCCTCACCCTGACGCCGAAGACTGGGTTCTTTAGCGGCAAGTTCACCCCAAACTGGCCCTCCGCCTCCACCACCCAGCCGTCGTTCAACGGGGTGCTGCTCCAGAGAGGCGTGAAGAAAGGCGGCCACGGCCACTCCATCAGCAACGCCGTCGGAGATGCCGATCCCGAAAGCAGCGCGGTGGAACTGCTGCGCAGGCCGTGAGACATGCCTCTTGTCATCAGATTTTGCCCGGGGCGGCAAAAGCGGCTGCGTTTGGGCGGTTGGGATGCGTCGGGGCCGACGTGCCGCGCGCCCTGGCCTGAGGTCCAGCGGCATTTATACCAAGCGTCATCACAAATGATGAAACCAGCAATTGGATTCATGGAGTGCTGGGCGTTGAATAGCCATCATTCCACATCTCCAGCACTCCAGGATTGGATTCACAAAATCGTGATGACGCGCGGCATGGCCGTACTCGTTCCCAAACAAGGTCTGGCGGTTCCTGTTAGAGAAGTCCTCTTTGGATGCGGGCTTTGAGCTCGGCGAGCTTCCAGTCCACTTCGTTGTCTATGTCCTGGACCTCAAGCTCGGAGAGCTCGACAGGGAGGCAGCGGTCGGCGAAGACTTTGCGGCCGCGCTCGAAGTCGGCGACGCGCATCCAGTACCACTGGCCGGCGTCGTGGTAGGCGACGGGGAGGTCCTGGGAGCGGGTGAAGCCGTGCTCGGGCATCATGAGCTGGAGGCGGCCCTGCTGGATGACGAAGGCGCGGTGCACGGGGTAGCCGTAACGGATGACGGGCATGACGGTCTGGGCGGCGGGGTCGTTGCGGATGATCTCCCAGCCGGCGCGCAGGTGGTCCACGGTGATGAGGGGGGCGGAGGCGTACATGCCGCAGATGTACTCGAACTCGCGCCCGGCGGAGCGGTATTGGGCGATGACTTCGAGCAGGGCGTCGGTGGTGGTGGCCTGGTCGCTGGCGTTTTCCGCGGAGCGCTTGAACGGGGTGACGGCTCCGGCGGCGCGGGCGGCGGCGGCGATTTGCTCGTCATCAGTGGAGACCATGACTTCGTCAAAGCAGCCGGAGTCGAGGGCGGCTTTGACGGGGTAGTGGATGACGGGGTGGCCGAGGAAGGGGCGGAGGTTTTTGCCGGGGATGCGCTTGCTGCCGCTGCGGGCGAGGATGATGGCGAGGGCGGACATGGGAGGCGGTGAATGCGGCGCACCGTGTCACGCGGCGAGGGCGGCTTCAAGCGCGGCGCGGACGCGGCGCACGTCGTCATCGCTCATGGCGGGGAACATGGGCAATGTGATCGCCTCCTCGTAATAGCGCTCGGCCTCGGGGAACATGCCGGCGGTGAAGCCGAGGCGCTGGTAGTCGGGCTGGAGGTGGACGGGGATGTAGTGGACGTTGACGCCGATGCCCTGGGCGCGCAGGCTTTCGAAGACTTGGCGGCGGGTGCGCGGGCGGATGGCGTCGAGGTCGAGCCGGATCATGTAAAGATGCCAGCCGCTGATGCCGCGCGGGTCGCGGGCGAGGGGGCGGAGGGGGAGGTGGGAGAGCTCGCGGTCGTAGAGGTCGGCGATCTCGCGCCGGCGGCGGGCGAAGGCGTCGAGCCGGGTCATCTGGCTGGCGCCGAGGGCGGCCTGGAGGTCGGTCATGCGGTAGTTGAAGCCGAGCTCGAGCTGCTGGTAATACCAGGGGCCGTGGGATTCGCCGGCCATGCGGCCGGGCTCGCGGGTGATGCCGTGGGTGCGCAGCAAACCGATGCGCCAGGCGAGCTCGTCGTCGTTGGTGGTGATCATGCCGCCCTCGCCGCTGGTGATGATTTTGACGGGGTGGAAGCTGTGGGAGGCGGCGTGGGACCAGCGGCAGTTGCCGATGCGCTGGCCTTCGTATTCGCCGCCGAGGGCGTGGGCGGCGTCTTCGAGGATTTGGAAGCCGTATTTTACCGAGAGGGCGTGGATGCGCGGCATGTCGCAGGACTGCCCGGCGAAGTGGACGGGGACGACGATTTTGGGCAGGGTGCCGTGTTTTTCGGCTTCGACGAGCTTTGCCTCCAGGCGGTCCGGGCACATGAGGATGGTGCCGGGGTCCACGTCCACGAAGTCTATCTTGGCGCCGCAGTAGCGCCCGGCATTGGCGGAGGCGACGAAGGTGACGGGTGTGGTCCAAAGCCGGTCGCCATGGCCGAGGCCGAGGGCTTTGGCGGCGCAGTGGAGGGTGGCGGTGCCGTTGGCCATGGCGATGCCGTGGCGGGCGCCGCACCAGTGGGCGACGGCGTTTTCAAAGCGGGGGATGGCGGGCCCCTGGGTGAGGTAGTCGGACTTCAAGACCTCGACGACGGCGGCGATGTCGGCCTCGTCGAGGCTCTGGCGTCCGTAGGGCAGGAAGGGGGCGCTCATGCGTCCACGGTGAAGCTCGGGTCACAATGCTGGCGGATGAGCTCGCGGATCTGGGCGACGGTGAGCCATTCGGTGTTTTTGCCGGAATTGTAGGAGAAGCCGGCGGCCACGGGCGCGCCCTGATGGGCGGCGCAGTAGCGCTCCATGAGGCTGGCGGCGGTGTGGCCGTAGAGCATGGGGACGATGATGTAATGGCGGCCGGTCTCGATGGTCTGGAGGGCGTCGGTCTCGGTGATCATCTCCTCGTGGATCTTCTCGCCGGGACGGATGCCGACGACGGGATGCTGGCACTGCGGGCCGATGGCCTCGGCCACGTCACCGATGCGGTAGGAGGGGATGCGGGGGACGAAAATCTCCCCGCCGAGCGCGTGCTCCAGCGCGTGCATGACGAGGTCCACGCCCTCTTCGAGGGTGATGTTGAAGCGCGTCATCTGCATGTCCGTGATGGGCAGCACGCCGGTCTTGCGCTTCTCCAGAAAGAAGGGGATGACCGAGCCTCGGGAGCCCATGACATTGCCGTAGCGGACGACGCTGAAGCGGATTTTGTTCCAGCCGCGGACGTTGTTGGCGGCGATGAAGAGCTTGTCCGAGCAGAGCTTGGTGGCGCCGTAGAGGTTGATGGGGGCGGCGGCCTTGTCGGTGGAAAGGGCGACGACGTTGGTGACGCCGGCGTCGAGGCAGGCCTGGACGACGTTTTCGGCGCCGAGGACGTTGGTCTTGATGCACTCGAAGGGGTTGTACTCGGCGGTGGGCACCTGCTTGAGCGCGGCGGCGTGGATGACGGTGTCTATGCCCGACATGGCGTGCGTGAGGCGCTCGCGGTCGCGCACGTCGCCGATGAAAAAGCGCACGCGCCTGTCGGTGAAGCGCTGGGCCATTTCAAACTGCTTCAACTCGTCGCGCGAGTAGATGACCACGCGCTTGACATCGGGATCGGCGAGCAGGCGGGCGACGCATTTGTGGCCAAAGGAACCGGTGCCTCCGGTGACAAGGATGGACTGGGATTTCAAGACGGGATCAGGGGTGGGAGTGGAGCGAGAGTTCTTCGAGAAGACTGGGGGAGGCAAGGGGGAAGTTTGAAGTCTGAAATTCGAAGCTCGAAATTCGAAATTCGAAGCCGGTGATCGAAGCTCGTATTTCGATTTTCAATTTTCGATTCTCGATTTTTCAAAGCTCCTTGATGCGGATGTTGCGGAACCAGGTCTTGTCCTTGTGGTCGGTGAGCATGATCCTCCCCTTCCCCGGCGCGAAGCCCTCCTTGGTCTTGAATTTGCTCTCGCCGAGCTTCTGCTTCCAGTCTTCGGAGGTGATGTCCGCCTCGCCGACTTTCACGCCGTTGAGCCAGTGCTCCAGCCTGCCGTCCTTTGCCACGATGCGGCTGTGGTTCCACTCGCCGGGCGGGCTCACCGTGGTCGGCACGCTGGGCGGCTGGATGTCATAAAAGGAGGCGGTGAGACGTTTGGCGCCGTTCTTGGCGTCGGGATGCTTGTTGTCGTCGAGCATCTGGTATTCGATGCCGAGCCACTCCTTGCCGCCGACTTTGGTGACCCAGTACTTGACGCCATTGTTGCCCCCCTCGGCCAGCTTCCACTCCCATTCGAGGTCGAAGTTGGAGTATTCCTTTTCCGTGACGAGGTTCCCGCCCGCGCCGTCGAGCCGCAGCTCGCCGTCCGCGATGCTCCAGCCGGGGCCGGGCGCCTTGCCATCCACCCCGGTCCAACCCGCGAAGGTTTTGCCGTCAAACAAGGAAACGGATTCTCCGGCATGCGCGCCAAGAGCGAGAAGAAGCAAGGGCATAAAGTGTTTCATAACCCATGAGCGTAGGCTGTGAAACTCGTGGAGGTCAAGCAGGAAGGCGGTGAAGGCCAGCCCCCCCCGGCCCAGAGTTCTGCAGCGCGTCATCATCTGTTGCCGTCACGCACCCGAACCGGTGCGGAACCGCGCGTCAGTTCATCCCTGAACATGATGGTGCGGCTCCGTGGTCCACCTCAGAAGCAGCCAGCAAACAGTAAAGCAGGTGATGTTTTTCATCGGGTCACTGAGGCGAGGAAGTTCAACACAATGAGGTATTAGAAGCAGCGCGACGGCGTCGCGCTTGAACTGCTCGTCGTACGAGCGTCTTGGTGTCGTTGTCTTGTTCATGTTCGGCTTTGGGTTGTTTACCCAACTTTTGCCGTCCGTGAAAACGAAGAAGGCTCAGGCTGGAAAAGAGTTTTCCGCACCCAGGGGAGTCTCCTCCGAGGCTGGAAAAGAGTTTTCCAGTACCAGGTCCATCTCCCCGACCCTCGGAAAAGAGTTTTGCCAGGGGTGGGGAAGGTGTCCGGGGTGCGGAAAAGAGTCGTCCGCAGCCAAGGTCAGGCGGTCATTCTAGAAAAAAGAGTTTTCTGAGGCCAAAGGAGTCTCCCCCAGCTCCAGAAAAGAGTTTTCCAAGCCCTCCGGACCTTCCTTTCCCTCCAGAAAACTATTGGCTCTAGAATCGGGAGGCGGCTTTGGCCGCGCAGGACGGTCAGCTGAGGGCAGGGCAGACGATGCAGTCAGTTCTTCTTTCTCAAAGGCTCTGGAAACGGAGGACTCCAGAGCCCTGGACATGGAATTCCACATCAGATCCCTCAATGCCAGAGCCCTGAGCTAGGTCATCGCAGTGCAAGGGTGGTGACACCCAAATTCGATGCCTCCAGCCAACCCTCAAACAAAGGTTCCCAGCCAGTTCTCCACACGCAATTGGACGGGGAAGATGCCCTTGTGAAAAACCGCGTCGGCGGCTTGCTTGACGCGAGCCATCCCGGCATTTCGATCATCAGTGACCAGCACCAAGTTCTGGGCCATCGCGATGCTGGCGATCATCAAGTCAGGCTCGTCGATGCCGAGTTCGACCCCGGTCACCTTGTCCATCAGTTCCTCGGGATGATGTTCTTTGTGGCTTCCCGTCCGAGTTTTGGGTGTTCCGTGGGCGAGCCAAAGTTCGGCCCGCACGAGAGCGTAGGGTTGAACGCAAAATTCGTCGAAGGGCAGTTGATTGAAGTCAGCGATGAAGTCTCGCAGGATCTGCCGCTTGTCCGGCTTCACATTCGGAGCCTTGGCCATGCCGAACTCGATTTCACCCACCGCTGGCGACGGGAGAAGGACAAAATCTCTTGCCTGTTGGAGTCTGTGTACCGCAGATTCATGCGTGCTGCGAGTCGCATCGGCCAGCGCACAGATGGTGTTGGTATCGAGCAGGTAAGCGTCGGCCATGGCTTATCCAACCTCCTCCAAGGCAGCGCTAAGGGCTTCGTCCTTCAAACGCGGCAAACGCGGCAGAATCTTCGTGGCGGTGCTGGCCTGAAACGTTTGGGAGATCAACACCCGCAGGGGAATGTTCGGTGCAAAGTCCGGCGGGTAGTAGTCGCCGAAGGCAAAGGGCACGGGACGTGCCTCGCCCTTGAAGAAATCCAGCAGGCGGCGCTCAAGCCATGGAGGCAGCCCATAGGCCCGAAGCAGAAGGGCATCCATTTCGAGCAGGATGCGCTTCGCCCGCGACTCCCAGGTTCCTCCGCCCCACAATTCCAGGCGACTCTCGGAGCCTTCATTCATCACGGCCATGTAGGCGCCCACCAACCCATCAAGCGTAACCATTTCACTTGGAGAGAGTCGAGGAATGGGACAGGCGAGGAGCGTTTGCTTGCGAACATCGCGTTTGCCTTCGCGACAGGCGATGAATGCGGATACTACGGGCGAATTCAGCAGGGCTGAGAGCGCCTTGATGCTCCAGCTATTCTTGGGCCAAAGACAATGATAGCGTTGGGTGCAGACCAACCCTGTGTCATCAGGCGCAGCGGCGAGTCGCCATGCGCCACGAGCTTTTGTTGCGGCATTGGCGATCACTTTGGGCTTGGACCATGGACGACTCCATGCGTCATAGAGGCGGTGCTCTGGATCTGGATTGAGCCAAACTGCTGTCGGAGGTGAGTATGATTCGAAGCCTTCCTGAACATTTCGAAGTCCTCTCCACCATCCCTTCTTCTCCTTGACTGAAATATACTTCTTCTCATCAAACGGAGGCCGCCACTCCACTCCACGATGAATTTCAACCACCGAGCCAAGCTTTGGCAGATGATCCAGGTGGTCCCAAACGGATTGCAGTTCGGGAATATGAAACCCGGCCTTCTCGGCGTCATCAGATGAAACCACACCAGTGTCTTCCCGCGCAAACACCCCACGATCATAGAACCCTGGCAAGGCTGTCTTTGTCACTTCACCGAAGTGAACGGTGACTCGTTCACCTGCGGCTCCCGATGCGAGCATGAGCACGGTTTCAACATCGGCGTGGCGGAACACGCGATCCGGCAAGGTGACCAGATCAAGGCGGCCATAGCGACGAGCCAGTTCACCGCGGACTTCACGGTAGCTTTGCCCATCAATCATCGTGCGAGGAAGCACGAAGCCGAGGCAGGCGTTCGGCGCCGTGTCACGCAGCACGCGTCGCAAGACTTCAAGCGGCTTGAGGGAGCCAACAGCGGTGCCGTACTGAGCACGCTCATCCTTGCTGAACTCCTCGAACGGTGGATTGCACAGAACAATCCGTGCCTTGCCAAGCGCCTCGCCGAGTTTCCGGGAACTGAAAACATCGGCCTTCTCCAGATTCCAGCCGTTCGGATTGGGGAAGTCGGCCAGCGTCAGGCAGAGCTTGCTGACCTCGCGGGCGAATGGGTCACGCTCAAAACCCAGCAACCTCTCCGCGAAATAGCGATGCCGCTTTTTTGCATCCCAATCGGGATCAAGAAGATCACGCATCCGCTTGAGCGCCGCGACCAGGAACACACCATGGCCTGAGCACGGCTCGACCACGACGCGATCACTTTCAGGAATGCTCTCGAAGGGCAGTTTCTCCACGATGTAGCGGGCGATGCGATGCGGCGTGCTGTGAATGCCGTTGTCGCGCCGCAGGTTGTCGTCCACCAACGTGTTTTCATACACGAAGGCCAGCGCATCGACGGAGAGGTTTTGAAAGCTCAGTCCCGTCCACAATGCAGATGCCACGGCCTGCTGCGCCTCACGATTAGCGAGGTAGTTGTTCAGCTCCTGATAGTAGTCGCAGACCGTGCGGAGGACCTCACGGGCGTCTTGATTCGCATCAAGATGACGAAAGTCCTTCACCTTGCGGTCATGGAAGACCTTTCCGGCAAGGAGTCGGAAAACGAGGCGATAAAGTTGCTCAGTATCAGGCACGTTTCCGGTCGCGCTTTGATAAGCGAGTTGGCCCGCAGAAAGCGCCCGGGTGAGCAGGCCGTCGAGTTTGCCACTGATCTCGCCTTCGAGAGCGGGAATCAGCCCGATGTCGATCCAATCGATCTCCGCTGGCGTCACGCCCGACCCAATGTTCTTGGCACGAAGCACTTCAGGGGGGCTCCATTTTCTCTGGATCGACGCGAAGAAGCGATCCAGCGCATCCGCCGGAATCCTGCCGATGGGAGCTCGGGTCGTTGCCGCATCACGGCCAATCGTCCATGGCACGATGCCATCTTCCTGCACTTCGATGCCGAAAGGAGCACCAAGGGAGCGGTAGCGCAGCGGTGGGCCGCCGCCATTTTGAAGAAACACCGCCACACACGCCGAATCATAGTCGGCAGGCTGTCTCGCAAAGGTTGCCGCAGGGATGCGGATTCGCTCCCCGGAACCACCGAACCAATCCGAGAACTCGTACCCCTTCTCGCAAAGTCTGCCCCGATAACCAAGCTCCCCGACTCTGCTGACAACGGAGTCAAAAAGTCGTTTTTGGTGCTCGCTGCGGAAGGTTTCAGTCATATTGACCGCCATTGGTAACTCGTTTGATTCAATGAAGCAAGGCACCCGTTCGATATCCGTTTCCCTCCGTTATGCGTGGCAGAAGCACAAACGGTAATGAGCATGGAAAAGCGGCTGAGTTGCCTCAGCCGCCTTTGGATTGATCCAGAACGGGCTAAAGCCCGAACTGCAAACGTCAGCCGATCACCTCCGGCCATTCCGTGTGGAAGAACTGGCCTTCGGGTTTGTCGAGGCGCTCGTAGGTGTGGGCGCCGAAGAAGTCGCGCCGGGCTTGGAGGAGGTTGGCGGGGAGGCGCTCGGCGCGGTAGCTGTCGTAGTAGCCGAGGGAGGCGCTGAAGGCAGGAACGGGGATGCCGTTGAGGGTGGCGATGCTGACCACTTCGCGCCAGCTTTGCTGGGTCTTGATGAAGGCGAACACGGGACCACCGGAACCTCGCGATTCCTTTCAATCCGCTTGAGCACGGCGAATCTCATCGAGATCGGCCAGGTCCTGGGGTCTGCCTGCTTGCTTCTTGGCCCGGATCAAATCGGCACGGCTGAGAAAGTGGATCGGGAAACCTTCTTCTTCATCTGTCACCCGTTTCTTCCAGCAGGTCACGAAACGCATTTTCGGAAGCGAGGTGAGGAAGTCGAAGAGCACGGGAGCGCGCCCGATCATGTATTGAAAGCTCTCCTGCGCGAAATCATGCGCTGTCACGTCGATTAGAGGCATGCCAAAATCGTGAAAAGCCCGCATCACGCGGGCGGCGTTTGCCTGGGATGGCTCCAGCCAAAGGTCGAGGTCTTTGGTGAAGCGCGGCTGCGAGTAATGCATGGCCGCATAACCACCCACGACGAGGTAGCGCACCTCATGTGTGGCGAACAGGCGGAGCAAGTCTTTGAAATCGGAGTTCATCGGGATCGCGGTGCTGTGCCTGCCAGGTTTCGACGACCAGTTCCCATGCAGCCTTGCGGATGGCGGCACCGCCCGCGTTTTGCCAAAAGCGGATGTTTTGCGTCCGCATGTCGTCCAGGCTGGAGCATTTCACGGCCTGCCAGCCTTCACGCGCGGGTTTCTGGGCGATGGTTTGCATGGGGCAGAGGATAGCGGACTGAATCCAAGATGCAAGAAGGCGGCTGAGTCGCCTCAGCCGCCTTTGTTTTGAGTTGATGCAGCGGACAGGAGTGTCCGCGGTCCTTTTGGATCAGCCGATCACCTCCGGCCACTCCGTGTGGAAGAACTGGCCTTCGGGTTTGTCGAGGCGCTCGTAGGTGTGGGCGCCGAAGAAGTCGCGCTGGGCTTGGAGGAGGTTGGCGGGGAGGCGTTCGGCGCGGTAGCTGTCGTAGTAGCCGAGGGAGGCGCTGAAGGCAGGGACCGGGATGCCGTTGAGGGTGGCGATGCTGACCACTTCGCGCCAGCTCTGCTGGGTCTTGCTGAGCACGTCCTTGAAGAACGGGTCGAGCATGAGGTTGGCGAGCTGCGGATTGGTGCGGTAGGCGTCGGTGATGCGGTTGAGGAAGCGGGCGCGGATGATGCAACCGCCACGCCAGATGGCTGCGATGCGGCCGAGGTCGAGGCCCCAGTTCTTCTTCTCGCCCATGGTTTTGATGAGGTCGAGACCCTGGGCGTAGCTGATGATCTTGGAGGCGTAGAGGGCGTCGTGGACCTTTTTCACAAGCTCGGCCTTGTCGGTGGTGATGTTGACGGCGGGGCCGGTGAGTTCCTTGCTGGCGATGACGCGCTGCTTTTTCTGGCTGGAGAGGATGCGGGCTTCGACGGCAGCGTTGATGGTGCTGATGACGACGGCGTTTTCGGCGGCGTTGAGCAGGGTCCACTGGCCGGTGCCTTTCTGGCCGGCTTTATCGACGATGAGTTCGACGACGGGCTTGCCGGTTTCGGGGTCTTTTTGCTCCAAAGCCTTGCCGGAGATCTGGATGAGGTAGCTGAGGAGGTCGCCTTCGTTCCACTCATTGAAGATGGCGGCCATCTCGTCGGTGGTGAAGCCGGCGTGCTTGAAGATGTTGTAGGCTTCGCAGATGAGCTGCATGTCGCCGTATTCGATGCCGTTGTGGATCATCTTCACGTAGTGACCGGCACCGCCGGGGCCGATGTGGATGACGCAGGGCTCGCCATCGACCTTCGCGGCGATGGATTCAAAGATGGGCTTCATCACCTCCCAGGTGCTGGCAGGGCCGCCGGGCATGATGGAGGGGCCTTTGCGGGCGCCTTCCTCACCGCCGGAGACGCCGGCACCGATGAAGCGGAGGCCTTTTTCGGCGAGGTAGGCGTCACGACGCTCGGTGGTCTGGTAGAAGCTGTTGCCGCCGTCGATGACGATGTCGCCCTTGTCGAGGAGGGGGATGAGTTGCTCGATCACGGCGTCCACGGCGTCGCGGTCGGTGTCCTTCACGGCGGTGGATTTCACCATGATGTGGATTTTGCGCGGGAGGGCGAGGCTTTGCACAAAGTCCTCCAGGGTGTGGCAGCCGACGAGGGCCTTGCCGGGGTGCTTGGCGACGAATTCGTCGGTGACGCTGGTGGTGCGGTTATAGACGCTGACCTGGAAGCCGCGGCTTTCGACGTTGAGAACGAGGTTTTGGCCCATGACGGCGAGGCCGATCAGACCGAAGTCACTTTTTTTGCTCATAGTATTTTTGGGGCGGCAGACATACCCCCCCGCCCCGCTTTGGCAAAGGGGATTTTGTTCATGATCCGCATGAATCAAAGGCTCCCCGCCTGCCAGGGGAGGAGCACTTTCCGCAGTGACATTTGCGCGCCGGCGGCGTATTCATCAGCCCACACCATGAACCGCCGCACATTCATCACCACCACGGGAGCCGCACTGGCCGGCTCGACCATCACATCCACCAGCCACGCCGCCGTCATCGGCATGGACCAGGCGCCGCTGCCCTACGCGCCCGCCGCGCTGGAGCCGCACATTGACGCGATGACGATGGAGATTCACTTCGGCAGGCACCATCTGGCCTACATCAACAATCTGAAGGCGGCGCTGGAGGCGGCAAGTCTTCAGTCCAACGACATCGCTGCGCTGGTCGGCGACCTCTCGAAGGTGCCCGAGGCGCAGCGCATGGCGGTGCGCAACAACGGCGGCGGCCATGTGAACCACTCGTGGTTCTGGCAGTGGATGGCTCCCTCCGGCAGCGGCGCGTCCGGGCCGGAAGGCAAGCTGGGCGCGGCCATCCAGAGCACCTTCGGCAGCGTGGACGATTTTAAAAAACTTTTCGCCGAGGCGGGGGCCAAGCGTTTTGGCTCGGGCTGGGCCTGGCTGATCGTGAGGAAGGACGGCTCGCTGGCCGTGACCTCGACGCCGAACCAGGACAATCCGCTGATGAAGGGCGTGGTGCCGGAGGGAGAGGAAGGCACGCCCATCCTGGGACTCGATGTCTGGGAGCACGCCTATTATCTGAAGTATCAGAACAAGCGCCCTGACTACATCACCGCGTGGTGGAATGTGGTGAACTGGGCCGCCGTGGCAAAGGGTTACGAAGCCGCCAAAGCCTGACCCATGACCGGTCTGATCGAGGTCAAGGTCGCGGACCTGGCGCAGTTGTTCAACTCCATGGACCCCTCGCCCTTCCACGAGCGCGACCTCGACCATGACGCGGAGGAGTTCATCGTGAGCTGGGCGCAGGAGCATCCGCGCGAGCACGACCTGCGCCTGCTCATCCACCTCTCCCGGCCGCCCGCCGGGGAGATGGCCTCCCTGGAAAACGCCAAGGACTCCATCCGCCATTACTTTGACTACCGCGCGGGGATGCTCTGGCGGGAGTTCCGCCGTCTCATGCGGGAGGGGCGCGCGGCGCTGCTCATCGGGCTGGCATTCATCGCGCTCTGCCAGGTGGCGGCGGGGACATTGTTTCACGGGGAGCAGACCTGGCACGGCATCGCGCGCGAGGGGCTGACCGTGCTGTGCTGGGTGGCCATGTGGCGGCCCATCGAGATTTACCTCTACCGCTGGTGGCCGCTGCTGAGGCTGCGCCGTCTCTATCAAAGACTGTCGGTCATGGAGATCGAAATCCGCGTGGGATGACCGTCACCGTTCGTTGAGCGCCTTGTAAACCGCCGTGGTGATGGCGCCGGGATCACCGTGGCCGCAGTTGGTCAGCACGACCATGCCATGATCGCGCTTCGGGTAGAGAACGAGGCGGGAGGTGGCCTCGTTCTGCTTGCCGCCGTGATGCACGCGCGCGCCGTCCTGGTCCACCATCCAGCCGAGGCCCCGGTCGGTGTCGGTGCCGTCCCTGAGCTTTTGCGGCGTGAGCATTTCCGCCTCCGCGCGCGCGCCAAGCAGGCTTTGACGCAGCATGGCGCGCGCCCAGAGGGCGAAGTCGCGGATGTTGGATTTGTAGCCGCCGGCGCCGTGCTTCCAGTATTCGGCGCTCTCCGGCGCGGGCACGACGCGGCCGGATTTGTCCTTCATGTAACCGGCGGCCCAGTGCGGCTGGCGGTCGCGCTCCATGTCGAGCTGCAGGCTGGTCATGCCGAGAGGGCGGGCGATGCGGCTCATGATCTGCTGATGACAGGACTCCCCGCCGGCGCGCTGCATCACCGCGCTGGCGAGGATGCAGGCATAGGATGAATAAAGAACCCGCGTGCCCGGCGGGTGGGAAAGCGGCGTCTTGTTGAACTTGTCGAGCGAGTTGACCGGATCGAGAAAGGGCATCGGCTCGCGATAGCCGCGCCGCGTGGGGATGACGGGGCCGTAATGCGGAATGCCGCTCTGATGGCAGAGCAGTTGGCGCATGGTGATGACCTCCTTTTTGTCGGGAAACTCGGGCACCAGCACGCGCACATCGGCGTCGAGGTCGAGCTTGCCGCGCTCCACGAGCTGCATGGCGGCCACGCCGAGGAGGGGTTTGGAGTTCGATGCCCAGTTGAAGACGGTCTCCACGGTGACCGGTTCTTTTTTTTCGCGGTCGGCCAGTCCGTAGCCTTTGAGATAAACGATGCCGTCCTCCCGCAGCACACCGATGGCCGCGCCCACCAGCTCCTGGCGCTCCATCTCGGCCATCACCACCCCGTCCACACGCGCGGCCACCGCCGCATCCAAAGGCGCGGGATCCCGGGCATGCGCGGTGAGCGCCATCAGACTCGCGGCCAGCAGGCGGAGAGCGGTTTTGGCATGGCAGGCGGCAGCGATGACGGTCTTCATGGCATGAAGTGTGGCGGGACGCATGAGCGGGTTCAAGACGGAATGCGGCGGGTCATTGCGGGAAAAGCTCCATCTGCCCGCCGGGATCCGCCGGCCTGCGAAAAGCGGCGGCGCTGACCTCCGGCCTGCGGTGCGCCATGCCCGCGCGCAGGCGGGACACCTGAAAAAGCTGCGCGATCTGCTCCGACCACACACCCACACCTTTGAGCCGCTTGCCAAACTCGCCATGCGAGAGGGTGCGCCCCTGCGTCTCGGCGATGCGTCCGAGCACCTTTTCCTTCATGCCGGGAAAATGCCGCTCCAGCCAGGTGGCGAAGACCTCCTTCACGCCAAAGGGCAGCCGCACCACCGTGTAGCCAGCGAACTGCGCGCCCGCCCCCCGCGCCGCCTGCATGATGGCGGGTATCTCCGAGTCATTGAGGCCGGGGATGATCGGTGCCACCGACACGCCCACCGGCACACCCGCCGCCGCCAGCACGGAGATGGCCTCCAGCCTCATGCGCGGAGCGGAGGCGCGCGGCTCCAGCTTGCGCGCCAGGTCCGCGTCGAGCGTGGTGATGGAGATGTAGGCCGCCGCTGCCTGATGGCGAGCGAGTTCGGCCAGATGGTCCGCGTCCCGCGTGATGAGGTGGTTTTTCGTGATCATCACCACCGGATGCCGGCATTCGGCCAGCACGGCCAGGCAGCCGCGAGTGATTTGCAGCCGCTTCTCCACCGGTTGATAGGGATCAGTAACTCCGCTCAGAGAGAGCTTCTCCGGCAAATACTTCGAATGAGAAAGTGTCTCGCGCAAGATGCGGGGCGCGTCTTCCTTCACCAGGATGCGGCTTTCGAAATCCACCCCCGACGAGAACCCCAGCCACTCATGAGTGGGCCGCGCATAACAATAAGCGCAACCATGCTCGCAGCCCCGGTAGGGGTTTAGGCTCGCCTCAAAGGGCAGGTCAGGGCTGCTGTGCCGGCTGATGACGCTGCTGGCGTGATCCTTGAAAAACTTCGTCGCCACGCGCTCCGGCGCCTCGACCTCGTCATACTGCACATGCAGGCTGGCGAAACGCTGCTCCGGGTTCACCGCCGCGCCGCGTCCGCGCATCTGGGTGGGATTGGCCGGTGTGTCCATGCCGCATCCTGGCGGGCGCGGCCTGTCTGGCAAGGGCTGCGAAGATTCAGAGAAACCTTTACATCCGGGCAAAGTCAGGCTTCCACTGGCGTTCACATCAGCCGACACCATGAAAACGATCCTCCTCTCCTTTGCGCTCGCGCTTTCCACAAGCCTTCAGGCCGCCGACTGGCCCACTTTCCGCGGAGCCGACCGCTCCGACGTTTCCCAGGAAACCGGACTTCTGAAAAAATGGCCCGCCAAGGGGCCGAAGCAGGTCTGGCTCAACGAGGACGCCGGCCTGGGCTACGCGGGCTACTCCATCGTCGGCGGCACGCTTTACACCATGGGCGCGCGCGACGCCGTCGAATACGTCATCGCCATTGACGCCGCCACCGGCAAAGAAAAATGGTCCGCCGAAGCCGGAGCGCTGCTCACCAACGGCTGGGGCGACGGCCCGCGCAGCACACCCACCGTGGACGGCGGCAAGGTCTATGCCCTGAGCGGCAAAGGCGTGCTCGTCTGCCTCGACACCGCCGATGGCAAGGAGGCCTGGCGCGTGACCATGGAGAGCCTCGGCGGCAAGGTGCCGGGCTGGGGTTACTGCGAGAGTCCGCTCATTGAGGGTGATCTCGTCATTTGCACCCCCGGCGGCTCCCAGGGCACCCTGGCCGCCTTCAATAAAAACAGCGGCGTCAAAGTCTGGCAAAGCGAGTCCTGGACCGACCCCGCGCAATACTCCTCCATCATCGCCGTCAACCACAACGAGTCCCGCCAGCTCATCCAGCTCACCATGCAGAGCGTCGCCGGCGTCAATGCCGCCAATGGCTCGCTGCTCTGGAAGTCGGAATTCCCCGGCAAGACCGCCGTCATCCCCACGCCCATTTTTCAAGACGGGCAGGTCTTTGTGGCCGCTGGTTACGGAGTCGGATGCAAGTCGGTGAAAATCGGCCCTGGCAATTCGGTGGAGGAAGTCTATGCCGGCACTGACATGGTCAACCACCACGGCGGCGTCATTCTGCATGAAGGCCATCTTTACGGCTATTCCGACCGTGGCGGCTGGACCTGCATGGACTTCAAAACCGGTGCGGTGAAATGGACCGACAAGAGCCTTGGCAAAGGAGCCATCCACTGTGCTGACGGCATGCTTTACCTGCTGGAGGAAAAAACCGGAGTGGTGGCGCTCATCAAGGCCAGCCCGCGCGGCTGGGACGAGCAGGGCCGCTTCACCCTCAGCCCGCAGACCCAGCAGCGGAACCCCAAGGGCATGATTTGGACCCACCCCGTGGTCAGCGGCGGAAAACTCTACCTGCGCGACCAGGAGCTGCTCTTCTGCTTCGACGTGAGCGGGAAGTGAGGCGCCGCGCGTCATTCCTGGAACTCCCTCGCATCCGGGATGCGTGTGAAGGCGATCTTCGTGCCGGAGAATACCCTCGCTTTGTCCGGTGCGAAGCCGAGCGCGACGCTGTCCCGCCCGAACTGCTGGTTCAGATCGTCCATCACCTGCGAAAGCCGCTCCCGCCGCGCGCGGTCCGCCGCCACCGGACTGCCGAGCGCGGGGAAAAGCTCAAGCTGTTCCGGCGTGCCGGAGGATTCCAGCCCGTGCAGGGTGACGGAGATTTTTTTCACCCGCTGCCGCCCGGTCTGGTCCAGAACGCGCTCCCACAGCCCGGCCATGTGGGCCAGCAGCGCGTGGCTGTCTGACACGGGCGGGAAGCGCAGATGCGCCTCCCCGCGCAGGCTGTTCTCCATGCGCGCGCTGACGCTCATCTCACGCGCGCGGTAGCCCAGGCGGCGCATGCGGCTGGCCGCCTTCAGCAGCAGCCTACGCGCCACAATGCCGGCCTCCGGCGTTTCACGGAACTGCGGCGCCAGCACATGGCTGTGGCCCACAGTGCGACGCGTCACCACCTCCTCGTCCAGGTCTCCACCGTGGAGTTGGTGCCAAAAGCGGTCCCCGCCCACGCCGCTCCAAACACGGTGCAGCACCGCAGGCGGCGCCTTCCACAAATCCGCGAATGAATGAATGCCCGCCTGGCGCAGACGCGGCTCCATGTTCCGCCCGATGCCGCACAAGTCCGTCAATGCCAGGTGTTCCAGCCTGCCTGGCAAATCCTCCAGACGGATGACCTCCAGACCATCTGGCTTGGTAAGGTCGCTCGCCGTCTTGGCCAGCCAGCGGTTTGGAGCGATGCCCACCGAGCAGGTGATGCACTCGCCGACTTTTTCCAGCAGCCCGCGTTTGATGCGCCGCCCAAGATCGAGGGCCGCCGGCTCATTGGCGCGCCGGTCGTCCAGAAAACAGCCCATCTCATCAATCGAGCCGATCACATGAACCGGGTAATGCCGCTCGATCTCGCGAACGATGCGGTGATGAAAGTCCACATACCGCTCATGGCGCGCCTCCACCAGGATCAGCCCTTTGCACATGCGCTTGGCGTCACGAATCATCGTGCCGGTCTTGACGCCAAATTTCTTCGCCTCGCGGCTCGCCGCGATGGCGCAGGTGGAGTCTGTCTTCATCGGCACCACTGCCACCGGCTTGCCGCGCAGTTTTTTGTCGAGCTGCTGCTCGACGCTGGCGAAGTAGCTGTTCAAGTCCACGAACAGCCAGCGCGGGGGATTTAAAATGCCGGAGGTCACAAGCCAAGGCTAAACTCAGTTTTAAACTGTTCAAGAAAACAGTTATCGGAAGAATGTTTGCACCCGCACCCGATCCCCGCCAATCGTGCGCGTCATGATGCCTTCACGTCCAGCCGCAGTCCTGCCCGCCTTCTTTCTGCTCGCCACCAGCCTCATTTGCCAGGCGCAGGACGAGGCAAAGCCCGCGCCCAAGGAACCCGCCAAGGAAGAGACCAAAGACAAGGCGAAGGACGCCGACAAGCCGGAGAAGAAAAGCGTCACCGAGCACAGCCTCACCATCAACGGTCAAAAGGTGGACTTCACGACTACCGCCGGACTGCTGCCGCTCAAGGACGCCGAGGGCAAGACCACGGCGGACATTTTTTACATCGCCTACACCCGCAAGGGCGTGGACAACATCGCCGCCAGGCCACTGACTTTTTCCTTCAACGGCGGTCCGGGATCCTCCTCTGTGTGGCTGCACCTGGGCCTGCTGGGACCGCGCCGCGTGAAACTGCGGGATGACGGTTTCGCCGTGCCGCCGCCCTATGAGCTGGTGGCGAACGAATACTCCCTGCTTGATGAAACCGACCTCGTCTTCATTGACCCCGTGGGCACCGGCTACAGCCGCGCCGCCAAGCCCGATGAGGCGAAAAACTTTTACGGGGTCAACGAGGACGCGCGCAGCATCGGCGAGTTCATCCGCCTTTACATCACCCGCCACGCGCGCTGGCCCTCGCCCAAGTTCCTCATCGGCGAGAGCTACGGCACTACCCGCGCCGCCGCGCTCAGCGGCGAGCTGCTGCGCGCGCACCGCATGAACCTCAACGGCATCATGCTCGTCTCCACCGTGCTCAACTTCCAGACCATCTGGGGTGCCGAGGGCAACGACCTTCCGCACATCCTCTACCTGCCCAGCTACGCCGCCACCGCCTGGTATCACAAAAAACTGCCCGCCGATCTCCAAACGAAACCTTTGGCGGATGTGCTTGCCGAAGCGGAGGCCTTCGCCAGCGGCGAGTTTAATCAAGCGCTCCTCCTCGGCTCCTCCCTGCCGGCTGACAAACGCGCCGCCGTCATCCAGAAAATGGCCCGCCTCACCGGCCTGAGCGCGGAGTTCATCGCGGCCTCCGACCTTCGCGTGCCGCTCAGCCGCTTCAACGCCGAGCTGCTGCGCGGCCGGCGCCTCGTCACCGGCCGCTTTGACAGCCGCTACACCAGTCATGTGCGCGATCCGCTCAGCAACGATGCCGAGCGCGACCCCAGCGCCGACGCGGTCTTCAGCGCCTTCGCCTCGACCTTCAACCATTATGTGCGCGCGGATTTGAAGTTCGAGGACGACCGCCCCTACAACATCCTGGCGAGCGTCGGGAAATGGAACTGGAACGCCGAGAACCAGTTCGCCGATGTCTCCGAAATCCTCGCCGACAGCATGACCGCCAACCCTTTTCTCAAAGTCCACGTCTCCAATGGCATCTATGACATGGCCACCCCCTACTATGCCGCGCGCCACACCTTCAATCACCTGCGCCTGCATCCCGACCTGCTCAAAAACATCACCCAGGACGACTACACCTCCGGCCACATGATGTACCTCAACCTGCCCGACCTCAAAAAGCAGAAAGAGGACCTGGCACGCTTCATCCGCGCCTCCGTGCCCGGAAAGTGACACACCGAATGGCAGGCCCCCGTGATGCCCGCCCCAGAAAA
>ERZ761607.1616-NODE-1616-length-27200-cov-5.420409_pt1 | contig 27200 bp, 30 predicted proteins | sample MGYA00511164_ERZ761607 | MGnify/ENA primary metagenome ERZ761607 (study PRJEB28899, sample SAMN02445080) | bioreactor sludge metagenome | biome: EBPR sludge | place: Australia: Brisbane, Thorneside Wastewater Treatment Plant | collected 2011-06-22 ... | reverse complement strand
CGAACAGGAAGACCTGCGGCTTGCGCACGATCGCGCGGCCCATCGCGACGCGCTGCCGCTGGCCGCCGGAGAGCTGGCGCGGATGGCGCTCGAGCAGCGGCTCCAGGCCGAGAATCCTCGCCGCCTCCAGCACGCAGTTGCGCACCTCGGCTTTCGGGGCACCGGCCAGCCGCAGCGCGAAGCTCATGTTCTCGGCCACCGTCATGTGCGGGTACAGCGCGTAGTTCTGGAAGACCATCGCGATGTCGCGGTCCTTCGCCTCGACGTCGTTGACCACGCGCCCGCCGACGCGGATCTCGCCGTCGTCGATCTCCTCCAGCCCCGCGACCATGCGCAGAAGCGTCGACTTGCCGCAGCCCGAGGGGCCGACGAGCACCGCGAAGGCTCCTTCGTCGACCTGCACGTCGATGCCGTGCAGCACCTCCACGGCTCCGAAGCGCTTGCGCACCCCCTGGATCGTCACACCGCTCATGCCCCGTCCCGTCACCGCCAGCTCAGCCCTTGAGGCCGCCGGCGAAGCCCTTAATCATGTGCCGCTGCAGCACGAAGAAGGCGATCAGGACCGGCGTCATCGCGACCAGCAGGCCGCCGAAGACCAGTCCCATGTCGCCCGACTCCTGGCCGACGAAGGTGTAGATCACCACCGGCAGCGTCGCCCAGCGCGAGCCGCTGAGGTACAGCAGCGGCGTGAGGAAGTCGTTCCAGATGAAGACGCCGTTGAGGATCACCACCGTGCCGGTGATCGGGCGCATCATCGGCAGCACCACGTGCCAGAAGACCTGCCACTGGTTCGCGCCGTCCATCGACGCGGCTTCCTCGTAGGAGCGCGACAGGCTGCGGATAAAGCCGGCGTACAGGAAGATCGTCAGCGGCAGCTTGAGGCCCGGATAGAAGAGGATCAGCGAGGCCGGCGAACCCAGAAGGCCCAGCTCGCGCATCGTCGAGTACAGCGGGATCAGCGCGAGCTGGAACGGCAGGATCATCCCGGCGATGAAGAACAGGTAGACCCCATAGCTCAACCGGCCTACGCGCCGCGCGATCCAGTAGGCGGCGAGCGCGCCGAGCACCACCAGGATGACGGTGCTGGCGACGACGACCAGGGCGCTGGTGAGCATGGCGCTGGCCAGGTGGGCCTGCGTCCAGGCCGCGGTGACGTTGCCGAAGAACAGCTGCGTCGGCAGGCCCAGCGGGTCGCTCGCCCAGCTGGACTGCGGCTTGAGCGCCAGCGTCAGCAGCAGGTACAGCGGGAAGGCGAACACCACGCCGGTCAGCAGCATGCCGGTTTCCAGCAGCGCGGCGCGCAGCGCGAAGCCCCGTGCCCTAGCCATGCTCGAACTCCCGCCGGCGCAGCACGTGCAGGGCGGCCAGCACCACCGCGGCCACGGCAAACGTAAAGACCACCGAGATCGCCGATCCGTAGCCCGTCTCGGCGAAGGTGAACGCGGTCTTGTAGATCAGCGTCGACATCGTCTCGGTGGCGTAGCCCGGGCCCCCGCCGGTGAGCACGTAGATCTGGTCGAACAGCTTCAGGCTGGTGATCAGCGAGTTGACGATGGTCACCGTCATCGCCGGTGCGAGCATCGGCAGCGTGACGAAGCGCAACACCTGCCAGGGTCCGGCGCCGTCCAGGCGCGCGGCCTCGGTCAGCTCGGCCGGGATGCTCTGCAGGCCGGCCAGGTAGATCACCATGGCCAGTCCGACCGACTGCCACAGCGTCGCGATCACGATGCTGGCCACCGCCGGCATCGGGTCGCCGAGCCAGCTCAGCTGCCAGGCGCCGAGCCCGGCCATCGCGAGCACCGTGTTCAGCGGCCCCTGCGTCGAGAAGATGTACTTCCAGAGGAAGGAGATGATGAGCGGCGTCAGCACGACCGGCATGAAGAACAGAAGCCGCAGCGGATCGCGCAGGCGCAGCCGCTCGTTGAGCGCGAGGGCGAGCGCCAGGCCGAACAGGTTCTGCAGCAGCGCAATCGCGATCGCGAAGACGAAAGTCATCTTCAGCGACGACACCGCCTGCGGGTCGCCAGCGAGCCGGCGGAAATTGGCCAGCCCGACGAAGCGGTAGTCGGGGTCGAGCCCGTTCCAGTCGGTGAAGGCGTACCAGATGCCGGCCAGCATCGGGTAGACGATCACCAGCACGTAGATCGCCAGCGCAGGCGCGAGGAACCACCACGCGACGCGGCGCACCGCGCGCCGGCGGCGCGGCGCGCGAGACTGCGCGGGCCGGCCGCCGAGCGACGCGGATTCAGGCGTCATACGCCTCGTCCATGCGGCGCAGCACGTCGTCCACGGTGGTCTTGCCGGCCAGCAGCTCCTGGATCCCGGCATTGTGGATCTGCTGCGCGCGCGGGTTCGGCCAGGTGAAGTCGGGGTACGGCGTCGTGCGGCCCGCGCGGAACAGCTCGGACCAGGACCTGAAGATGCGGTCGACCTCCGGGTTCGGCGCCGACGGCAGGACCGTCGGGCTCACCGCCGCAGACGCGAACACATTGACGCTGTCGGGCTCGGCCAGGAAGTTCATGAATGCTCGCGCGGCCTCGGAGCCCGCCGCCTTGGCGTTGATCGCGTAGCCGGTCGATGCCGACGCGGTGGTCCAGAACTTGTTCGCGTCGCTGGAGGCCGGGATCGGCATGATCGCGAAGTCGCGATGGCCCGCGAACTTGAACATGTTGGCCAGGTTGCCCGAGGTGACGATGGCCATCGCCGCCTTGCCCGAGGCGACCATCTGCAGCTGCTCGTCGATGGACGTGCCGTTCGGGTTCGGGCTGAGGAAGCCGAGCTTCTGCAGCTCGAGGTACTTGTTCAGCGCCTCCTTCCAGCCCGATGTGGCGAACTTCACCTTGCCGGCGCGGCGGTCCTCGTTGAAGTTCGGGTTGTCGGCGTAGACGATGGACGGCAGCAGCGCGTAGGTGATGAGCTGGTTGACCCAGTTCGTCCCGTTGCCCGCGGCGATCGGGATCATCCCGCTGGCCTTGATCTTTTCGCACAGCGCGAGGAACTCGGTCCAGGTGCGCGGCAGCGTCCAGCCCCGCGACTCGAAGGTCTTCGTGGGATAGATGCCGCCGATGGTCGACAGCACGATCGGCAGCATGAGCAGGCGGCCGTCGAACCTGACCAGGGCGTCCAGGCTCTTCGGGATCTTCGGCGCGAAGGGGAAGCCCGAGAGGTCGCCGATGAAGCGGTTGAGCTGCCCGATGGTGATCGGGTTGCCGTTGCCGGGCTGCACGGTCAGCACCTCCGCTGCGGTGCCGGCCGCCAGCGACACGCGCGTCGAGGTGTACAGCTGGTCGATGTCGGCCGCGGTCATGTTGACGCTCGAGCCCGGGTACTTCGCGACGAACCGGTCGATCACGGCCTGCGCCGGGATGCGCTGCGCGCTCAAGGCCGCCAGTCGCAGCTGGTATGACTGTGCGGCCGCGCTGCGCGGCCACACGGCCGCACCGAGCGCGAGGCCGGCGCCGAGGGCCTGGAGTGCCGTGCGGCGGCTCGTGCCGGCCCTGCGGGCCTGGGAGTGGGGATCTGCGGCGGTCATGGCGTTCTCCTTGCGGCGCGTTGCCGGTTCGTTGCAGCCGAGGGGGCTGCGCCCAGGGTCGCGACGACGCGCGTTTCGACCCATCATGTCAGGCGGTAGATGCGCTCGGCATTGCGGCTGAACAGCTGCTGCGCCTCGGCGGGGCTCGCCTGCGCGATCACGGTCTGCGTGGCCTCCAGCCAGGCCGCGAGGGTGCCGGCCGGCGTGCACACCGGCCAGTCGCTCCCCCAGACGACGCGGTCCCAGCCGAAGCTGTCGATGGCGTGCTCGATGGCCGGTCGCAGGCCCTCGACGGTCCAGCCCTCGGGCAGCGCGCGCGTGATCAGCCCGGAGAGCTTGCACACCGTATTCGGCAGCTCGGCGAGCCGGCGCAGCGCGCTGCGCCAGGCCGGGCCCGGCTGCGGGAGCCGGGGGTTGCCGCAGTGGTCGAGCACGAAGGTGACGTCGGGGCAGGCGCGCGCGAGTGCCGTGCCGATGGCCAGCTGGTCGGCACGCAGGCACAGGTCGAAGCTCAGGCGGTGTTCCGCGACGCGCCGCAGGTGGGCGGCGAAGGCCGGCGCGGCGGCGAGCTCGTCCGGTTGCGTGTGCAGCACACGGCGCAGTCCGCGCAGCTTGGGGTTGGCGACGATGCGGTCGAGGTAGGCGGGGAAGTCGCGCGACTCCGGCCGGCAGGCGGCGACGACGCCGACGATGTCGTTGCCGAGCGAGGCGGCGAAGGCCGCCTCCGCCTCCATCTGTGATTCCTCGACGTCGGCTTCCATGTAGACGATGTCGGAGACGCCGGCCGCGCGCGCCTGCACGAGGTAGTCCTCGAACACGAAGTCGCGGTTCAGCGGCGGCACCTGCTGCAGCCACGGGTAGTCCAGGCGGCTGCGGTAGATCAGGTGGCAGTGCGTGTCGACGAGGCGCGGGCGGCCGCCGCACGACTGCGTCAGCTCGGCCGCCGCGGCGCGCACGAGGCCGAGCGCGGCCTGCACATCCGGGAAGCCGCTCTCGACCGGCGTCACGTACGGCAGGGTGAGCACGGCGATGGCCTGGCCGTTGGGGCCGACCACCGGCGCCGACAGGTTGACGACGCCGCGCACCTGCATGCTCTCCATCTGCTCGTAGCCGTGCTGGCGAACCAGCCGCAGCCGCTCGGCGAGGTCGTCCGACGCCGCCGCCTCGCCTGGCACGAGTTCGTGCTCGCGGATCATGCGCTCGCGTTCGCGCTCGCTCGTGAAGGCCAGCAGCACGTGCCCGGAGCCGGTGTTGAACAGACCGATGCGCGCGCCGACGCGGATCGACAGGCCATAGTAGGTGGGCGACTCCTGCTGGGCCACGACCACGACGTGGCCGCGGTCGAAGATCGCGAGGTGGCAGCTCTGCTGCGCGCGCCGGCTCAGCTCGCGCAGCACCGGGGTGGCCAGTGCGACGAGCCGCCTCATCGGCGCATGCTGGTGGGCCAGCGCGAACAGCTTGAGGGTCAGCTCGTAGCGGTCGCCGCTGCGGCGCACGTAGCCGCGTCGCACCAGCCGGTCGAGCATGCGGAAGATCTCGTTGGCCGAACGGCCCAGGGCCTTGGCGATATCCGCCTGTGCGAGGCCCTCGTCGGTGGCCGACAGCAGCTCGACGATGTCCAGGCCCTTGTCGAGCGCCGGCGCACGATAGCCCTCGCCGCGCGGTGCGTCGGGGGCCAGGGGCAACTTCGGCGGGCGTGCCATCGGCGTGCGGCTCGGGTGCAGCGTGGGCTCAGGCGGCGTCGCGCCAGTCGATCACGATGGCGTTGAGGGCGTCACGTTCCGCCGTGAACAGGCTCTGGTAGAGCGGGAGCACGTTCGACCAGTGCAGTTGGTGGCTGATCAACGGCTCCATGCGGAACGCGCCGGATTCGATCAGGCGGATCACGCCGAGGCGCAGCGCGTGCTTGCCGATGAACCACGGGAAGTGGACGCACAGCTCGCGCCGGTGCGCGACGTCGAACGGCAGTTCGATGCGGCCGGGGTGGTAACCCATGATCGACAGCCGCCCGGCCTGGGTGCAGCAGTCCACCGCCTCGGCGAGCACCGAGCCGACGCCGGTGGTCTCCAGCACCACCGAGAAGCCGTTCGGGAAGCGGGCGGCGGTCTGCGCGGGCAGCGGCCCGGCCGCGGCATCGAGCACCCAGTCGGCACAGTGCCCTGCAGCGATCGCGCAGCGCGTGGGCGACAGGTCGCTGGCCACGGTCAGGCAGCCGCGCAGCCGCGCCAGCTGCGCAGTGGCCTGGCCGATCAGGCCCTGTCCTATGACCAGCACCGAGTCCTCGGCCATCACGCCGGCCTGGTCCAGCGCGTTGGCGCCGACACAGGGCTGCACGTACAGCGAGGTCAGGTGCGACTTCGACGGGTCCCCGAGCCGGTGCACGCGGCCCACGGGCGCAGCGGCATAGCTCGCGTGCGAGCCGCGGCAGAAGATGGCGACGTGCTCGCCGACGGCGTAGCCCTCGGCGCGCGGCCCGAGCGCGACGATCTCCCCGGTGGCCTGGTAGCCGGCGACGAAGGGCAGCGCGAGGTTGGAGTGGCGCCCGGTGCCCTGCAGCATCTCGGTGCCGATGCTGACCCCCGAGTAATGCACCTTGATCAGCACGCCGTCCTCTGGCACTGCGGGGCGGGGCGTGCGCGCGAGGGCGGCTCGGCCGTACTGCTCGATGACCAGGGCGTCCATCTCGGTGCTGCTCACGGGGATCTCCTTCGAACGGCGGGGCGCTCAGGCCTCGCAGACGCTGTGGCGTGGATGGAAGCCGATGGCTTCCTGCAGTCCGCGCATCGAGTAGACAGGGCCGCAGGACGCTCCGTCGGCGGCGAAGCCCGACAGGTCGAGCGCCGCCGCCCGTGCGCCCAGGCAGGCGTGCAGGAAGCCGGCCACGTTGCCGCGGACGCGCAGGTCCGGGCCGACGAGGTGGTGCACCCGTGCGCCGGGCCGCGGTGGGGCGCGCAGCACCGCCGCGATGCCGTCCAGGACGTCGGCGGCCGCCACCTGGCCGAGGTAGAGGAAGGGCAGGGCCGGTGGCGGCTCGGCGGCGTCGCACCAGGGCATCTGCGGCCGCGAGCTGTACATCACCCAGCCGAAGCGCAGCGAGGTGACCTCGCAGTCGGGGACCGTGCGGGCGACGTAGCCGCCGAGCTCCTCCAGCATGGCCTTCGACAGACCGTAGGCGTCGCGGGCGAGGCAGGGGTGCGCGGTGGCGATCGGCAGTGCGGCCGGGACGAAGCGCGGATCCAGGCAGCCCGCCGCCGCGATCGAGCTGGCCAGGACGAAGCGGCGACAGCCGCGGTCGGCCAGGTAGCGCATCAGCCGGCGGCTGCCCAGCACGTTGACACCCAGTGCCGCCTCCTCCGTGGCGCCGCCGGTCTCGCCGGCCAGGTGCACCAGCGCGTCGATGGACAGGGCGTCGAGCCGGCGCAGGTCCTCGAACGAGGCGAAGTCGCCGCGCAACCATTCGCCGTCCGTCACCGCGGGCGCCTTGCGCGACAGCGCCACGACACGCCAGTCGCCCGCGAGTTGCGTGACGAGTCGACTGCCGAGGAAGCCGCTCGCGCCGGTGACGAGCACGGTGGGCATGGGGGGTCTCCGGTGGATGGGGCCTTGGCGGCTCAGTCGTGGTGGAACACGGCCTGCATGGGCGCCCACCACTCGCCCTCGCGGCGGCTGGGCAGCGGCTCCTGGCAAGGGCCGCAGACAGCCCACCAGCGTTGCGTGACCGGATCCGCGGCGATCGCGGCGGAGTCGGCCGCGAAGTCGCTGCCGTGGTACTCCCAGTAGCCGAAGAGCAGGTTCTCCGGCTCGCGCAGGAAGATCGTGTAGTTGCGGATGTTCGAGGCCGAGATCCGTGCGAGCACCTCGGGCCACACCGCCGAGTGCAGCCGTTTGTACTCCTCGATCCGCTCCGGGCGCACCCGGATGCACATCCCCATCCGTTCCACGCGTGCTCTCTTCGGCGGGACTCGCGACCCGATGGCGGCATGGTCCGCGCCGGGCCCGGGGGGGTCAATCCGGGTTTTCATCAGCGCGATGCTTTCTCATGTATGAGATTCTCGCGACGGCCGCGGGTCGTCCGCGGCGGGGACAACCGATGACGACGCTGCCGTACCGCCAGGTCCACCTCGACTTCCACACCTCCGAGCACATCCCGGAGATCGGGGCGTCGTTCGACGCCGACCGCTTCGCGGCGACGCTCGTGCAGGCGCGGGTGGATGCCATCACGCTGTTCGGGAAGTGCCACCACGGGTGGAGCTACTACGACACGCAGGTCGGCCTGCGCCACCCGCAGCTCGGCTTCGACTTGCTGCGGGCGCAGTTCGAGGCCTGCCGGCGTGCCGGCATCGCGGTGCAGATCTACGTCACCGCCGGCTGGGACGAGCGCAACGCATTCGTGCACCCCGAGTGGCGGCAGATCGCGCCGGACGGCACCTTCCGCTGCAGCCGTGGCCGCAATCTCGTGGAACCGGGCTGGAAGGACATGTGCTTCAACACGCCCTACCTCGACCAGGTCTGCGACCAGGTGCGCGAGGTCGCCCGTCTGTTTCCCGATGCGGACGGGATCTTCCTGGACATCGTGCGCGCCGAGGACTGCTGCTGCAGCCACTGTCTGGCCTCGATGGCCAGGGCCGGTCTCGACTGGACCGATCCCGCGCACCGCCGCCGCCAGGCGATCGCCACGCGTGACCGCTACTACCAGGCCACGACGCAGGCCGCGCGCAGCCTGCGGGGTGGACGCGCGCGCGTGTTCCACAACACCAGCCATCTCGCGCCCGGCGACCGCAGCGTGCTCCAGCACTTCACGCACTTCGAGCTCGAGTCGCTGCCCACTGGCGGCTGGGGTTACGACCACCTCCCGTTGTCGGCGGCGTACGCGCGCACGCTGGGCAAGCCGTACCTCGGCATGACCGGCAAGTTCCACACCTTCTGGGGCGAGTACGGCGGCTTCAAGCACCCCGACGCGCTGCGCTACGAGTGCGCGCTGATGCTCGCGCTCGGCGCGCGCTGCAGCATCGGCGATCAGCTGGACCCGACGGGCCGGCTCGACGACACCACCTACGCCCTCGTCGGTGCCGCCTACCGCGAGGTCGAGGCCAAGGAGCCGTGGTGCCGCGACACCGAGGCGGTCTCGGACGTCGCCCTGTATTCGCCGAGCGGCCACCTGCGGCCCGGCGCGACGGACTGGGAATCGCGACGCCACCCGATCGACGCCGGCTGTGCCCGCCTGCTGTGCGAGAGCCACGTGCTCTTCGACGTGGTCGACCGCGCGTCGGACCTCTCACGCTACAAGCTGCTGATCCTGCCGGACGTCATCCGCCTGGACGACGAGCTCGCCGGCATCGTCGAGCGCTACCTCGCCGGCGGCGGCAAGGTGCTGATGACCGGCGAGAGCGGCCTACGGGCACAAGGCGACGGCTTCGCGCTCGACGTCGGCGCCGAACACCACGGCCGCAGCCCGTACGACCCCGACTACCTGCTGCCCGCGCCGCAGCTGAGGGCCGACTTCGTCGCCAGCCCGATGGTCATGTATGCCGCATCGCAGCGCATCCGCGTGACCACGGGGGAGTCGCTGGGCCAGGTCCACGACCCGTACTTCAACCGCACGGCCCGACAGTTCTGCAACCACATCCACACGCCGCCGCGGCCGCAACCCTCGGGTTTCGACGGCGGCGTGCGCCGGGGCAACCTGATCTACCTGGCGCATCCGGTCTTCGCGATCTACCGCGACAAGGGCGCTGTCGCGCTCAAGCAGATCGTACGCCGGTGCATCGACCTGCTGCTCGCCGGCGGCCGCTCGGTGGAGTGCGCGCTGCCGTCCTTCGGCCGCGTGACACTGCGCCGCCAGCCGTCGGAGGCGCGGGACATCGTGCACCTGTTGTGCGCCGCGCCGATGAACCGCGGCACGGTGATGGACAAGCCGATCGACGTCGTCGAGGACGTGGTCACGCTGCACGATGTCGAAGTGCGGCTGCGCGGGGGGCCGCTGTACACGCACGCGACGCTCGAGCCGCAGGGCGACGCACTCCCGCTGCACCAGGACGGCGACGGCGTGTCATTCAGCGTTCCACGCGTCGCGGTGCACCAGATGGTGGCGCTGCATCACCGGCGCTGAGGCGCTTCACGGACTATCGGGAGACTCGAGACATGAGTTCACGGCTGGCCGGCAAGACGGCCTTCGTCACCGCCGCGGGTCAGGGCATCGGCCGCGCCATCGCCGCCGCCTTCGCCAGCGAAGGCGCGGCGGTGATAGCGACCGACCGGAACGACGCGCTGCTCGAAGCGCTGAAGTCGCCATCGATCACGGCGCGCCGGCTCGACGTGCTCGACGCACGCGCCATCTCCGAGGCTGCCAGAGACATCGGCGCAGTCGACGTGCTGGTCAACGCGGCGGGCTTCGTCCACGCGGGCACTGTGCTCGACTGCACCGAGGACGAGTGGAGCCTCGCCTTCGACCTCAACGTGCGTTCGCAATACCGCACGATCAAGGCCTTCCTCCCAGGCATGCTGGCCAACGGGGGTGGCTCGATCATCAACGTCGCGTCGGTGGCGGGCAGCATCAAGGGGGCGCCGAACCGCTTCGCCTACGGCAGCACCAAGGCGGCGGTGATCGGATTGACCAAGGCCGTGGCTGCCGACTTCATCACCAACGGCATCCGCTGCAACGCGATCTGCCCGGGCACGGTGGAGTCGCCGTCACTGCGCGAGCGCATCGCCGCACAAGCAAGTGCCAGCGGCCAGACGCCGGAGCAAGTCGAGGCCGCCTTCATAGCCCGTCAGCCGATGGGACGACTCGGCCGCGTCGAAGAGATCGCGGCGCTGGCCGTGTATCTTGCGAGCGACGAGTCTTCGTTCACGACCGGCACCGCCCAAGTCATCGACGGCGGCTGGTCCAACTGACCCGACCGCAGGGCCACCCGGGGCGAGGCAGCAAGGCGCGAGAGGCGCCAGCAAGCACGTCTGGCTCGACGCCCGGAGATCCCCCCTTCCGTCATGCCCGGCGCCGCGGAAGGACTCCGGGCCGATCGGCGTCGATGAACGGCCTCAGCACAACCCGTGGTCCGTCACGTCGAAGCCCAGCGTCGCAGTTCGGACGATGTGCGCGTCGAGGGGTTCGTGCTGAACGGGCAGCCGTACCGGCGCCTGCCGGAGCACCGCCACGGGCGGAGCGTTTCCCGGTCGTGACTCCGCGCGCATGCGGCCGATATCGGCGCGGTGGCGATACTGCGGGCGGCACGGTGCACTCGTCACGGCCACACGCGGCCCACCATCCAATGGGAATCTCGTCGACCAGGGGCGCTGATGGTCCGTCAGACTCCAAACACCACACTCATGGGGCCGCTTCCCTGATGTGACTCGTACGTCATCTTGCCCCCATAGACGAACGGCGCCGCCTTCCCGCCCGCTAGGAGTCTGCGCGGCAGAAGCCGCGCCGCCTCCTAGCCTGCGGCTTTACGCACGGCTCCCCCGAGCCCCCTCCGAGAGGGAGCTCCATCTCGTTGGACCGCTCCCTCCAGCCTCCCTCCGCGAGGGAGGCTCCAGTCAGTCTGACGAGCGTGCGGTTCGGCTCAACTCGCGCTCAGCACCGCCATGCGCCGCAGGTTCAGTGCCAGGCACACGAGCGTCCACTCCGCTCTCACCCGGTGCAGCCCCCGCAGGCTGAACTGCCGGAACCCCAGCACGCTCTTGATCCAGCCGTTGGGCGGCTCGGCGATCCACTTGCGCTTGCGGTAGGCCGCGCGTCCTTCGTCGCTTTGCAGCTTGGCGGCCATCGCCGCGGTGTGCGGGTACTGCTGCGCGTCGACCTCGGCGTGCTGCTTGCCTTCGCGGCCCAGCGCCACCACCACTTCGATCGGGGCGTTCTTCAGGTTGTCTTCGCTGCGGTAGCCCGCATCGGCCAGTCCGAGTTCGGGCAGTTCGCCCAGGTTGTCGCCCACCGCCTGGACCATCGGCAAGAGCCAGTTCGCGTCCGGCGCTACGTTGTCCAGTTCGGCCGCCACGATGATGTGCGCAGCTTCGTCCACCGCCGTCTGCGCGTTGTACGCCGGGTCGAACCCGCCGCCGACGCGCTTCATGATGCGACTGTCCGGGTCGGTGAAGTTCTCCTGCGCCTTGTCCTCGGGCACGCCGAACTCGCGCTTGTAGCGCCCACCCTTGGGCTTGCCGTGCGGGCCACGCGGGCGCCGGTCGTCGTCGTCGCTGCGGCCGCGTTCAAGGTCCGCCTCGCGTTGGCGTTGCTCCAGGCGTTCGCGGGCCTCGCGGATGGCCGCCAGCCGGGCTTCTCGCCGCTCGATCTCGGCGGGCAGATCCAACTCCGGCTCGTTGACCTCGGCGTCGTCGGTGGCCTTGGCCCGTGCCAGCAGCGCGTCGATCTGCGCCTTGAGCTCAGCCTCGGCCTGCTTCATGCGCTCGTAGCTCATGGCCTTGTGGCGGCTGGCGTTGGCCTTGACCTTGGTGCCGTCGATGGCCACCGTGCCCAGCTTGACCAAGCCCATCTCCCGCGCCAGCTTGACCACCTGCACGAACAGCTCCGACAGCTCCTTCAGGTGGAACGCGCGGAAGTCGCAGATCGTGCGGTGGCGCGGGAAGTTGCCCGCCGCCAGCATCCGAAACGCCAGGTCCTCGTGCAGCCGGCGCTCGATCTTGCGCGAGCTGAACACGCCCGTGGCGTAGGCGTAGACCAGCACCTTGACCATCATGGCCGGGTGGAACGGCTGGTTGCGCGAGCCGCCGCCTTCGTAGCGGGCGTAGAACGCCTTGAGATCCAGCGCGTCGACCGTGTCGTGGATGAAGTGCGCCAGGTGACCTGCCGGTAGCCAGTCTTGCGGCGCCGCCGGCAACAGCATCACTTGGTCAGGTTCGTACGGGCGATAGCTTCCAGGCATGCCTCATCAACGCATGCCGCACGCCTCCGGGCATCAGGAACTACCCGGTTCTGCCGCGCAGACTCCTAGGCTCCGAGGCGGCGCGTCACGGCGTCCGCGGCACGCTCGCTGACCACCCACTCCAGGTGCATCCGCGCCCGCGTCAGCCCGACGAACAGCAGCCGGCGCGTCATCTCGTCCAGCGCCTCGAAGTCGCACTCGGTGAAGACAACCGCCAGCGCGGCCTGGCCCTTGAAGCGGCGGACGGACTCGACGAGGAGCTCGCCCTCGGTCCACAGCGGGGCGCCGCCTTCGTCGTAGCGGCCCGTGAAGCGCCGAGTTGACCACGGGCCGAGCCGGTCGAGCTTCCGGATCGCGGAGCGCTCGCGGCCGCGCATGCTGATCACCGCGATGTCGTGCAGCGCGAAGCCGCGCTGCAGGTAGCGGCGCACGGCCTGCTCGGTGGCGCGCAGGCAGCCGCGCTCGTCGGCGTAGGTGATCCGTTCGGGCTCCACGCCGTCCCAGGGCGAGCGCGGCTCGATCGGGGCGTCGACCAGGCCGAGCGCATCGATCAGGCGCACCAGGGCCCGGGGCGTCCTGAAGTTCTCGTTCGACGTGACGGTGGCGGCCCCGGCCAGGTCGAAGGCGTCGCGGTCGGCATAGAGCTGCTGGCTCGGGTCCTCGAGCAGCAGCGCCCGGCCGTTCGGGCGCAGCCGCGACAGCAGCGCCTCGACCCACTCGGGCTGCAGGTCCTGCATCTCGTCGAGCACGATCAGGTCGAGGTCCGCTTCCCGGCCCTCCAGCGCCGCGATGCAGGCGGAAGCGACGGTGTCGAAGACGCCGCTGCTCGCGAAGTCCACCGGCACGCCGTGGCCGCGCGCGACCTGCACCGCGTACTCGTGGAAGGTCTCGGCCGGGACGCGCGGCGGCACGATCCGGCCCATGTGGTCGGCCAGCGCACGGTTGAAGCACAGGTACGCGGCGCGCCGGCCCTGCCGGTCGGCGTCGCGCAGCACGCGCAGCGCGAGCTGGGTCTTGCCCGAACCGCGGTGCCGACGACGCGGATCAGCCCCGACGGCACGGTCAGGCGCCGCACCCAGGTGGCCAGGCCGCCCGCCAGCCGTGTCGAACAGGCCTGCAGGCGGCTGTGCGGCGCCGTGACGTCGGCGGTGACGCGGAAGCGGTCCTCGAGGAACGCGACGAGCTTGGCATGGACGGAAGGCGACGGCAGGCCGGGCCCGATCTGCTCGACGACACGCGCGGCAAGGTGATCCAGCTCGTCGGCATCGACGATCCGCTCGCGCGGCACGACATCGAGCTCCGCGGCCGGTCCGATCGATGGCGGCCGAAGCCGCGGCGTGAGATCGGGTTGGAGCAGCGCCATCGTCGTCGTGGTGCTCGGGAACCGGCTGGGCGGGCGGGTCCTCGAACCCGGTGCCGCCGGGTGCTGCAGCGGATGCTAAGCGTTGGGGGACAGTGCGCCGATCCCCAAGCCGGTTTCCGTCCGGTGACCAGGGTTGCGTGGGCGCCAGGCTGCCGGCCACGAGCACGATGGACATCGGGCTGCCCGGGGAGCGCGAGTCCTTCGTCGTCCGACATCTCACGACACACGGCTGCACGAGCGGCTGGGAGTACCGGCGCGCGCTGATCCGCAGGGACCCGGACCACGTGCCGCTGCGCGGGCGCTTTCGCGAGCGCCGCGTCCACACGTGACAAGGGGCGCCGAGGCGCCCCTTTGTGGTTGCCGTCAGGCGCAATCGCGCCGTTCACGACTTGGCGTCGGCCTCGCACTTCTTCATGAAGCTGGTCTTGGCGGCGCCGGCCAGCGGCTTGCCGTTCTTGTCGACGGCCTTGGCCTCGCAGGCCGAGGCACCGCCGCCTTCGCACTTCTTCATGAAGCTGGTCTTGGCGGCGCCCGCCAGCGGCTTGCCGTTCTTGTCGACGGCCTTCTTCTCGCAATCGGCGTTGGCCGCCAGGGCCGAGCCCGCGAGCAGGCCCAGGCACAGGCCGACGGTGGTGATGAGCTTCCAGTTCATGCTGACTCCTCTTGTTGGAACGTGGTTGGCAGATTGCCGGGCCCGATTGCATCAGAGCGCCCGCGAACCGGCAAGCTGCGCAACGCGCGGGGGCGCCATCCGGATGACGTGGGCTGGGCGTGCGCGATGACGCGGCGATGCGCCATGGCCAACGGTGGGCGAGGCGCGGCGCCAGCCTGCGGCTGTGTGTGCGCTGCGCAGCCGGCGACGAGATGGCAGACTCGGCACAACATGGCCCACGCCGCGAACCAGCCGTCCGCCGGCTGCCCCTTTTGCAGCCTTCCGGAGTTGCGGATCGTCCACGCCAACGCGCTGGCGGTCGTGGTTCGTGACGCCTACCCGGTCGCGCCCGGACACTCGCTGGTGATCCCGCGGCGGCACGCCGGGTCCTTCTTCGAGCTACACCGCTTCGACCAGGCGGCGATGCTCTCGCTGCTCGATCAGGCGCGGACCGACCTCGAACGCGAGTTCGCTCCTGACGGGTACACCATCGGCATCAACGACGGCGCCGCGGCAGGGCAGACCGTGCCCCACGTGCACCTGCATCTGATTCCCCGCCACCGGGGCGACGTGGACGATCCGAGGGGAGGAATCCGCGGGTTCTTCCCGCCAAGGCGAGGTACTGGCCATGACGCTGCAGGCCTATGTCGACCGGTTCTCGCGGCTCGTCGTCAACGTCAGCCACGGTCGCGCGAGCCCGCACAAGATCTGCATGCTGCTGGCGGTGCTCGACCTCGCGAGGGCGGGAGGCCTCGCCGAGAACCGCATCGTCTACGGACCGCCCCTGCTGGAGCGCTACCGCCGGTTCTTCGATGCGGTCCGCGCCCCGGGCGACCACCCCAACCCGTACTTTCCGTTCTTCCACCTGAGCGGCAAGCTCAGGGGCGGCCACCAGAGCTTCTGGCACCTCGAGCCCCTACCCGGAAGCGAAGCAGTCCTCGCCTCGATGAGCACGGCGCGCAGCCCCTCGGACATCACCGCCAACGTCGCCTTCGCCAGGCTGGACCCCGACCTGCACCAGTTGCTGCAAGACTCCAAGGCCATCGACACGTTGACTGCGGCGCTGGGGGAGCAGTGGCTCGGGCGCGGGCTGCAGGACCTCGTGGCCGTGGTCGAGCGCAGCTCGCAGGTCAGCCGCTACGAGCGGGCACTGCGTGCAGGGGCTGCACCGCCTTCGGCAGAAGAGGCGCCGCCTCCGGCCTACGTTCGCGACCCTGCTTTCCGCCGCGTCGTGACACAGGTCTACGACTACCGGTGCGCAGCCACGGGCGTGCGCATCCTGCTGCCCAGCGGCGAGGCGATGGTCGAGGCCGCGCACATCCACCCCTTCAGCGAGGCGGGCGACGACGACCCGCGCAACGGCCTCGCGCTCTCGCCGGACATGCACTGGGCAATGGACCGCAACCTGATCGCGCCGGGACCCGACTTCCGCTGGCACGTCAGCAAGCTGCTCGATCGGCGCATCCCGGACGTCCGGACTCTGTGCGACCTCGATGGACGCGAGCTGCTGCTGCCAGCCGAGCCCCGCATGTACCCGAAGCGCGAGTCGCTCGAGTGGCGCATCGAACGCCTTCGCGATCCGGACTGGATCGCGCCCGAAGCCGCGCAGCGGTAAGGTCGGCTTCGTCATCGAGAGCACGGGCCGCCTGCCTGTCACCAACCTGCCGACCTTCACCGATCGATGAAGTCGGCCTGCGCCGACGTGAGCATGCGCGCGGCTTCACGCGCAACCGTGCCACGCCTGCGGTGCCGATCGTCCTCGGAGTGATCAGCTGCCTTCGCCGGATCCCCTGCGTCGCCAACGAGGGGGCAGCTTGATCGCGGGCATCGCCTGGGTCTCTGCCGCGTTGGGGTTTCGTGCGCATGCGGGACCTTTGAGGCCGCGGCCCACCGGAGGCGTGTGGCCCGAGCCGCGCTGTGCGGGCTCGGGCGCACTCCCTTCTTGCGTCCTGCTTCGCGTCAATCCAGAACGCGAGTCGACCCGTCTTCCAACACCTCGCGCGTGTACTCGAAACGGCAGAACGGGTCCTGGATCGGCTTCTGGTAGATCACCCGCGCCCGGTCTCCGATGTGCCGCTTGAGCATCCGGCAGATGCGCAGGGCCTCCACATCGAAGGCGATCCACAACATGGTGCCCGGCTGGCCATCGAAGTCAGCCGACGCGAACTTCTCGAAGCTGAGCTGCCAGTCTTCCAGCAGGCCGCGCACGCGGTGGGGCAAGAGCTCGCCGTGGCTGGGGTACTTGCCCGGGTGCAGACTCCGATCCTGCGGGTACACCACCCAGTGCGTGAAGTGAAGGAAGTCGGCGAAGACGTAGACCGTGGTGCGTTCGGGGTTGGGTTCGGGGTGGCCCATGGCATCAGGCCTCCTTCTTGCTGCCGGCCTTGCGCGGGGTGCGGAAGTAGCTGGCGTATCGCTTCTTCCACGCCAGGTAGGCGTGGTACTCGATCTCCAGCCGCCGGATGAGCTGGGCGCGCTCGCGCCGGCTGAGCAGGGGGTCGGCCAGGATGAGCTGGGCCATGCGCGCGATCTCGCGCAGCACCGGGTCGCTCGAGTGCGACTCGGAAGACTCCTGAACGTGGTTCATGGGACTCCTCGACTGATCGCTCGCGCGGGGATCGGCCGGAGAGTTCCGGCGCAAGCCATCCCCTGGGCTCGCGGCCCTCGAACGGGTCGAGGCCTGCCAGCCCATGGCACGAGCAGCCGTGAGGAGCCGCGGCCTCAGGGGCCGGCGCGCAAGGGAAGGGAGTAGGAGGAGGTCATGCGAGTGAGCAGGCATCAGACCCGCCGACTGGGTAACAAGCAGCAGCACCCCTCGCCGCCCAAGCAAGGGGCACACGACGCAGGAGAGCTGAGGCCCGGGCGACGTACGCTGTCCGACGAACCTCAGGTTGGGCGCCACTTCGGCAGATGTCGAGCCGCTGGATGTACATCCATGTGTTTACGACCTCCGAGACATTGGATAAGATGTACACGTACATCCTCGATGAGACTCCCTAGATGGCCCACACCAAGCTCTTCAAGAACGGCAACTCCCAAGCGGTGCGAATTCCAGCCGAGCTGGCCTACACCAGCTGGGACATCGATCTGGTCATCGAGCGCAAAGGCGATGAACTGCGCATTCGGCCGGCGCGCCGCCGCATGGGAGACGTGCTGGGCAAGCTGGCCAGGTTCTCACCAGACTTCATGGCCGAAGGCCGGGGCGTCAACCGGGAGGGCAAGCGCGAGGCCCTATGAAACCCAAGTACATGCTCGACACCAATATCTGCATCTACCTGATGAAGCACCAGCCACCGGCAGTGCGTGCAAGGTTTGCCGAGTGCTTCGTCGGTGACGTGGTGATCTCAGCCATCACCTTGGCCGAGCTGGAGTACGGCGTGGCTTGCTCAGGCGACGCCCGCGCCCACAACCAGGCACTGCTGGAGAGCCTGCTCGAAGACATCCCAGTCGAGCCTTTCGACGCCCGTGCAGCAAATGCCTACGGTCCGCTTCGCTTTGGCTATCGGGCCCGCAACAAGGACGCGCTGGACAAGCTGATCGCCGCCCACGCCCTCTCCCTCGGCGTCACCCTGGTCACCAACAACGAGGCCGATTTCCACGGCTTTGCCGGGCTGGTCGTAGAGAACTGGGTCGACAACCACTGATCAGGCCGTGTACAAGATCGCCGCATGGAGGGCCTTCACGGCCCTCACCGCCACAGCCGCAAGATGGAACTCCAGGCGGGATATCGGTCCGATCACTACATCCAAGTGGTTCCGCAAGAGGATATCGAGGCCGCCCTTGCGCGTGGCGAGCGGCAGCTCCCCTTTCGAGCCGAGCCCAAGGACGAAGGACTGGTCGTCGTCGCCGTCGCAGACAGCGAACGGACCCTCGAGCCGGGGGACACCCTCGCTCGAATCGGAGGTGTCTCCGCAGCCGATCAACTCGCTCGGATGCGCGCGCTGGTGCCCAGTGAAACCGCCCGTTCCCGGGACACGCAGGTTCGTGAGCGGTTCCGCACGCTCGCCTGGGCCGCTGCAATCACCCTGCCGACGCAAGTCGAGGTCATCCGCCCCGACGGATCGCGGCGCACGGTGACGGTCGAAGGCGTCGGCGATGACCTGCGCAAGACCGAGCGCACTGCGGCCTCCGGCGTCCCGGCCAACACGCACGCGGAGCCACGTCGCGAAGTGCTCGTCGACAGCCCCCCTTTCCGGGCTCTGCTGCTGCCAGGCGAACCGCCTGCGGCAGCACCCATCGCGCTGATCGAGTTTCCGAGCATGCGCGGCCCGCTCGGCAGCCAGTGGAACAGCTTCCTCGACCAGGCGATCACCGCCATACAGGCGCGCGGCGCCGCAGGGCTGATCGTCGATATCCGTGGAAACAGTGGTGGAGACAGCGCGCTCGGCGATGCGCTTCTCGCGCGCATCAACGACCGGCCTTAGCGCATGGCGTCGCGCATCGTCTGGCGCCGGAGTGCGGAATCCGACGAGCTGCTTCTCACGGGAACGAAGCCGATGTGGCGGTGGCTCATGTTCGCGCGGCCGCTCTTCCTTCCCGATTACTCCGCGCTCGAGCACGGGGAGGACCTGACCTATGGGATCAAGGTCGCGAGCCGACCTCGAGTCGAACCGCGTTTCGACGGACCGACCAGTCTGCTGATCGGAGAGCGAACCTTCTCAAGTGCCATGCTGCTCGCAGACGCCGCGCGCACCTACGACCTCATGCTCACAGTCGGGCAACCGACCGGAGGGGTGCCGAACGCGCTGGGCGACATCGGCCCGTTCATGCTGCCGAGTTCCCGGATCGTCGTGTCGTTCAGCCAGAAGATGTTCATCCGCGCGAGCGGCGATGAGTCCGACCTCGGCCCCGTGCGGCCGCACATCGAGGTCGCGCCGGTCGCAGGGCGAGACGCCGCGCTCGAGCGCGCGGTCATCGAGATCCGGCGGATGGCGGCGGAGCGAAAGCAGTGACCTAGAGGTGCCTGGTCCGGAAGGTGCCGCAGGCAGCCACCCGAGTAGCCCTGACCGGTTTGCAAACTGTTCGAACGGCTTCGAACAAGTTCGGAAACGACTTTGGCGGAAAGGGAGGGATTCGAACCCTCGATACGGGAAACCCGTATACCGGATTTCGAGTCCGGCGCATTCGACCACTCTGCCACCTTTCCAGCTCTCTGCCAGTGCGCAGGTCCGGCGCACTGGCTGCGGCTCACGTCGCTTCGCGACATGACCCTTCGCCGCAATCCGCGGCGTGCCGCGGATTGTCGACCACTCTGCCACCTGTCCTGATGGGTCTTCCGGGGTCGCTCGGAAGCCGCGCAGTTTAGCTCAGGCGCTCGAGGCCCCCGAGGTAGGGCCGCAACGCGGCGGGGACGGCGATGCTGCCGTCGGCCTGCTGGTGGTTCTCCAGCACCGCCACCAGCGCGCGGCCGACGGCCAGGCCCGAGCCGTTGAGCGTGTGCACGAACTCGGTCTTGCCCTGCGCGTTGCGAAAGCGCGCCTGCATGCGCCGCGCCTGGAACGCCTCGCAGTTGCTGCACGAGCTGATCTCGCGGTAGGTGTCCTGCGCCGGCAGCCAGACCTCGAGGTCGTAGGTCTTGGCGCTGCCGAAGCCCATGTCGCCGGTGCTCAGCGTGACGACGCGGTACGGCAGCTCGAGCTTGCGCAGGATGGCCTCGGCGTGGCCCACCATCTCCTCGAGCGCGGCGTAGCTGTGCTCGGGGTGCACGATCTGCACCATCTCGACCTTGTCGAACTGGTGCTGGCGGATCATGCCGCGCGTGTCGCGCCCGGCGCTGCCGGCCTCCGAGCGGAAGCAGGGGCTGTGCGCGGTGAGCTTGATGGGCAGCGCCGCGCCATCGAGGATCTGCCCGCGCACGGTGTTGGTCAGCGGGATCTCGCTGGTGGAGATCAGGTACTGCTCGGGCTGGGCCTCGTCGCCGCCGCGCAGCACCCAGAACATGTCCTCCTTGAACTTCGGCAGCTGCCCCGTGCCCTCGAGGATCTCGCGGTTGACGATGTAGGGCGTGTAGCACTCGGTGTAGCCGTGCTGCTGCGTGTGCGTGTCCAGCATCATCTGCGCCAGCGCGCGGTGCAGCCGCGCGGCCGCTCCGCGCAGCAGCGTGAAGCGCGATCCCGACAGCGTGGCGCCGGTGGCGAAGTCCAGCCCCAGGGTCGCGCCGAGGTCGACGTGGTCCTTCGGCGCGAAGTCGAAGGCGCGCGGCGTGCCCCAGCGGCGCACCTCGACGTTGGCGCCCTCGTCGGGGCCCACGGGGACGCTGTCGTGCGGCAGGTTGGGCACGCCCATCAGCAGCTGCGAGAGCTCGGCCTGGATCGCGTCGAGCCGCTCGGCCGAGGCCTTCAGCTCGTCGGCGATGCCGGCCACCTGCGCCATCGGCTCGGCGGTGTCCTGGCCCTTGGCCTTGAGCTGGCCGATCTGCTTGCTCAGCGTGTTGCGCCGCGCCTGCAGCTCCTCGGTGCGCACCTGGATCGTCTTGCGCTCGGTCTCCCATGCGGTGAAGCGTTCGACGTCCAGGAAGGCTTGCGGGGTCTTGCGGCGCTCGAGGCGGGCGACGACGCCGGGCAGGTCGCGGCGCAGCAGGTTGATGTCGAGCATGGGGTTCTCCGGATGGGGTGCGGGGGGCTGTCGTTCGGGCGGCTCGTCGGCCGGCAGGGCCGGCGCCCGGGCACGCGCGCCGGCGGGCGGTGCCGCCGCGTGCCCGGCAGGGGTGCCCGGTCAGGATCGCGCGGCGGCCGCCTCGGCCATGCTGCGGTCGCCCAGCCCGAGCGGCAGCGGGAAGTGCACGGTCTCCTCGACGCCCTCCAGCGTGCGGATCGAGGTGGCGCCCAGTTCGCGCAGCCGCGCGATCACCTGCTGGACGAGGATGTCCGGCGCGGACGCGCCGGCGGTCAGCCCGACACGGTGGCGCCCGGCGAACCACGCGGGGTTCAGGTCGTCGGCGCCGTCGACCATGTAGGCCGGCGTGCCCAGCCGCTCGGCGAGTTCGCGCAGGCGGTTGCTGTTGCTGCTGGTGCTGCTGCCCACGACGATCACCACGTCGGCGGCCGGCGCGAGCAGCTTGACCGCGTCCTGGCGGTTCTGCGTGGCGTAGCAGATGTCCTGCTTCTTCGGCTCGCGCACGTGGGGGAAGCGCCGCTTGATGGCCGAGAGGATCTCCGCGGCGTCGTCGACGCTGAGCGTGGTCTGCGTGACCACGGCGAGCCTGTCGCCGCGCGGCTGCACGCGCTGCACGTCGTCGACGTCCTCGACCAGGTAGATGCCCTCGCTGAGCTGGCCCATCGTGCCCTCGACCTCGGGGTGCCCCTTGTGGCCGATCATCACGAACTCGTAGCCCTCCTTGGCGAGCTTGGCCACCTCGACGTGCACCTTGGTGACCAGCGGGCAGGTCGCGTCGAAGACGCGGAAGCCGCGGCGCTGCGCCTCCTGGCGCACGGCCTGGCTGACGCCGTGCGCGCTGAAGACCAGCGTGGCGCCGGGCGGCACCTCGGCCAGGTCCTCGATGAAGATCGCGCCCTTGGCCTTCAGGTCGTTGACCACGTAGGTGTTGTGGACGATCTCGTGGCGCACGTAGATCGGGGCGCCGAACTTCACCAGCGCGCGCTCGACGATCTCGATGGCCCGGTCGACGCCGGCGCAGAAACCCCTCGGCTCGGCGAGCACCACCTCGTCCACCCGCTTGTCGTCGCGATCGTTCACAGCACCCCCAGCACCTGCACCTCGAACTGCACCGCGTGACCGGCCAGCGGGTGGTTGAAGTCGAACAGCAGCCAGTCCGGGCCGCACTCGCGCACGACGCCGGCGTAGCTGGCCTGGCCGTCGGGCGTCGGGAACTGCACGACGTCGCCGACGGCATAGCTCGCGTCCGGGTCGCCCAGCTCGTGCAGCAGCGACAGCTTCACGCGCTGCAGCAGCTGCGGGTTGCGCTCGCCGAAGGCTTCGCCGGGCGCGAGGTGGAAGGTCTGGCGCGCGCCCTCGGGCAGGCCGATCAGCCGGCGCTCGACGGCCGGCGCGAGCTGGCCCGCGCCCAGCGACAGCGTGGCCGGCTTGTCCGCGAAGGTGTTGACCACGTCGACCCCGTCGGGCCCGGCCAGCCGGTAATGCAGGGTCAGGAACGACCCCTCCTGAATGGTGTTCACGCCGATCACGCCTGAGGGGGCCGCCGCACGGGGCGGCCCGAAGTGGGAAGCCCGGGGGACGACGGACGGACCGCGGCAGCCCTAGACTGGCCGGGATTCTACGGATCCCGCCCGCCAGGACCCATCCCATCTCCCTGCAGCAACCGCACCGTGGCACCGATGAGCCCGAAGGACCTGCCGGCCGCCGCCCGGCCCCGCGAGAGAGCGCTGGCGCTCGGCGCAGCCAGCCTGGCCGATGCCGAGCTGCTCGCGCTGCTGCTGCGCACCGGCGTGCGCGGGCGGGGCGTGCTGCAGCTGGCGCAGGACCTGCTCGAGCGCTTCGGCGGCTTCGCCGGGCTGCTGCAGGCCGACGGCGCGGCGCTGCGCGGGGTCAAGGGGCTCGGGCCGGCCCGGCGCGCCGAGCTGGCGGCGGTGGCCGAGATGGCCCGGCGCTCGCTGGCGCAGACACTGTCCAGCGCGCCGGTCTTCGACTCGCCGCAGCGTGTGCGCGAGTACCTGATGCTGCACCTGTCGGCACTGCCGCACGAGGAGTTCGCGGTGCTCTTCCTCGACGCCCAGCACCGCCTGATCGAGATGAAGTCGCTGTTCCGGGGCACGCTGTCGCAGACCAGCGTCTACCCGCGCGAGGTCGTCCGCGAGGCGCTGGCGCGTCACGCCGGCGCGGTGATCCTCGCGCACAACCACCCCTCGGGCGCGGCCGAGCCCTCGCGCGCCGACGAGCTGCTGACGCAGACGCTGAAGAACGCGCTGCAGCTGGTGGACATCCGCGTGCTCGATCACCTGGTGGTCGGGCGCGGCCAGGTGGTGTCCTTCGCCGAGCGGGGGCTGCTGTGACGCGGCGCGAGCGGCTGCGCGGCTTCGACGAGATGGCCGCGGCGCTGCGCCGGCGCGCGCAGGAGGCGGCCGAGGCGGCAGCGGCCGAGCGCGAGCGCCAGCGCGCCGAGGAGGCCGAGCGTCGCCGGCGCCAGCGCGAAGAGCAGCTGTTCGCACACGCGGTGGGGCCGGTGCACCCGATCGCCGACCGGCGCCTCGCGTGGGTCGAGCGGCCTCGCCCGCTGCCGCTGCCGCTGCAGCGCCTGCGCGACGAACGCGCGGCGCTGCAGTCGGCCCTGTCCGATGAAGTCGACATCGAATCGCTGCTGCTCACCGACGACGGGCTGAGCTTCCGCCGCCCGGGCATCGGCCCCGACGTGGTCGCCCGCCTGCGCCGCGGGCACTGGGCGATCCAGCGCCAGATCGACCTGCACGGCCTGCGCCGCGACGAGGCCCGCGAGGCGCTGGTGGTCTTCCTGCGCCGCACGCGCCAGGAGGGCCACCGCTGCCTGCGCGTGGTGCACGGCAAGGGGCTCGGCTCGCCGGGGCGCGAGCCGGTGCTCAAGGGCAAGGTGCAGCGCTGGCTCGCCCAGCGCGACGAGGTCATCGCCTTCACCCAGGCCCCGGTGGCGCACGGCGGCGCCGGGGCGCTGCTCGTGTTGCTGGCGCCCTGAGCGGCACGGCGGCCGGCGCCGGCGCGCCCTGCTCAGCCGCCGCGGTTGCGCATCCAGTCGGCCGTGCCGAAGAAGGCCTGCGCCAGCCGCTGGGCCAGCGCCGGGTCGGTGCCGCACTCGTCCATCGCCTGCATCATGCAGGCCATCCACTGGTCGCGCTCGGCGATGCCGATCGCGTAGGGCAGGTGCCGCGCACGCAGCCGCGGGTGGCCGAAGCGCTGGATGTACAGGTCGGGCCCGCCGAGCCAGCCGCAGAGGAACCAGAAGAGCTTGTCTCGCGAGCTGTCCAGCGGCGTCGGGTGCAGGCGGCGGATGCCGGCAAAGGCCGGCTCGAGGTCCATCAGGTCGTAGAAGCGGTCGACCAGCGTGCGCACGCCGGCCTCGCCGCCGAGCCTCTCGAACGGCGTCGGCCCTGCCGGGGAGGCGTTGTCCGTCTCGCTCATTCGCGTGCGAGGCGCCGCGCCACGTCCAGCATCGCGATGGCCGCGCTCGAGCCGGGCTGGCTCTCCAGCAGGAGTTCGCGCCTCAGGATCACCTCGCGCACGGCCGGGTCGGACGGCACCTCGCCGAGGAAATCCAGCCGCAGCGAGCCGTCCAGCGTCGGGTTGAAGAAGCGGTCGATCACCATCTGCAGCTGCGAGCAGACGAGCCGGCCGTCGCCCGGGCGCCGCGTCTGGTTGACGACGACGTGCACGTGGCGCCGCTGCTGCAGCTTGCCGAGCACCTTCAGCGTCGCGTAGGCATCGGCCATCGAGGTCGGCTCGGGCGTCGCCACGAGCAGCACCTCGCTGGCGAGCGACACCGTGTACAGCACCACGTCGGAGATGCCCGCGCCGGTGTCCAGGATCACGTGGTCGTAGCGCGGCAGCAGTTCGTCCAGGATTCGCTGCAGCTCGTTGCGCACCTGGGGTGTCAGCCGCGAGTACTCGACCATGCCCGATCCGGCCAGCAGCACCGACATGCCGCAGGGGCCGGGCATGATCGCGTCGTCGAGGGCGCGACGGTTGTGCAGCACGTCGTCGAGCGTGACGTGCGGCGGCAGGTTCAGCACGACGTCGAGGTTGGCGAGCCCGAGGTCGGCGTCGAGCACCAGCACCTTGTGGCCCTGGCGGGCCAGCGCGGCACCGAGGTTGGCAGCCACGAAGGTCTTGCCGACGCCGCCCTTGCCGCTGGTCACGGCCAGCGTGCGACCGCGCGGCCTGCCGGAGACACCCGCGCCGCTCATTCGAGATCCTGCGCCGGCAGCGCGCCGAACAGCATGTTCTTCTCCTCGGCGCTGACCGTGCTGACCACCGACGGCTCGAGGCAGACGAGGTTGCGGCCCGAGCTCTTGGCCCGGTAGAGCTGCTGGTCGGCCCGCTCGCTCCACAGCAGCGCCGTCGAGCGCACCCACTGCGGCGCGAACGCGCCGCCGACGCTGACGGTGACACGCTCCTGCACACCGGGCGCAACGGTGATCAGCGTCCCCTCCACCTTGCGGCGCAGGCGCTCGGCCACCGTCTCGCCGAAGGTCTGCGGACAGCTGGGCAGCACGATGCCGAACTCCTCGCCGCCGAGCCGGGCGACGAGGTCCATCGGCCGCACGGTCTCTTGCAGCACGCGGGCGACGGCCTTGATCACCTCGTCGCCGGCGGCATGGCCGCGGGTGTCGTTGATGCGCTTGAAGTGGTCGATGTCCAGCGACAGCAGCAGCGCCGGGTCACCCGAGCGGGCCACGCGGTCGAGCTCGCGGGCCAGCGCGAGATCGAAGGTCCGGCGGTTGGCCAGGCCGGTCAGCGGGTCGCGGCTGGAGAGTTCGACCAGCGCGTCCCCCAGCTGTTGCAGCCAGCCGGCGGACAAGGGCACGCCCTCGGGGAGCGCATGCCCCGACTGCCGCAGCAACTGCAGCGCCACGTCGAGCTGCAGAGCAGCCGCATCGGGGATCGGTGCGGGCGTCAAGGACGTTGGCCGGGTTCCCGGGGATCGAGGGAACCTCAGTCTAGCAGTCCGGTCTGTAACGCCTGTGACCGAAAAGCGCGGCCGCAACGGGCTTGTTCGGCCGTCGGCGGCACGCCGCGCCGCGCACACTGGCCGACCCGAACGGTGCACCGTCCGCCACCCGAACGATGCAGTTGCTTACCGATCGACACCTTGCGTCAGGACCGCGCGGCGCCCCGCGCAGCAGGCGAACCGCCCGGCGGCGGGGCGTGCTGCACGCGGCCGACGGTGCCGGCATGTCCCCCTGCCAGGAGAACCCCCGATGCCCCCGATCCGTGTAGCCGTCGTCGACGAGTCCGTGCTGGTGCGCGGCCTGCTGGCCGAGGCGATCAACCGCCAGCCCGACATGGTCTGCGTGGGCTCGGCCCGCGACCCGCTGGCCGCCCGCGAGCTGCTGCGCGAAGGCGCGGACGTGCTGACGCTGGACGCCGGCATGACACGCATCGATGCGCTGGAGCTGCTCTCGCGCCTGATGCGCCTGCGCACGGTTCCGGTCGTGCTGGTCGTCCCGGCCGGCGAGCGCGGCGACGAGATCGAGTGCAAGGCACGCGGGATGGGCGTGCGGGGCATCGTGCGACGGCCGGCCAGCCGGGGCACGGACGGCACCCGCCTGCTGGTCGGCGAGATCGTCCGGACGCTGCGCGAGGTGTCGGCCGGCATCACGGCCCCGGCGGCAGCGGCGCCGCTGCGGCGCTGGCAGCCCGTGGCCCGGCCCGCGGCGCGGGTCCCTTCCGTCGCGGCGGGTTGAGCGGGCTACGCGAGGAACATCGCCTGCAGGTCGGACAGGAAGTCGAACCCCCGCTCGCTCGGCCGCACCTGCGCGACGCGGCCGATCGCGTCGCGTTCGATCTCGAGCAGGCCGCGCTGCCGCGCCTGCTCGAGCGTCGTGTCCACCGCCGACGGCGGCAGCCCGGTGCGCGCGGCGAAATCGGCCATCGCGAAACCCTCGCGCAGCCGCAGCGCGTTGAGCATGAACTCGAACGGTAGCGCCTCGCGGCGCACCTCGTCCTCGTTGGACACCGCGGCCCCGGCCAGCGCCTGCTCCATGTAGCGGGCCGGCTCGCGCCAGCGCACCTGGCGGATGACGCGGTGCGCGAAGCTGATCTTCGAGTGCGCACCTGCGCCGATGCCCAGGTAGTCGCCGAAGCGCCAGTAGTTCAGGTTGTGCGCGCAGC
>ERZ761607.1615-NODE-1615-length-27203-cov-414.368904_pt1 | contig 27203 bp, 27 predicted proteins | sample MGYA00511164_ERZ761607 | MGnify/ENA primary metagenome ERZ761607 (study PRJEB28899, sample SAMN02445080) | bioreactor sludge metagenome | biome: EBPR sludge | place: Australia: Brisbane, Thorneside Wastewater Treatment Plant | collected 2011-06-22 ... | reverse complement strand
TTGGCACGTCGTAGCGCAACCAGTCCTTGGTCCGGCCGAGAACGAGTACGTGCTCAGGCATCAGGCCGATCTCTTCATGCAGTTCCCGGTACATCGCCTGCTCCGGCGTCTCACCCCGCTTGATGCCGCCCTGCGGGAACTGCCATGAATGTTCTCGTATCCGCTTGCCCCAGAAGACCTCGTTTCTGGCGTTGCAAAGAATGATGCCGACGTTCGGGCGGTAGCCTTCACGGTCAAGCATTTCCGACACCTGCACAATAAAATCATTGAGTGCATTCTTCCACATTTCCGGGGGCTTGGAAAGCGTCGCGGCGGAGGCAGGCAGCCATCGGCAGCGTCTGCCGCCGCCGCTGGCTGCGGTTGCTGCGGGCCGGACTGTGTGCCGGCATCCCGGCTCGCCTGCGGTGGCCGGGGCGAGCGTGCCGATCTCCCGGATCGCCCTTTTTCGCCGTCTGTCCAGTAGAATCGCGCTTTTACTTCGCCCCTGATGACGATGCGCACTTCCCGGTTCTTTCTGTCAACGCTCAAGGAGGCTCCGGCTGACGCCGAGGTGGCCAGCCACAGGCTCATGCTGCGCGCTGGAATGATCAGGCGGCTGGCGGGTGGCATCTACACCTGGATGCCGCTCGGCCTGCGCGTCGTGCGCAAGGTCGAGGCGATCGTTCGCGAAGAGATGAATCGCGCCGGCGCAATCGAGCTGTCGATGCCGGCAGTGCAGCCGGCCGAACTGTGGCAGGAGTCCGGGCGCTGGGAGAAGTACGGCCCCGAGCTTCTGCGCTGCAAGGATCGGCACCAGCGGGATTTCGTCATCGGTCCGACGCACGAGGAGGTGATTACCGACGTCGTTCGTCGCGAGGTGAAGAGCTACCGTCAGTTGCCTCTCCACTTCTACCAGATTCAGGTCAAGTTCCGTGACGAGATCCGGCCGCGCTTCGGCGTCATGCGCGGGCGCGAGTTCCTGATGAAGGACGGCTACTCGTTCCACGCCAGCTTTGACGATCTGCAGCGTGAATACCGCAACATGTTCGCGACCTACAACCGCATCTTCGATCGTCTCGGTCTGAAGTTCCGGGCAGTGGCGGCCGACACCGGGTCGATCGGCGGTACCGGCTCGCACGAGTTTCACGTGCTTGCCGATTCGGGGGAGGATGCGCTCGCCTACTGTCCGCAGTCCGAGTACGCAGCCAACGTCGAACTGGCCGAGGCGCTCGCTCCGGCGGGCGGTCGCCCGCCTGCCGGCAGCAGCATGCAGAAGGTGGCGACGCCCGGGCGCACCCGTTGCGAGGACGTTGCCGAGCTACTGGCGGTGCCGCTGACGACGACGGTCAAGGCGATCGCCATCGTGCTGACCGGCGGTGACGACGATGCCGGCGGCTTCGCGCTGATCCTGCTGCGCGGAGACCACAGTCTGAACGAGCTGAAGGCGCAGAAGCTGCTCGGCGAATTCCGCTTTGCGCGCGACGACGAGATCGTCGCTGCACTCGGCTGCCAGCCCGGCTACATCGGTCCCGTCGGCAGCAGCGGCATCGCTGTCCATGCCGACCGCAGCGTGGCGGCGATGAGCGACTTCGTCTGTGGCGCCAATGAGGCTGGTTTCCACCTCAGCGGCGTCAATTTCGGTCGCGATCTGCCCGAACCGACGCTGGTCGGCGATCTGCGCAACGTCGTCGCCGGCGATCCGTCGCCCGACGGCCGCGGCCGGCTCGAACTCTGTCGCGGCATCGAGGTCGGCCACATCTTCCAGTTGCGCAGGAAGTACGCCGAGGCGCTGAAATGCAGCTTCCTCGACGAAGGAGGTCAGAGCCGCATCATGGAAATGGGTTGCTATGGCATCGGTGTCACCCGCATCGTCGGTGCCGCCATCGAACAGGGGCACGACGAACGCGGCATCGTCTTCCCGGCGGCGATCGCCCCCTTCGCGGTGTGCATCGTCCCGATGGGATACGGCAAGAGCGCTGCCGTCAGGGCGGCCGCCGATGCGCTGTACGCCGAACTGGTCGCCGCCGGCGTCGACGTCCTGCTCGATGACCGCAACGAGCGGCCCGGCGTGATGTTCGCCGAAATGGAGCTGATCGGCGTCCCACATCGGCTGGTGGTCGGCGAGCGTGGTCTCGCCGAAGGCCGCTTCGAGTACAAGGGGCGCCTCGACGCCGAGCCGCAGATGGTCGCCATGGCCGACATCGGCCGCTTCCTGAAGGACCGCCTGTGCGTTGCCTGATCGCTCTTGCTGCCCTGCTGCTGCCGCTGACGGTGCAGGCCGGAGCGCAGAAGTACGAGCCGCTGTCGGCGAGCGTGCGGGCCGCACTCTCGCGCACGGTGTCCGATCGCGCGCCGCCCCGCAGTTCATTCAGTGATTCGATGGAGGCCATCGGCTGGCTGAGCGAGATGTCGCAGCGTCTCGAGAAACGCATTCCGGACCGCGATGCACGCCTGGACTTCCTGCGTGCCGTGCATTACGAGGCGACGCGCGCCGGGCTCGATCCGCAACTGGTGCTCGGTCTGATCCAGGTCGAGAGCGGTTTCAAGAAGTATGCCGTGTCGACGGCCGGCGCGCGTGGCTTCATGCAGGTGATGCCGTTCTGGGTCCGGCTCGTCGGCGGCAGCGAGGACAATCTCTTCCACCTGCGAACCAACCTGCGTTACGGCTGCACCATTCTACGCCACTACCTCGACATCGAACGGGGTGACCTCTACCGCGCGCTCGGCCGCTACAACGGCAGCCTGGGCCAGCCGCAGTACCCGAACATGGTGCGTGCGGCGTGGCAGACGCACTGGAACTACAGCAAGCGCAGCCTCGCCATGCGCTGACACGGCATCCTGCGGGGTGGCGTCTTCAGCGTATCCCCGGCATCATGCCCTTGAGGCCACGCATGAGTTGCGCCATGCCGCCGCGCGAGAACTGCTTCATCATCTTCTGCGTCTGCTCGAACTGCTTCAGCAGGCGGTTGACCTCCTGCACCTGCACGCCGGCACCCAGCGCCATGCGCCGCTTGCGGGCGGCCTTGAGCAGTTCGGGGTGGCTGCGCTCGGCCGGAGTCATCGAGTTGATGATCCCCTCGATGCGCGCCACCGCCTTTTCCTCGCCACCGGCGGGCAACTGACCGGCGGCCTGCGAGAACTGCGCCGGCAGCTTGTCGAGCATTGAAGACAGCCCGCCCATCTTGCGCACCTGGCTGATCTGGTCCTTGAAGTCGTTGAGATCGAAGGTCTTTCCCGACTTCAGCTTGCGTGCGAACTCGATCGCCTTGTCTTCGTCGATTCCCTTCTTCGCTTCCTCGATCAGCGACAGCACGTCGCCCATGCCGAGAATGCGGGAGGCCATTCGTTCGGGATGGAAGGCCTCGATGCCGGTCAGCTTTTCGCCGACGCCGGCGTATTTGATCGGTCGCCCGGTGACGTGGCGGACCGACAGCGCGGCACCACCACGCGCATCGCCGTCGAGCTTGGTGAGGATGACGCCGGTCAGCGGCAAGGCCTCGTTGAAGGCGCGGGCGGTATTGATCGCGTCCTGGCCCTGCATCGCGTCGACGACGAAGAGCGTCTCGATCGGCCGGATCGCCGCATGCAGCTCGGCGATCTCCTTCATCATCGCCTCGTCGATCGACAGGCGGCCGGCGGTGTCGACCAGCAGCACGTCGTGGTAGTGGCGTCTGGCCCAGTCAACCGCGTTGCGCGCGATATCGACCGGTTTCTCGCTGGCGGTCGACGGAAAGAAGTCGACGCCGGCCTGGCCGGCAACGGTCTTCAACTGCTCGATGGCGGCTGGCCGGTAAACGTCGCAGGAGACCACCAGGACCTTCTTCTTCTGCGTCTCGCGCAACAGCTTTGCCAGCTTGGCGACGGTGGTCGTCTTGCCCGACCCTTGCAGGCCGGCCATGAGGACGATCGCCGGTGGCTGTGTCGCCAGATTGAGACCGGCGTGCGCCTCGCCCATCAGCTGCGTCAGCTCGCGGTGCACGACGCCCACCAGCGCCTGCCCCGGACTCAGCGAGCCGATGACCTCCTCGCCGATTGCCTTTTCCTTCACCGCGGCGATCAGGTGCTTGACTGCCGGCAGGGCGACGTCGGCTTCGAGCAGGGCGAGGCGGACTTCGCGCAAGGCATCGGCGATGTTGGACTCGGTCAGGCGTGCTTCACCGCGCAGAGTCTTCATGACGCGGGAAAGGCGTTGGGTCAGGTTGTCGAGCATCTGGATTCCAGCTTGGTGTAAACTCGAAAAATGCCCGACATTCTACTGCACCTGCTGCCGCACGTCGTTTCGTCACTGCTCTACGCAGCTCTCGGGATCCACTTCTGGCACACCCGCTGGCGTGAGAAGGAGCGCTCGCTGGTCACCTTGCCGATGCAGCCGTGGGAACGGGCGGCGATCGTCGTCGCGCTGCTGATCCAGGGCTTCGGCCTGTACCAGGGTGTCTTCGCTGGCGGCGGCATGCGTTTTTCGTTCAGCTACGCGCTGTCGCTGATGCTCTGGCTGGCGGTACTGATCTACTGGCTGGAGAGTTTCCGCTCGCGCATGGACGGCCTGCAGCCGATGGTCCTGCCGCTCGCCGCAGCCGGTGCGGCGGCGCCGGCCATCTTCCCGCAGTTGCGCGTCATCGGCCATGCCGGCGGCTTCGGCTTCCTGGTCCATTTCCTGGCGGCGATGCTGGCCTACAGCCTGTTCACCCTGTCGGCGCTGCACGCCGTCTTCATGGGTTTTGCCGAACGCAAGCTGCACCAGCGCTCGATGACCCACAGCCTCAGCAGCCTGCCGCCGATCCTGACCATGGAGGCGCTGCTGTTCCGTATGATCACCGTCGCCTTCTGCCTGCTGACCGTCGCCCTGGTCAGCGGCGTGTGGTTCTCGGAGGAGATATTCGGCAAGGCGGCGGCGCTCGACCACAAGACCCTCTTTGCCTTCGCCTCGTGGGGAATCTTCGCCGCGCTGCTGGTCGGTCGTCGCGTCTACGGCTGGCGCGGGCGCATCGCGCTGCGCTGGACGCTGGCCGGTTTCATGGTCCTGCTGCTGGCCTACATCGGCAGCCGTTTCGTCGCCGAAGTCGTGCTCGGTCGCCTCTGAGCGATGGCTTTCCGTCTGCCGCCGATGCACGCCCTCGAGGCCTTCGAGGCAGCGGCTCGCCAGCAGTCTTTCGTCAAGGCGGCCGACGAGCTCTGCGTCACCCAGTCGGCCGTCAGCCACCGCATCAGGCAGCTCGAGGACGACCTCGGCGTGCGGCTCTTCCTGCGCCTCAACCGCAACATCGTCCTGACGCCGCCGGGCGAGCGCTACCTGGCCGGCATCCGCGCGGCGCTCGCCGACATCGAACGGGCGACGCACGCCATCGCGCGCAGCGTACGGCACGAACTGCGCGTCAGCGTCGCGCCGGCGATCGGCAGCAAGTGGCTGGTCAGCCGCCTCGCCGACTTCCAGCGCCAGCACCCCGACATCGACCTGATCCTGTCGACCTCGACCCAACTCGGCATCATCCGCTCGGGCGAGGTCGACGTCGGTGTGCGCTATGGCCACGGGAAGTGGCCCGGCCTGCCGGCTTTCAAGATGTCGGACGAGGTGCTCGTCACCGTCTGCAGTCCGGACTACCCGGCACGTGTCGGCGGGCTAGACGAGCCCCGGCATCTCGCCCGCGCCAGCCTGCTGCGCCACCCGATCCTCCCCTGGCGGCCCTGGCTGCAGGCCGCTGGTCTCGACTGGCCGGAGCCTGCCGGCGGCGTCCGCTTCGACGACGCGGTGATGATGATCGAAGCCGCCGCCGCAGGCAACGGCGTTGCCCTCAGCCCGCGCCGGCTCGTCGAGCCGCACCTGGCGGCGGGCAGCCTGATTCAGGCCTTCGCCATCGAGGCGATCGATCACGGCTACCACGTGCTGCTCTCGCCCGACGCGCAGGCGAGGCCCTGGGTGATGGGCTTCGTCAACTGGCTGCTGGCGGCGGCGCGGCCGCTGCCGCCAGAGAACGACAGCCGCGCAGCGTAGCGCGCCGGGCGGCATGGTTGCGCGCAGGCGGATACCGGCCGCCGGCGCGCACCGGCGGCGGCGGCGGAAGCGCTGCCCGAATGATGAATTCCGCTCATCCCCGCCGGCATCCTTTTCGTTTGTCGGCCCCGCCGGTCGCTGCCATTCTGTGCTCTCGACAACCAGCGTGGGAGAAGGCAATGAGCGGCGAAGATCAGGATGGCTGGATCTGGCTCGACGGTGAGTTCGTTCCCTGGCGTGAGGCCCGGGTGCACGTGCTGACGCACACGCTGCATTACGGGCTCGGCGTCTTCGAGGGGATTCGCGCCTACGCGACTGCCGGCGGGCCAGCGATCTTCAGGCTCGACGAGCACCTGCAGCGGCTCTTCGAATCGGCGCACATCCTTGGCCTGACGCACGACTTCGATCGTGCGACGCTCGCCGACGCCTGCCGGCGGATCATCGCCCGCAATCGCCTCGCCGCCGGCTACATCCGCCCGCTGCTCTTCCTCGGCGCCGAGAAGGTCGGCCTCGACCCGGTCGGCGCGCGCGTGCATGCGATGATCGCCGCCTGGCCGTGGCGCGCCTACCTCGGCGAGCGGGCGCTGAACGACGGCATACGCGTCCGGGTCTCGTCCTTCGCGCGGCATCACGTCAACGTCCAGATGTGTCGGGCGAAGTCGGTGTCGACCTACACCAACTCGATCCTTGCCAGCCGCGAGGCGCGCGCCGATGGCTACGACGAGGCGCTGCTGCTCGACACCGCCGGCTTCGTCGCCGAGGGCGCCAGCGCCAATCTCTTCCTCGTGCGGCGGGGGGTGCTGCTCGACCCGGAGCTCACGTCGGCACTCGACGGCATCACCCGCCGCAGCGTCATCGAAATCGCTGCCGACCTGGGTCTGCCGGTGGTGGCGCGGCGCATCACGCGCGACGAACTCTACTGTGCCGACGAAGTTCTGCTCACCGGCACCGCCGCCGAGATCACGCCGGTGATCGAGGTCGACCGCCGGCGCGTCGGCGACGGCCGTCCCGGGCCGCTGACGCGCGAACTGCAGCGACGTTACTTCGACTGGGTGCACGGTCGCGACGAGGCACGCGCCGGCTGGCTGACCCCGGTCGCCGACCACGGGTAGATGCCGGCCGGGCCGATGACGGTGGCTGGCCGTCACGGCACGCGGTTCGGCAAGGGTCATCGGCCAGGCGGCTGACGGCCGCCGCCGGCAGCGGGCGTCAGCCGCGAGGCGGCTCGAGTACCGGCTCGCAGCGGACTTCCGAGCGCACCGAACTGGCGATGAAGCATTCCTCGTGCGCCGCGTGATGCATCCGCCGGATTTCGTCGTCGGTTGGCAGGCGATCACCCGAGAAGCGCACCTCGGGCCGCAGGGTGACCAGCGTCATTGCCAGTTTGCCGTTGTCGTTCCGCGCCATGATCCCCGTTGGCTGGTCGCTGTAGCGGTCGACTCGATAGCCGCGGCCGGCGGCGATGGCCAGGAACCAGAGCAGGTGGCAACTCGCGAGCGAGGCGACGAAGGCCTCTTCCGGGTCGACCGCCGCCGCGTCGGAGTAGGGCAGCGGCACGACATGCGGCGACGAGGAAGCCGGCACCTCGACGCCACCGTCGAAGCGCAACAGGTGGCGGCGGCTGTAGCGGTTGTCGACGAAGGGCTGCTCGCCACGCAGCCAGAGAACTTCGGCGGAATACTCGGCCATGGCTGATTCCCGGTGTTCAGGCGAAGAGGTCGATGGCGGCGGCCGGCGCTTCGTCACCCGTCGCCGCGACGCCGGCATAGGCAGCGACCGTCGTCGCGCCGGCTGCCCTGCTGTCGGCCGCTGCCGTGGTGCCGGCCGTCCCGTCCCGCCGCAGCGCCAGTTCCATGCTCGCCTGCATCGCCATCCGCGTCGCCATGGCCGCGACCTGCCGATCCTGCGGCGAGGGGTCCGCCGGCGCCAGCGCCGCGGCCCGGATGCGCGCCGCCTTGTCGAGGGTCTCCTCGGGGCTGCGCCCGGGCGAGGTGTCGATGCCGACCTCGCCGCCGACGGCATAGCGTTGGCCGTCGGGCCCGATGGCGTAGCTGAAGCTGGCGCCGCTGCGCACCAGGCTGCCGCCGGCGGCGACATGCGCCATCTCGTGCGCGCGCACCAGGCGGTCGCTCCGTTGCAGGCTCTGCAGGCGCTGGCGGTCGGCCTCGGAGAGTTGGCCTTTCTGCTGCGCGCTGGCGGCAGCAACCGGCGGCCCGTCGGCCGTCGGCTCGCCCGCCGGCGCGCCATCGGCCGCAGCCACGCCGGCACCGGTGCGCACCTGCACCGGGCGGGTCGGGAACGACGGCGCGGTCGAGGCCGCCGATGACAGGGAAGCGATCATGCGGGTTTCAGATCTGGCCGGACGAGAAGCGAAGTATAGGCGGTCTGTGCTGCGCTTGCGCGGCGACAGGTTGTTCGGGCAGGCGGATTCCCCATGCGGGGCGGGCCCGGATTACCCTCCGTTTGTCGCTGCGGCCGCCCGAGTATAAGATCGCTTGTCTTGTAGAAGAAAACTTCCATGCCAGAAGCTGTCCTCGTTTCCTGGATCGGCCGTACCGACTTGCGAGCGGCAGCCGGCGAGACGGCAGTCGGCATTGGACCCCTCGCGCAGGCTGCGCTGGCATCGGACTACCAGCAGATCGCTGCTGCACCAGGAGATCGACGGCGTCGAGATTGCCAATCGCCGCATCCAGGCAGGAATCCCGGGCGAGTTCCAGGGCGACGAGCGGGACATCATCTTTCTGTCGCTGGTCGATGGTCCTCCGCGCGAGGGATTGCTTCGCGCGGTCCGTGAGGGCGCTTTCGAGCTGATCAAGAAGCGTTACAACGTGGCCGCCAGCCGGGCGCGCGATCAGTTGTGGGTGGTGCACTCCTTCGATCCGGAACATCATCTGGCGCCGGACGACATTCGGTTCAGGCTGCTGCAACACGTCCGGAACCCTCTGGCCTACCTGCGGGCCAACGCGCGTGAGGTCGGCAGGACCGAGTCGCCGTTCGAGAGAGAAGTGTTGCAGCGCCTCACCGACGCGGGTTTCCGCGTCAGGTCGCAGTGGCCGGTCGGCTACTACCGCATCGATCTGGTGGTCGAGGGCGCAGGGCTGCGTCTGGCCATCGAATGCGATGGCGATCGCTACCATCCCATCGAGAATCTCGCCGAAGACATGGATCGGCAGGCGGTCCTCGAACGGCTTGGCTGGCGGTTCGTGCGCATCCGCGGCAGCGCGTTCTACCGCGATGCGGAGCTGGCGATGCGGCCGGTTTTCGATCGCCTGCGGGAGCTCGGGATTCCTCCGGAGGCGAATCGCGTCAGAGACCCCGCAGCCCGCCCCGAAAACGCGACGGTCGACGAACTGGATGCGCTGATCGAGCAGGGGAATGCACCGGGCCATAACCCTCTCGACCCCCAGGCAGCGCCGATCGAGCCAGTGCCGGCAGAGCCGCATCCGTTGCCAGCCGACGACCCGACAGCAATGCCAGTGGAGGGCACTGGCCATCGGCAAGTGATGGCACTTTTGGGCGGTGGATCTGCGCCGTATGAGCAGTTCCTCCGCGAGCTGGCACGAGCGCGGGGTTGCCAACGATTGGGCCGAAAAGTGCGCGAGGGTCTTGAAGCGGAACTGGCGCTGCTGGCAGGGCAGGGGAGACTGGAGATCCGTGACGGCGAGATACGGCCGCTCTGAGTCGGCGATCGGCGGCTGCACGCGGCGCCAGATGGTCGCTACTTGGTCGTTCAGGGCAACGCCAGCCGATGCGCCGCGATGATCCGACGATCCCCTGCTTTCAGGTCGGCTTCTTCCTGTTCTTCAGACTGGCCGGCATCGCCCTGCCGGGGAGCAGCGGCTTACCCGGAGAGCCGCTGATCATCGCCATCAGGGCTGCCTTGATGCGTTCCCCGGCTTTCCGGGTCGCGGGCACCAGGAGGTCAACGTCCGTGGTCGCGCGGTGGTAGCCATGCGCAAACAGGGCGTAGCCGCCGATCCGCAGGTACTCGGCCTCTTGCCGATTCAGTGACGAAACCAGGGCCTTGAGGTCTGCCAGCGTGGCTGGTCGGCTGTACTGCTGCATCAGCGACGCGCCAGGGCCGCTTGGGTCATGGCTTCGACCAGGCAATCCACTTGGTGGCGATTGGCGTCTTCATGCGTCTTGAAGCGGAAGATGCCTTTCGGAATGAAGGTCGCGTTGCCGGTGGGCAGGCGATGAATCTCGTCGTTCAAGCGAGCACCCTCAGCCAACAGGACTGCGGAAGCCGAGAAGCTGATCGGATGCCCCTGGCGATGGCCGACGGTGCGCATGATTCCCCTTTCTTGTCCCAATGACGTTCGTAGAACAGAGCTTGGCCAGCGCCATTTTGCCGCATATCATCGCGACTGGGCACGCCGCTGACGGCACCGTCGCCAGCGCGCGCGGACCTGTGTTCAGCGGCCAGAACGCAGCAGCCTGCCGCGCTGCCGCCGGGGACGCCGCACGGGGATCGATCGCTTTCACCCGGGCGATCGATCGTAGGCGCTCGGTCGGCTGGGTTGGCAGCGCAGGGGCAGCGCCTTGGTCAGCAGGAGCCGTCGTCTTCCATCGCCCTGGTGGTCACGCTCTTGCCGCTTTGCGGTGGGCAGGGCGCTTTTCGCGGCGGCCTTGCCCACGGCGGCTGTTTTCAGGAGCCGTCCGGGGGAGTATCCTTCGTCCTCATGCCGCTGTGGTAGGCGCAGTGGCTTCCCGCGACAGCGAAAGGCGCTTCATGAACCTCGAGAAGGTGGTCTTCGGTTTCTTCATCGTGCTGGCGGCGACGCTGAACTTCGGCTTCTTCATCGGCGACATCGACCAGCCGCGACACCACCACATCTACGAGCTGTTCGCGGCGATCGTCGTCAACCTGATCGCGACGGTGCTGAAGTTCGGTGACCGCACGCAGATCGGCGCGGTGCACCTGTCGACCAGCCTGGTGGCCGACCTGCAACTGGTGGCGGCGGCCGTCGTCTGGGCGATCGCCGTGCATGTCACCGGCGAGGGGATGTCGGCCGACGTCACCACCAGCGTCGTCTCGCTGAGCGGCGGCGCGCTGTTCGCCAACGTCGTCTCGGTCATCCTGCTGATCGTCGAAACGGTGATGCTGCGGCGCTGACGCTCGCGCGACGCAGAACCGATGAACGCCAGCGTCTTCTTCCTCGCCCTGCGGCGGATGCGCGCGCCGCTGATCGTGCTGATCGTCATCTATGCGGTGTCGACGCTTGGTCTGACGCTGATTCCCGGAGTCGATGCCGAAGGCCGGCCGGCTCCGCCGATGAGTTTCTTCCACGCCTTCTACTTCGTCAGCTACACGGCGAGCACGATCGGTTTCGGCGAACTGCCGGGAGCCTTTTCCGAGGCGCAGCGGATGTGGGTGACGGCCGTCATCTTCCTGTCGGTGATCGGCTGGTCGTATTCGATCATCAGCCTGCTGGCGCTGGTGCAGGACCGGGGATTCCAGCAGGTCCTGCTGAGCGGGCGTTTCGTGCGCCGCGTGCGGCATCTCGGCGAGCCGTTCTACATTCTTTGCGGCTGTGGCGAGACCGGCCTGCTGATCGCGCGCGCGCTCGACCGCGACGGCGTTCGCGTCGTCGCCATCGAGCGCAGCGAGGCGCGCATCCAGGAACTCGAACTCGAGGACTTCGCCGCCGACATTCTCGTCCTCGGCGCCGACGCGGCGCAGCCGCAGAACCTGCTGCTCGCCGGCCTGCAGCACCGCAGTTGTCGCGGCGTGCTGGCGATGACCGACGACGACGGCGTCAACCTGGCGGTGGCGATCGCCAGCCGGCTCATCAACCCGCGGCTGATGGTCGTTGCCCGCGTTGCCAGTCCGTCGGTCGAGCGCAACATGATGTCCTTCGGCACGCACTACGTGGTCAATCACTTCGAGAAGTTCGCCGACCATCTGGCAGAAGCGATCCATTCGCCGAACTGGTACCGCCTGGTCGACATCCTGACCGGTCTGGCCGGGCAGGAACTGCCGGCGCGGCACGATCCGCCGGCCGGTGACTGGGTGGTCTGCGGCTACGGCCGCTTCGGGCAGGCGGTGGTGCGCAACCTGGAGCGACAGGGAGTCAGCCTGACGGTCATCTCGCCCGACGCCGAACTGCCGATTGCCGTCAGGCACGTCGTCGGCCTGGGTACCGAAGCCGAGCCACTGCGCGTGGCGGGAATCGAGAGCGCGGTGGGCATCGTCGCCGCCGGCGACAACGACACCAACAACCTTTCGATCGCCATCACGGCGAAGGAGCTCAACCCGGATCTGTTCGTCGTCGTGCGCCAGAACCGGGTTGCGAATCAGGTGCTGTTCGACGCCTACGATGCCGATTTCACGATGGTTCCTTCGCGCATCGTTGCCCGCGAGTGTCTCGCGCTGATCACTTCGCCGCTGCTGAGCCGCTTTCTGCGCCTCGTTCGGGCCTGGCCGGAGGAGCGCGCGGCGGTCGTCGGCGGACAGCTCGAACAGCTCTGCGGCGGCCGCGTGCCGCTGCTCTGGGGCGTCCGCCTGAACGCCGCCGAGGCGCCGGCGGCGCACCGCCTGCTGATGATCGAGGAGGGAGCGATCCGGCTCGGCATCCTGCGCCGCGATCCGGCCGCGTACCAGGAAGCGCTGCCGCTGCTGCCGCTGCTGCTCGTTCGCGACGGGCGCGATCACGAGCTGCCGGCCGACGAGCTGCTGCTGCAGCCGGGCGACGATCTCCTGTTTGCCGGTACGCGTGCCGCCAAGCTGGCGCAGAACCTCGCCCTCGACAACCGCAACGTGCTCGACTACGTGCTCACCGGCCGCGATGCTTCGGGCTGGCTGTGGCAGGCGCTGGGGCTCGCGCGCCAGCCGGCGGCGGACAGCGGCGGTGGCTGAGGGCGGCGCTTGCCACGCCTGGCAGCGGGCGCCCTGGTGATGGCTGATCCGGCCGCCCGCAGGCGCCTCGTCGGCTGCGCCTGCATCGTCGCCTCGGCGGCCGGCTTCGGTGCGATGCCGATTCTCGGCAAGCTCGCCTACGCCGAGGGCGTCGATCTGCCGAGCATGCTGTTCCTGCGCTTCGCGCTCGCCGGTGTGCTGATGGCTGTGCTGATGCACCTGCGTCGCATGCGCTGGCCGCGCGGACGCACCCTGCTGCTGCTGGTCGCGATGGGCAGCGTCGGCTACGTCGGGCAGTCGTTCTGCTATTTTGCTGCGCTGCAGCACGCGACGGCCGGGTTGACGGCCTTGCTGCTCTACCTCTATCCGGCGATCGTCACCGTCCTCGCTGCTCTTCTCGCCCGCCGCCGGCTGTCGCTGCTGCGCCTGCTGGCGGTGGCGGCGGCATTGCTCGGGACCGGGCTGGCGATCGGCGGCAGCCTCGCCGGCAGCCCGCTCGGCATCGTCCTCGGCGTCGCCGCTGCGTTGATCTACTCGATCTACATCCTGGTCGGCGAGCGGGTGACGCCGCTGGCCGGAGCAATGCCTTCGGCGACGGTGATCATGCTTGCCGCGGCGGCTGTCTTCGGCCTGATGGTCTGCTGGCAGGGCCCCGCCTTTCCGGCTTCGCCGGTTGCCTGGGCGGCGGTTGGCGGCATCGCCCTGTTGTCGACGGTGGTCGCGATGATCACCTTCTTTGCCGGCATGGAACGTCTCGGTGCCGCCGACGCGGCGACGCTGTCGACGCTCGAACCGCTGGTCACCGTCGTCCTGGCGGCGGTCTTCCTCGGTGAGCAGATTGGCGGCTGGCAGCTCGCCGGCGGTGCGATCATCCTTGCTGCGGTGATCGTCCTGGCGCGTTCGCAGCCGGTGGCGCAGTAGTCGCGGCGGCGGCGACCCGCGGCAGGAAGCGCAGCAACTCGGCGACGACCGCCTGCGGCTTCTCGTTCATCATCGCGTGCCCGCAATCGGCAATCTCGACGTAGTGCGCCTGGCGCAGCGCGGCCTGCAGCGGCGGCAGGTTGCGGCGCGGCGTCATGCGGTCGCGGCGGGCGGCCAGCAGCAGCGTCGGACAGTTCACGCGGGCCGCCGCTGCGAGGCCGTGCAGATAGTCGTTGCAGTTGGCGAGGTCGATGGCGAGGACGCCGCGCGGGCTGCGGCGCATGATGGCCAGGTTCACCCCGGGTCCCCAGATGCCGTGGCCGCCGCCGCCGGCCAGCAGGAAGCGTGGCGTCAGCGAATACTCGGTCATCATCCGGTAGACGCTGTCGGGCGCGCGGGCAGCGCGGCCGAGCAGGGCTTCGGCGACCGGCATCGGCGCCGAGGTGCCGAGCAGCGCGAGCCCGCTGCAACGCTGCGGATGGCGGGCGGCACCTTCGAGTGCGACGAGTGACCCCATCGAGTGGCCGACGAGGACGGCGCGGTCGACGCCGGCGGCATCGAGCAGTGCCGGCAGCCAGTCGGCGAGCGCCTCGATGCTCGGCAGCGGCGGGCCGCCCGAGAGGCCGTGACCCGGCAGATCGGGGGCGAGGACGCAGCAGCCGGCAGCGGCGAGGCCGGCTGCCACCTGCTGCCAGGCATCGCCGTCGTTGGCGGCGCCGTGGATCAGAAGGAGCGGCGGCGACAGCGGGTCGGTCGGCCGCCACGGCCGGCCTGCCGTCGCGAGGTGACAGCGGTAGCCGGCGACGTCGAGCTCCATGTCGTGAGTGCGGGCGGTCGCGGTCGCTGCCGCGTCAGGCGAGGACGTCCGGCTGCAGCAGGTGCTCGAGCGCGACGATGCGGTCCTTGAGCAGCAGCTTGCGTTTCTTGAGCCGGCGGATCAGCAGGTCGTCCGCTGGCGGGTTGAGCATCAGGTGGTCGATGACCAGATCGAGATCGTGGTGCTCGACCTGGAGTTCGCGCAGGCTGGCGCGGGTTTCGGCGATCTGTTCTTCGGTCAGCATGGTTGGCGATATCCCTCGGGTGGTTTTTGCGGCTAGCCGAGCAGGGCCTGCAGCGCCCAGAGGGCGAGCATGCCGAGAACGACCGTTAACAGGGTGCTGCGCGTCCGCCAGGCAATCAGCGCCGCCAGTGCGGCGGCCGCCATGCGCGGCAGGTCGGGGACAATGTTAGGCGCGCCAACGGCAAAAAACAACGGCGGCGCGATGATCGCCGCCATCACCGCCGCCGGAACGAAGCGCAGCGCCTGCTGCAGCCAGCCGGCGAGTTGCAGCCGCGCGAGCAGGGCGAGCGGTGCGAAGCGCAGGAGGAAGGTGATGACGCCGATGCCGATGATCATCGACCAGATGAAAAGCTCACTGCCGGGGGCGAAAGCGCTTGCGTTCAGCGGCCGCCTCCGAACTTCTCGGCGACCATGCCGGCAGCGACACCGAGCAGTGCCGCGGCGATGAGGTTGAGCTGCAGCGGCAGCAGCAGAAGCACCGCGGCACCACCGCCGGTGGCGGCGGCGAGTACCATCGGGCGATCGCCGAGCAGCGGCACGAGCATGGCGATGAAGGTCAGCGGCACGATGAAGTCGAGCGACCAGCTCGGCGGCACGAGGTTGCCGAGCAGGACGCCGGCGATCGTCGCCAGTTGCCAGCAGACCCAGGTGGCCCCGGCCAGCCCGAGGTAGAACCAGTGCAGATGCGCCGGCCGCTGGCTGCCGCTACGGCGGATGATCGTCAGGGCGTAGGCCTGATCGGTCAGCAGGTAGGCAATCGCTGCCTGCCAGCGGCGATCGAGGCCGCCGAAGCCCTGCGCCAACGAGGCGCCGTACATCAGGAAACGCAGGTTGATGACCGTTGCCGTGGCGAGAATGACGAGCAGCGGCGCGCCGCCGGCGAAGAGCTGGGTGCTGGCGATCTGTGCCGAGCCGGCGAAGATCACCCAGCTCATCGCCAGCGCCTGCCCGGTCGTCAGCCCCGCGTTGCTGGCAGCGGCGCCGCACACCAGCCCGAAGGGGAGAATGCTCATGCTCATCGGGACGAATGCACGCAGGCCGTCAATAAACTCTGCGCGCTCGCTTGGGACTTGCGGCACGGGGCATTTTTGCGAATAGAATAGAGGATGAAATTGTAACCTTGCGAGAGCCGGAAGGAGGCAGATGGTCTATCACATTATCGTTTCGTTTGGGCGGGAGCGAGAGTACGAGTACAAGTTCTCCCGCACCGAGCTTGCTGCCGGCTCTCCCGAAGAAGCGCGCCGCTGGTTTGACAAGGAGTTCGCCGATCTCGAATGCGAACCCAGCAATCCGATGGGCAAGGTGTTGATCATCGACAAGATCCTCAACGTCGCACGCTATGGCGGCGAACAGCGTTTCAGCGAGGGGCGGGACTGGGCGACCCGCTTCGCCCGCTACACGGCGCTGGCGCTCGGTCGCGACACCGTCCGCATCGATGTCGAGGCGTTCAACATCGGCTACTGATCGGTCCGCGGGTTCGCGGCGCGGCGCAGGTTGCAGGGCCTGCGCCGTTTCTTTTTTGCTGCCGGCGCCAGCGCGGCCCGAGCGCCGGGTTGGCGGGCGGCAGCGGACACGGGTTGCCGTGCGCGGCGCGTCGGCGGCCGGGGAAGCGGCCGAGGCTTTGGTGATCAGGGGGCTCGACGGTCCATGACCATCCTGGGTGACAGGCGATGAACAAGGCTTTCGTCAGGGAAGCGGCAGGCGACGACGACAACGACGAGGACGAGGCCCTCGATTCCGCTCTGCGGCTGCCACAGGGTACCCGCAACTACATCACGCCCGCCGGGCACGCGCGCCTGCGCGCGGAACTCGAGCAGTTGCTGCGCGTCGAGCGTCCGCAGGTGGTCAGCGTCGTCCAGTGGGCAGCCGCCAACGGCGATCGCTCGGAGAACGCCGACTATATCTACGGCAAGCGGCGGTTGCGCGAGATCGACCGGCGCATACGCTTCCTGACCCGGCGCCTCGACCTGGCGGAGGTCGTCGATCCGGCACGGCGCGAGGACACCGAGCAGGTGTTCTTTGGCGCTACCGTCACCATCTGCGACGAGCAGGGAGCCGAGAGCACCTACCAGATCGTCGGCGTCGACGAGACCGAACTGGCGCGCGGACGAATCAGCTGGGTGTCGCCACTGGCGCGCGCCTTGCTCAGGTCTCGCGCCGGCGATACGGTGCGCTTTCACAGCCCGGCGGGATGGCGCGAGGTCGAGGTGCTGGCCGTCGAGTATCCGGGAACCGGGCCCTGAGCGGCGCGCCGCGGCCGACGCCACGCCAACGGCCATGCCTGTCGAGACACCCCTGATGATGAAAGTCATGACCGTTGCCCTCATCCCCGGCCCTTCTCCCGCGCAAGGGAGAAGGGAGATTCGCGAGTCGCTGACGCGACTTTCAGGTTAAGCCGGCAGGGCTTGAAATGGCGCTGATCGTCCCCAATTGCTGGTCCATTGGTCGCGGCGCGCCTGTGGCGCTGCTTCGTCTTTTCCAAACCTCATTCACGGAGTTCTTGCATGGGCGCACAGAAGGAAACACTCGGTTTTCAGGCAGAGGTCAAGCAGCTTCTCAACCTTATGATTCACTCGCTGTACAGCAACAAGGAGATCTTTCTCCGCGAGCTGATCTCGAATGCTTCCGACGCCTGCGACCGGCTGCGCTTCGAGGCCTTGAACAATGCCGCCCTCTATGGTGACGACGGCGAGCTGAAGATCCGTGTCTCCTTCGACAAGGAGGCGCGCACCCTGAGCATTGCCGACAACGGCATCGGGCTCTCGCGCGATGAGGCGGTCGAGCACCTGGGGACGATCGCCAAGTCGGGGACGCGCGAGTTCTTCTCGGCTCTGACCGGCGACCAGGCCAAGGATGCCCACCTGATCGGTCAGTTCGGCGTCGGCTTCTACTCGTCGTACATCGTCGCCGACAAGGTCACCGTCGTGTCGCGTCGTGCCGGTCTCGAAGCGGCGCAGGCGGTGCGCTGGGAGTCGTCGGGCGAGGGCGACTTCACCGTCGAGATGATCGAGCGCGCGCAACGCGGGACCGAGGTGACCCTGCACCTGCGCGAGGGTGAGGACGAGTTCCTCTCGAGCTGGAAGCTGCGTGAGATCGTCCGCAAGTACTCCGACCACATCACGCTGCCGATCCTGATGACGAAGGAGCGCTGGGACGAGGAGAAGAAGGAGCAGGTGCCGACCGACGAGGACGAGACGGTAAACCAGGCGTCAGCGCTCTGGAGCCGCCCGAAGTCGGAAATCAGCGACGAGCAGTACAACGAGTTCTACAAGCACGTCGCGCATGACTTCGAGGATCCGCTGGCGCATGTGCATGCGCGTGTCGAGGGCAAGCAGGAATACACGCAGCTGCTCTACCTCCCGTCGCGGGCGCCGTTCGACCTCTTCGAGCGGACGGCTCGTCACGGCATCAAGCTTTATGTCCGCCGCGTCTTCATCATGGACGACGCCGAGCAGCTGATGCCGCTGTACCTGCGCTTCGTGCGCGGGGTTGTCGACTCGAACGACCTGCCGCTGAATGTCTCGCGCGAGATCCTGCAGCAGTCGCGCGACATCGAGTCGATTCGCGGCGGCTGTGTCAAGCGCGTTCTCGGCCTTCTCGAAAGCCTTGCCGACAGCGAGGACGAGGCGGCGAAGGAAAAGTACGTCCGGTTCTGGAAGGAGTTTGGCCGCGTCCTCAAGGAAGGCGTCGGCGAGGACTTCGCGAACAAGGAGCGCATCGCCAGACTGTTGCGTTTCGCCTCGACACGCGCGGATACGACTGAGGAAAGCGTCTCGCTCGCCGATTACGTCGCGCGGATGAAGGAGGGTCAGGAGAAGATCTACTACGTCACCGCCGAGACCTTCACTGCCGCGAAGAACAGCCCGCATCTCGAGATCTTCCGCAAGAAGGGGATCGAAGTGCTGCTGCTGTCGGATCGCGTCGACGAGTGGGTGACCGGTCATCTCACCGAGTTCGACGGCAAGCCGCTGCAATCGGTTGCCAAGGGCGGGCTCGATCTCGGCAAGCTCGAGGATGTGGCCGAGAAGGAAGAGGCGGAAAAGGCCGCCGACGAGTACCGGGAGCTGATCGACAAGGTGAAGGCGACGCTCGGCGACAAGGTGAAGGACGTTCGCGTCACGCATCGTCTGACCGATTCGCCGTCCTGCCTGGTCGCCGACGACTACGACCTTGGTGGCAACCTGCAGCGGATCCTCAAGGCCGCCGGACAACAGGCGCCGGCGAGCAAGCCGATCCTCGAGATCAACCCGAAGCACCCGGCGGTGCAGCGACTGAAGTACGAGGAAGCACGTTTCGACGACTGGGCCAACCTGCTGCTCGAGCAGGCGACTCTGGCGGAGGGTGGTTCGCTCGAAGATCCGGCCGGTTTCGTCAAGCGCATCAACGATCTGATGCTGGCGCTGTCGCTCGCTGGCGGTCGCTGATGGGGGCTGGCGGGCCGGAGCTGCTGCACGGCCTGCCGCCGATCATCGATGCCGGTGTCAGGACGCTGATTCTTGGAAGTTTTCCCTCGCCGGCATCGCTGGCCGCAGCACACTACTATGCGCACCGCCAGAACCAGTTCTGGCGCCTGCTCGGAGCGCTGCTTGACGAGCCGCTGCCCGCGCTCGACTACGCCGGCAAGCAGGACTGTCTGCTGCAGCACCGCGTCGGGCTCTGGGACGTCTATCGGCAGTGCCGGCGCCGCGGTGCTCTCGACGCCGCCATCGAGTCGGCGGTGCTCAACGACTTCTCGCGACTGCGCGTCGTGGCACCACAACTGGCTCGTGTCTGCTTCAATGGCCAGACGGCGGGCCGTTTCGCTGGCTGGTTCCGGCAGCAGGGCTATGCGACGCAGATCCTGCCGTCGACCAGTCCGGCGTACACGCTGGCCTTCGAACACAAGCTGGCGGCATGGCGGGCGGCGCTTGCCGGCGCCCAGCCGGTCGGCTGAGCGCGCGGGCGGAGCCAGCGGTCATCGCAACGCGTCGGGCGACCTACCTGGCGGGCGGTGCCAGTGCGTCGCGCAGGCACTGCCGATGCTCCGGTCCGATCCTGTCGCGACACAGTTCGCGCGCCTTCTGGTGGCGCTGGCAGCGCGCCGGATCGGCTGACTTGCTGCAATCGGCGGCCGGCATCTTCTCCTGCACGCAGCGCTTGAAATCCGGACCGCTACGCTCCTGGCAGGCGGCGTAGGCCTGCTTGCGCGCCTCGCACTGCTGCGGATTGCGGGCGCTGGCGCAGTCGGTCTGCTGCGCCTGCTGATGCAGGCACTGGCGGCGCTCGCTGCCGCTCTTGTCGCGGCAGGCGGCGAGCACCTTCTGGTGCGCGGCGTGGCGGGCTTCGCACTGCTGCGGGTCGGCTGCCTTGCCGCAGTCGGCCGGGCGACCCATGCCCGGGCCGCCGCCGCCTCCGGGCATTCCCGGACCCATGCCGGCGGCGGCGGGCTGGGCGGCTGCCGGCATCGCGAAGAGAGCGCCGGCGAGGGCGACGATGATCAGAGAGCTGGTGTGCATGGCTTCCTCCGCAGGTCTGGTTGGCGGCCGCCGGCGCGCGGCCCGGTCGACGGGCTCGGTGCGCGGCGCAGGCGAGCGTGCATCTTACACCGTTGCGGCGCGACCATTGAGTCGCGACGCCGCTCTCCGGTATAGTGCTCGTACCCCCCCGCGGAAAACTGCACATGCTGCAAGCAGCGGTCAACACCGTTCATGAACATCGCCTGGCCCTGGCCGAGGTTCTCGGCTGGCTGGTCGCCGATGGCCTGGTCGGCGCTGCCGATGCCGACACCCTGCTCAAGGAGAGCCGCCTCAAGCGCGTGGTGGCGCATCCGCTGGTGATCGTTGCCGACCAGAAGTGGAAATCGCAACAGGAACCGTACCGCCCGCTGACTCTCGATGATCTGGGTGAGTGGCTGGCGCGCCGCGTCGGTCTCGAGTATTACCACATCGATCCGCTGAAGGTCGATTTCACGGCCGTGACCGAGGTCATGTCGAGTGCCTACGCCACGCGTTTCGGCGTCCTGCCGGTTGCCGTGACGACGCGTGAAGTCCTCGTCGCGACGAGCGAGCCCTTCCTGCGCGACTGGGAGAAGGAGATCCGTGCGATCAGCAAGAAGGAGATCAATCGCGTCCTGGCCAGTCCGGTCGATGTCGCGCGCTACCTCGTCGAGTTCTACAATCTGGCGCGGTCGGTCAAGAAGGCGGCGCAGCTTGGCGGTCCGACCGGCAACCTGTCGTCGTTCGAACAGCTCGTCGAACTCGGCCGCACCAATCGACAGTTCGACGCCAACGACCAGCACATCGTCAACATCGTCGACTGGCTGTGGCAGTACGCGTTCGAGCAGCGTGCCAGCGACATCCACATCGAACCGCGGCGTGAGATCGGTATCGTTCGCTTCCGTATCGACGGCGTGCTGCACCAAGTGTACCAGATCCCGATGAGCGTCCTGGCGGCGATGATCAACCGGGTCAAGATTCTCGGCCGCATGGACGTCGTCGAGAAGCGCCGCCCGCAGGACGGCCGCATCAAGACGCGCACCGCTGACGGTCAGGAGGCCGAACTGCGCCTGTCCACGCTGCCGACGGCCTTTGGCGAGAAGCTGGTGATGCGCATCTTCGATCCCGAAGTGCTGGTGCGCGGTTTTCCCGAGCTGGGTTTCTCGGACGACGATCAGGGGCGCTGGAAGGCGATGGCCGAGAGGCCGAACGGCATCATCCTGGTTACCGGGCCGACCGGATCAGGGAAGACGACGACGCTCTATTCGACGCTCAAGCAGCTCGCGACGCCGGCAGTCAACGTGTGCACCATCGAGGATCCGATCGAGATGGTCGAGCCGGCTTTCAACCAGATGCAGGTGCAGAACGTCATCGACCTCGGTTTCGCGCAGGGTGTCCGCGCGCTGATGCGGCAGGACCCGGACATCATCATGATCGGCGAGATTCGCGACCTGGAGACCGCCGAGGTGGCGATCCAGGCGGCGCTGACCGGTCACCTCGTGCTGTCGACGCTGCACACCAACGATGCCCCGTCGGCGATCACGCGTCTGCTCGACCTCGGCGTGCCGTCCTACCTGCTCGGCGCCACGGTGCTCGGGGTGATGGCGCAGCGCCTGGTGCGAATTCTCTGTCCGCACTGCAAGCAGGTGCATCCGGCAAGCCCGGTCGAGGAGGCGATGTGGGATCAGCTGGTGGCGCCGTGGAAGTCGAACCGCCCGTCGCGCTTCTACCGGCCGGTTGGTTGCCTCGATTGCCGGATGACCGGCTACCTCGGGCGCGTCGGGCTGTACGAGATCCTCATGCTGTCGCCCGACGTCAAGCAGGCGATCAGCGAGAACAAGGATATCAGCAGGATTCGTGAACTGGCGTTTCGCGAAGGGATGAAACCGCTGCGCATCTCGGGGGCGATGAAGGTTGCCGCCGGGGTGACGACGCTGGCGGAGGTTTTCAAGGTGGCGCCACCGATCGAGCAGAACTGAGCGGGCGCCGCGGCCCGCCGTGCGCTGCCACGGCTGCTGCAGAAGGGCCTAAAGTTGCAGGGCTGTCGTGTCGTAGCAGAGGACATGGACCGGCAGCCGGCGAGGACGGCTTGCCGGATCTTTGCCATCAATCAGTCCTCGTGGCAGGTGTCGGAATGGAAAACGCTCGCGGTAGCGACAAGACGTTGGCGACTGCTCGTCTGAGTGGCGGGCGGTCGCGGGCGCGACAGCATCGCCAGTGGGGATGAACGAATGCGCAGCCCGGTGAGCGAGGACCCGGACCTCTTTCCCTCACTGCTGCAGGCTGATGCGCTTGCGCCGGCGCCTGCTGCCGGCAGCCCCTGGAAAGTCCTCGTGGCTGACGACGAAGCGGACGTACATGCGGTGCTCCGTCTCGCCTTGCAGGAGGTGGTGATCGAAGGCCGCGGGCTGCAGTTGCTCGACGCTTTCTCGGCCAATCAGGCGAAGGAGATCCTGGCTACCAGCCCGGACATCGCCCTGATCCTGCTCGATGTGGTGATGGAGTCGGAGCGGGCGGGCCTCGACCTCGTTCGCCATATCCGTGACGAGCTCGCCAACCGCACCGTGCAGATCGTCCTGATCACCGGGCAGCCGGGCTACGCGCCGCAGCGCGAGGTCATCAGCCAGTACGAGATCGATGGCTATCGGCTGAAGTCGGAACTGCACGGCAACCAGATCTTTTCCCAGGTCCACACGGCGATCCGCACCTATCGCCTGATGCGGGAGCAGGAGCAGTTGCAGCACGACCTGCAGTTGAAGCTGCGGCAGCTCGACGAGGCCGTCGGCGCATTGCGCGAGAGCCAGGCCAACTTCATCCGGGCGCAGTCGGTGGCGCACGTCGGCAGCTGGAACTACGAGCTGGCCAGCGACGAGATGCATCTGTCGGCGGAGACCTGTCGCATCTTCGGCTTGCCCGAGGGTACCGTCGGCAGCTCCCGCGCGTGCCTGGCACGCGTCTGCGTCGAAGACCGCGCCGCTCTCGAGGCGGCGTGGCAGCGTTTCCTCCTGCGCGGCGGCTCGTTCGAGCACGAACATCGCATCCTTGTCGGGAGCGCGGTCCGTCACGTTCGTCACCGGGCCGATCTGAGCTTTTCTGCCGATGGCAAGCCCCTGCGCAGCCTCGGAACGACACAGGACATTACCGAACGCAAGCAGGCTGAGGCCGAACTCCGGCGTTCGAACGCCGAACTCGAGCAGTTCAGCTACGCCATTTCACACGACTTGCGGCAACCCCTGCGGATGATCGCCAGTTACCTGCAACTGCTCGGCACCAGTCTCGCCGGCGAGTTGAACGATGAACAGAGCAGCTACTTTGGTTTCGCCATCGATGGCGCAAAGCGCCTCGACCGGATGCTGGTGGCGCTGCTCGAGTACTCGCGGGTCGGTCGCCTGGGTGAGCCGCCGACGTGGATCGAAAGCCGCGCGATACTCGAAGAATCACTGCTTTTCCTGCAGCCGACGATTGCCGAGGCCGGCGCGACGATCAGCATCTGCGGCGAGTGGCCGCGCGTCTTTGTTCGCCCGGACGAGATGTTGCGGCTGCTGCAGAATCTGATCGCGAACGCGGTCAAGTTTCACGTTCCGGGGCGGCAGCCGGAGATCACGGTGAGCAGCCGCATCGCGATTGCCGAATGGTGTCTGGTGGTCGCCGACAACGGGGTCGGTATCGCGCCGGCGCAGCTTGGTCGGCTGTTTCAGGTCTTCCAGCGGCTGCAGAGCCGTACCGCCTTCGAGGGCAGCGGCGTCGGCCTCGCCCTCTGCCGCAAGATCGCCGAGCACCATGGCGGCCGCATCTGGGCGGAATCCGGCGGCGACGGTCGGGGCAGCCGGTTCTGCGTGTCCCTGCCAATGTCCTGGGCGGCCGCCTGATGTCGCCGGCAGCGCCGTCGCCAGGCGACCGCGAGTTCAGGGCCGCCCGCGTCGGCAGCAGTCTGGCCTGTCGGCCGCGGGTCGTCGCGCTGCTGGCTTTCGTGCTGGCGGGCGGACTGGTCAGCGGAGTGATCTGGCGACACGAGCAGCAGCGGCTGCGCGAAGCGCGCAGCCAGGCAACGAGCGTCGCTGCCGAGCGCGCGCACGACATCCAGACCAGCGTCGAGCGGGCATTCGGCCCGATCTATGCCCTGGCAGCCATGCTGCAGCCGGGAAAGGAACTCATGCCGGGGTTCGCGGTCTCTGGCGACCGGTTGCTGCGTTATTTCCCGGAGGCGTCAGCGCTGCAACTGGCACCGGCCGGCGTGGTGCGGCAGGTCGTCCCGCGGGCCGGCAACGAGAGCACCATTGGCGTCGATCTGCTGCGCGACGCGGACCTCGGCCGGCAGGCGCGGCAGAGCCGCAGCAGTGGCACGCCGTTGCTGGCCGGGCCGTTCAGAATGGTGGCGGGCGGTTACGAGGCTGCTGGGCTGTTGCCGATCTTCGTTGACAACCAGAGCGACGGCCGCTCATTCTGGGGCTTTGCCGTCGTCCGGATTCCTTTCCCTGAGGTGCTTCGGGAGAGCCGTCTCGCCGATCTGGAAGAGCAGGGTTACGCCTACCAGCTGTTCCGTCGCGATCCGGAGACACGCGAGAAGCACCTGCTGGCGGCTTCTTCGGCGGTGGCACTGGTCGAGCCGGTGGAGAAGGAGCTGGCAGTTTTCAACGCATCCTTGATCCTCAGCGTCGCGCCGGCTACTGGCTGGTCGGATCGGCGTGGACTGCTGTTGCAGGTCGCTGCCGGTTTGCTGTTCTGCCTCGTGCTGGCCTGGCAGGCGGCTTGGCAGGCGAGACTGGTGGCGGCTTCGCGAGCACACGAAAGGACGCTGGAGCTGCGGGTCGCGCAGCGGACCGCCGATCTGCAGCGTTTTGCCGAAGTCAGCGCGCACCATCTGCAGGAGCCGGCCCGCCGCGTCGCTACCTATGCCGGTCGCCTGCGCAGCCAGCTTGCCGGGCGCGTCGACGATCCCGAGGTGCAGTTGTCGCTCGACTTCATTGCGCAGCAGTCTGGGCGACTGCAGGAACTGCTGCGTGACGCCGAACTCTACCTGTCGGCCGACCAGCCACGCGGACCGATCGAGTGCTGCGACGCCGAAGCCGTCGTCGAGTCCGTGCGGACGCGGCTTGCCGGGCCGATTGCCGACGCCGGCGCAGATCTCGGCATCAGCGGTCGCTTGCCACCGGCCCTGATCGACCTGCCGCGGCTCGGTGACCTTTTTCGCGTGGCCATCGAGAACGCGCTGCGGCATGGCCGCGGAACCCAGGTGCTGCGCATCGCCGTTGCCGGCGAGCGCAGCGACGAGTGGGTGGTCTATCATGTCAGCGACAACGGACCCGGTGTCGAGGAGGGGTATCGCGGACGAGTGTTCCGCGTCTTCGAGCGGCTGTCGGCGAGTGGCGAGGGAACGGGAGTGGGTCTGGCGATCGTTCGCCGCATTGCCGAGAGTTGCGGTGGTCAGGCGTGGATCGAGGAGGCGCCGGGCGGCGGCTGCCGGCTTGCACTGCAGTTGCCGGCGGGCGAGCGGCCCGCCGGCGTCGGGAGGACGGCATGATCGGAGCGTCGACGACGCTGAGCGCTGAATCGGGCGAAAGCGGCAGCAGCGCTTGCGGCCTGCTGATCCTGCTCGTTGAGGACGAGCCGGCCGACGCCCACCTGTTGCGGGTGGCGCTGAGCGAGAGTCGCATCGATGCGCAGCTCGAGCACGTCTTCGACGGACGCGAAGGGCTGGAGTACCTGCGCCGGCAGTGCGGACGCTCGCTGCGGGCGAGGCGCCCCGACCTGATCCTGCTCGATCTCAACATGCCGCGAATGGATGGCCGCGAGTTTCTCGCGGCGGTCAAGGATGATCCGTCGCTGTGCGACATCCCGGTGGTCGTTCTGAGCACGTCGATCGTCGAGCGCGACGTTCTTGCCGCCCGCCGTCTCGGCGCCGTCGACTACATCGCCAAGTCAGCCGATGTCGGCGTGTTCATTGAAGAGATCCGCCGGCTCGGCGAGTACTGGTCGCGCGTGGCGTTCCTGGCGCACAATGGCAAGCGGACCGACGAGACGGTCGAAGCTACGGAGAAGAGGAAATGAGCGAGTCGACGCCGCAGATCTCGATCCTGGTGATCGAGGATGACGCAGGCGACTTTGGCCTGATCCGGGCGAGCATCCGCCGCGCCGGGCTGCGTCGCCGGGGGGGCAGCGAGTCGCTCGACTGGGCGTCGACCCTGGTCGATGGCGTGCGCATGGGAACGGGAGCGAAACCCGACGTCGTCCTGCTCGATCTCTCACTGCCGGATTCGACGGGAATTGCGACCGTGCAGATGATGCGCTCGGTGTTGCCCGATGTGCCGATCATCGTCCTAACCGGTGCCGACGACCATCAGCTGGCGGCGGCGGCGCTCGAGGCGGGAGCGCAGGATTATCTGGTCAAGGGGCAGTTCGAGCACGACGCTCTCGGGCGGGCGATCCGCCATGCCGTCGTGCGCCAGAAACTGGAGTCACGCCTGCGCCTGTTCGAGGCCGCACTGAACTCCGCGGCCAACGGCATCGTCATTACCGACGTCAATGCGACGGTGGTGTGGGCCAACCCGGCGTTCACCCGGATGACCGGCATCAGCCTGGCAGAGGCCGTCGGCAATCGGCCAATCGAGATGCTCAATACCGGCCAGCAGGACGAGGAGTTCTATCGTCGCATGTGGGAGACGATTCTCGACGGGCGGGTGTGGAGCGGCGAACTCGTCAACCGTCGCAAGGACGGCAGCGTCTACGACGAAGCGCTGACCATCTCGCCGGTCACCGACATCAACGGCCGCATCCAGCACTTCGTTGCCATCAAGCAGGACATCTCGGAGCGCAAGGCGACCGAGGAGCGGGTCCAGCATCTGGCCCACCATGATCAGCTCACCGACCTGCCGAATCGCGCGCTGCTCAGCGATCGCCTGGCGCAGGCGCTGGCGCAGGTGC
>ERZ761607.1614-NODE-1614-length-27216-cov-18.119951_pt1 | contig 27216 bp, 23 predicted proteins | sample MGYA00511164_ERZ761607 | MGnify/ENA primary metagenome ERZ761607 (study PRJEB28899, sample SAMN02445080) | bioreactor sludge metagenome | biome: EBPR sludge | place: Australia: Brisbane, Thorneside Wastewater Treatment Plant | collected 2011-06-22 ... | reverse complement strand
CGCCATCCCGTACACCTTTTCTGTCATGGCGGACCTGATCCGCCATCCTGTACACTAAAACAAAAAAGGCTGACCCCGTAGCGTCAGCCTTTTAAAAAAGTGTTTTTCGTGTTACATTATTCGTCATTAAGTCCGTTGACCAGTAGAGCGACTTCATTATTTAAAACCTCAATAAATCCATTGGAAATCCTGAATTTCAAACGATCTCCGGCAACAGGAATGATATTTACTTCCCCTTGCTGCAAGGAAGAAATGATGGGCGCATGGTTTTCCAGAACTTCAAACCTGCCTTTGAGACCGGGAACTACTACACCTTTGATCTGTCCGTTGAAATATTCTCTGTCTGGTGTTAATACCGTTAAATGCATGGCTAATTATTTTCAGAATTAAGCATTGGCTTCTTCAAGCATTTTCTTTCCTGCTTCGATCACCTCTTCAATTACACCCTTCAGATTGAATGCAGCTTCAGGATATTGATCCATCTCTCCGTCGAGGATCATATTAAATCCTTTGATGGTTTCTTCTATCGGTACCAATGCTCCCGGAGTTCCCGTAAATTGTTCTGCAACGTGGAATGGTTGTGAAAGGAATCTTTGGATTTTCCTGGCTCTGTTTACGGCAAGTCTGTCTTCTTCAGACAGTTCTTCCATACCCAAAATCGCAATGATATCCTGCAACTCTTTGTATCTCTGAAGAATATTGATCACCTTTTGAGCTGTCTCATAATGTGCTTTCCCCAAAGTAGCCTCATTCATAATGGTAGAGGTTGAATCCAACGGATCAATGGCCGGATAAATTCCCAGCGCAGACAATTTCCTGCTCAATACAGTCGTTGCATCAAGGTGGGCAAATGTGGTTGCAGGAGCCGGGTCAGTAAGGTCATCAGCAGGTACATATACTGCCTGAACAGAAGTGATGGAACCTCTCTTGGTGGAGGTGATCCTTTCCTGCATCAAACCCATCTCAGTTGCCAGAGTGGGCTGATATCCTACTGCTGAAGGCATCCTTCCCAACAAAGCAGATACTTCTGAACCTGCCTGCGTAAATCTGAATATATTATCGATGAAAAACAGGATATCCTTTCCTCCGGTCGGATCTGACAAATCTCCGTCACGATAATATTCCGCAACTGTCAAACCTGACAAAGCTACCCTCGCCCTTGCTCCCGGAGGTTCGTTCATCTGACCGAATACCAGCGTGGCTTGTGATTCTCCCAAAGATTTCATATCCACTTTGGACAGGTCCCAACCGCCATTCTCCATGTCTTCCATAAATTCCTTTCCATACCGGATCACATTGGATTCCAGCATCTCTCTGAGCAGGTCATTACCTTCTCTTGTCCGTTCTCCCACACCTGCAAATACGGAAATACCAGCATAACCTTTGGCAATATTGTTGATCAACTCCATGATCAAGACAGTTTTTCCAACACCGGCACCACCGAATAAACCAATTTTACCTCCTTTGGGATATGGCTCGATCAGGTCAATCACCTTGATCCCCGTGAATAAAACTTCCGTTTCGGTAGAAAGATCTTCAAATATCGGTGGCTTTCTGTGAATGGAATATGCGTTTTCGTCCTTTGGAACCGGTCCGATACCATCGATCGCTTCCCCGATCACATTAAACAGTCTGCCTTTGATCATTTCTCCTACAGGCATGGTGATAGGTTTTGCAGTATCCACTGCCTCCATACCTCTGACCAAGCCGTCGGTAGAATCCATCGCCACAGTTCTGACGGAGTCCTCTCCGAGGTGTTGCTGAACCTCAAGGATCAGGTCATTCAGGCCTTCCCGCTTTACGATCAAGGCGTTCAGGATTTCAGGTAAAACAGATCCTTCATCGGAAAAACTCACGTCCACTACAGGACCGATCACCTGACTAACTCTACCAATATTTGCCATATTTTATGATTTATTTTCTTTTGAATACTTACGAGCCGCAAAGATAAGACGCGAAGAATAAAATCGATAATTTTACCGGACTTTTAATGATATCATGCGACATTTTCCAACCAAAAATTATTTGTCCCTTCTCCCAACACGATGATGATCCGGGCAGAATTCAATAATTCAAGCATCGCCAAAAAAGTGACTATGGCCTGTATCCTGTTCTCTATTTCTATGAAAATCTTATCAAAACCTACTTTTTTGCCAGGCTTCAACCTGCCTAAAATATGCTTTTTCTGATCCTCAAGAGAATAGTTGTAGTTCCTGACCGTATGAACTTTATGGCTTTTCTTTTTCTCCAGACGAGCCATCACTTTTTCAAAAGCTTTGAGCAATTTGAACAAACTGACAGACTCCATCTCCACATCAGCCATGGCTCGGGTTGCGATCATTTTAAGTTCCCGGGAAGCAAATGATCTCGGATGTTTCATCGCCCTGTTTTCTTCGAGTTGGCGCATTTCATCGAGAATGTCCTTGTATTTTTTATATTCTATCAGCTGTCGGACCAGATCCTGTCGCGGGTCAATCTCATTGCCCGCTTCATCCAGCTCCTTTCTGGGCAAAAGCATTTTTGCCTTGATGCGCATCAGCGTGGATGCCATCAGGATGAAATCACTGGCCACGTCCAGGTTCATCTGCACGATCTGCCTGATGTAGGCGAGAAAATCCTCTGTGATCTGACTGATCGGTATATCGTATATATCGATCTCATCCCGCTGGATAAAGAACAGCAACAGATCGAATGGGCCTTCGAAATGATCGGTCTGGATATGATATGTATTCGGATCCTGCATCATTTCGCAAAATTAGTGAAGAAAATGGATAATTGCTTTTTTGGAAGTTTGAATTGTTGAGTTGTTTATTTGTTGATTCGTTTATTTGTTGAATCGTTTATTTGTTCAAATTATAGTTGCATTCCCAACCCAGGACTTTTGCCCTGGCCCCTTGCTATTCTCCATATTTTCAAATTATCCAATTTTCAAATTCGCTCATTGCCGTGTTTTTTGTTTATTTTTGTTCCAATATTATAATAATAATTCGGAAATGAACCTGGAAAGCAAGAAATTAAAAGAAATTAAAAAACTCTGTAAGGATCACAAGGTCAAGACACTTGGTGTTTTTGGATCCGTTGTCAGAGATGACTTCCGGGAAGATTCCGATATTGACTTTGTCGTTGATTTTGAAGAAAAAGATCCTTTCAAATACACTGATCTGTACTTTGATCTGAAAGAACGGCTGGAAATATTGCTCCAAAGACAAATAGATCTGATCGAAGAGAGGGCTATAAAGAACAGGTTTTTCAGGCAGGAACTTGATAGAACAAAAATCCTCATCTATGAACAATAGAGTGAAAGCCTGGTTGGATGATATACTCAGAAGTATAGATGAGATCAATGATTTTCTTCCTGAAAAAAGAGATTTCTTTACATACCAAAACGATTTAAAAACCAAAAAAGCAGTCGAAAGGAATATAGAGATCATTGGAGAAGCAGTTAACCGAATCATTAAAAATTCAGATCTGGAGATTAAAACCGTTCACAAAATCATTGGAACACGAAACAGGATCGCTCATGAATATGATAATATTTCAGATGAGGTTATCTGGACGATCATCATGAAGGAATTACCCGTCCTGAGAGCGGAAATCTTTGAATTGCTGGGGGAAAGCTAAAATAAAACCTGAATCAAGGTATTCGATCTGATGCCTAAATCTATAGTCTTTTTGCTTGAAATGTCGGAGATCATGACATTCATCCTCTTGATTCCAATTGTTTATTCGTTTAATTGTTTATTCGTTTGAGAAGTTGGAGTTGTTCGAGCTGTCGCAGATCATGACCTTTAGCGTCATGATTCGAGATGTTCCGATTTTTGATTTATTGAATGATTCCATATCCTACATTTTATTCTTTGAGACAACTCCAAAAATGCCTGATTAATTCGTTCCCGCAGATCCCGTAGATTAACACAGACTTAATTTATCTGATCAGAAATAAAAAAATCAGCGAAAATCTGCGGGATCTACAGAAAAAACCTTTTCGGAGTATGCTCAATTTTCAAATTTTCAAATTTTCAAATCTTCAAATCTTTTGGAATTTGATGATTTGTTGATTTGTTCAAATTATAGTTGCATTCCCTTTCCGGCTCTTCTGCCCTGACTTTTTTGCCCCGGCTCTTTTGCCCCGGCTCTTCTCTATATTTTCAAATTTCCAAATTGTCCAATTTCCAAATTATCCTTATCTTTGAAAAAAATCCATGTCCGGCACGCCATTTTTTTCCGTGATCATTCCGACCTTCAACAGGGCCGACCTGTTGGGTAAAGCCATACAAAGCGTTCTGGATCAGACCTATACCAACTGGGAACTCATCGTGATAGACGACGGGTCAACGGATCATACGGCAGAAGTGGTCAAATCTTTTGAGGATGAGCGGATCGGTTATTATTATCAGGAGAATTCCGGTAAAAGTGTTTCCAGAAATCATGGAATAGAACTTTCTAAAGGCCTTTATATTTCTTTTCTGGACGATGATGATTATTTGCTGGAGATTTTTTTTGAAACATTTGAAAAGTCAATTATTGAATTTGATAAACCAGTTGCATTTTTTATGTGCAATGAATATGTCAAAACCTTTGAAAATAAAGTTATCCTCAATAAATTACCAATAAAACATCTCGATAACCCTACACTCATGCTTTGGAAAATGCAGAGCAGTATAAGACCTTTCGCTATACATCAAAGAATTTTTGAAAACCTCAGATTTAATACAAACTGCCCTTTTGGCCAGGATTTTCATCTGATCATTCAAATCAGTCTGCATTACCCTTTATATTATCTTCCCTTTACCGGATGTGTGAACGTCCAACATATGACAACGGGAACAAGGAAAAAATTTATTTCTGAACTGAGAAAGAATGCATATTATTCAATTGATTGTCTCGAAGATCTATTAATTAAACAACCGGAATTATTTAAATGTATTCCAAAAAAAATTATTTTCTCTCAAAAAAATCACATTTTATATGGCTTTGCCAGTGCAGCCATGAAATCCGGCGATTTTGATTTATTTTTTAAACTTGTCAGAAAATTTGAATTGAAGGATGCTAATTATAAATCCATTTATTATTTGATTTCTCTGTACACCAGATTACCATTTTATAACACATTGAACTTGTTCAAGAATAAAATAAACGAAAGCAATGTGAATTAGACGCTAAAAAAGATAAACAACTTTATTATTTCGATATAACCAATATTTTCTTTTTCAAAGCATAATACAAAAATCTGGAAATGATTGAAATATAGTAATACAACATCTCAAAATTCGGCTGATCCCATTTCATCCTTTTTAATATGGCTAAACTGTCGGCTGTTTTTTGTTTTTTCAGTGCTGCACTGGCATAAAAATAACAGTACCTGTTGAATTTAAAACACAGATTTGATAATGCTGCTCTTTCAAAAAACGCTTTTTTATATTTCAGGAACAAATCATCAAACATATCTAATCTGGTAAATGACGTTTTCAAAAATAAACCATCCTTGAATTCTCTATTAAAAGTCATATTCTGATGATTTTTATATACACAAAGGGTTTCCTGCACGTAAAATAACGGCAATCTAAGCAAAATACGGTATAGTAAGTGAACATCTTCACCGTAAACAAACCTGGTATCAAAAAATTCCTCCTTAAAGATATTTGCCGGAAAAACAAAGGGTTGTAAATTATTTCCAAAACGTATCAGATAACTCAGACTATTCTTTACAAATTTTTTTTTATCAATTTGCTTCATTTTAATCACATGATCGGATTCTTCAGCCTGATCACACATAAACACAGCTAATCCAGTTTTGCCTTCTTTGATATTTTTTTCAAATACTGCCAAAAAATTTTCCAGGTAATAATCATCATCATCCAAAAAACTGATAAAATCACCTTTTGCCTCCAACAATCCGACATTTCTGGCTGCACTTTCTCCCTGATTCATTTGGAAGACATACTTTATCCTGTTATCTCTCGCTGAGTATATACCAACGACTTTACGTGTATCATCCACAGAGCCATCATCCACTATGATAAGTTCCCAATGATTATACGTCTGTTTGAGTAAACTTTCAATGGCGATTCCGATCATATTTGCCCTGTTATAGGTAGGCATGATGATGGAAAAAAGAATATGATTCAGCTTTTTGTCCATTTTATAAATTTCTGCTCAGATCGGGAACCTAGCACTGTTAAAACTAAATCGTAATTACCCTTTCCAAAACAAATTTATAAAATTAAATTGAATGCATGTAAATGTATCAGCGTGTACAATCCCGATCCTTAACTTATAACCTGGAAATTCACTCAGTTTCGACATTTATTCATTATGGATTTCATTCACGATGCTTTTAAGTCATAGATATGTAATTCATATTTCGATGATTCTTTTTTTGAATTCCAAATGCTTTATAGTTGAAATTCATTTCAATTGAGCTTATGAATATTTTGTTCATTTGTTGCTTTTGTTCATTTGCTTCTTTGTTCTAAATCCCGTAGATCATGATGGAACATGTAGATTGAAAATCATGACATTCTTCGCCATGACATACATCATCATTATCATCATCAAAACACACTGATCACTGATCACTGATCACTGGACCTCAGAAATTTTTCCTTCGTTCCTTACCTGGCTCTTCTGCCCTGGCTCCTGGCTCTTATCTCTGTTTCCCAATTGACTCATTTCCAAATTTCCAAATTATCCGATTTCCAAATTATCCCATTTCTTTTTATAACTTTAACATTTGCTCCAATACTTTTTCCATTTTTTTGTCCTACCTTTGCCCTGCAATCGTACAAGCCTGTTTTTTAGGGCATTATTCAATTTTAAACCAAAACGTGATGAAAAAACTGTTTACTTTTTCGTTTTTATTAATTTTAAATCTTTCCTTCGGTCAAGGGTTGGAAACATTTACCAATATTCCAACTTCATCTGCCTCTTCATATTTGATTAGAAACTGGACCGGGGATAATTCTGTTTCATGGACCGCTACAGATGCCAGAACTGATCAAACAATTAATGGCAAAGCAATTACCATTAGAAATGGATATCTGGAATCTCAAGCTAATATTAGCGGAGGAGTCGGGAGCATTACATTAACCACACAGAGAAAATTTGGAAATGCAACTGAAGATGGTAACCTTACAGTATATGTTAATAACAATAGTGTTGGTACTGTTCCATATTCAGGTACTGCAACTACAACTACCATATCCAATATTAATGTAAGTGGCCCCATTACAATAAAAGTCTCAAAAGAAGGAAATGCTTACAGATGTGCTATTGATGATCTAACCTGGACAACTTATATTGTTTCTTCAAATGACAATGACTCCGAAGTTGATGGTCCGTCTCCGTCCTCCCAGCCAGATCCAATTTTCATTTCTTCCCTGAATGATTCCGATGGTGAATCTGTAAAGGTTTTTGATTTTGATATTTATGATTATGGTTCAGGTGATGGTGTTCCAACAATTGTTCTGCTAACTACAATTAAATCCGGATCCAATAATACAGCTAATTGGTTAAACTCGATTGGAGGAGCAAAACTATCTCTGGATGGGGGTACTACTTTCGTTACAACTGCTACACCAGTTATTACATCTGATAATAATATTATTTTCACCATTCCAAGTGGCAATCTGGAAATTTCTGATGGTGATGGAGAAACCGTTTCTTTATTCATTTACCTTAAAAATACAGGTTTAATTGATAACTCAATTTTTGAATTCACTGTATCGGCTACAACACACGGTTTTGTAGCTGATGGTTCCGGGTCCCAATTTGCTAATACAATGGGTGGAGCTGTTTCCAATCAAATATTATTAGATGTAGAAGCTTCAGAACTCCGGTTTGTTCAACAACCCAGTAGCACAAATGTCAACGTTGCAATGTCTCCTGCAGTGACAGTTGAAGCATCCGATGTCAATGGTAACAGAGATCTGGACTTTACATCTTCCATTTCCATCACATCTTCCGGTACCCTGACAGGAAGTCCGGTGACCGTAGCAGCTAGTAATGGTTTAGCCACTTTCAGTTCACTGACACATACTGTCCTTGGAACCGGACTTACTTTGAATGCTGAAAGAAATGGAACCGGAGATTGGGATGAGCAAAGCAATACTTTTAACATCATCACTTTGCCAACTGTCGATGATGTGAGGATCAATGAAGTGGATAGTGATACTCCCGGGACTGATGCAGCTGAATTTGTGGAACTTTTCGGAACGCCTAATTTTGATCTGAGCGGATTAGTGGTCGTATTTTTCAATGGAAATGGAGATATTTCATATTATGCAGCTGATCTTGATGGATTTAACCTGGATGAAAATGGATATTTTATCCTGGGAAACAGTGGCGGATCTTTCACCCCTGATATACCTTTTAGCGGAAATACACTTCAAAATGGCGCCGATGCTGTAGCTTTGTATTATGCAAACGCAACAAATTTTCCTAACGGAACAGCTGTGACCAGTGTTAATCTGATCGATGCGCTCGTGTATGATTCTGATGATGCTGATGATTCCGGATTACTTTCAGGTTTGAATCAGGTTGAACAGATCAACGAAAATGCCAATGGCAATATCGAAACTGAATCTATTCAAAGAGGTTCATGGTTTGTAGCAAGTCCAACCCCAAGAGGAGAAAATACGTTACCTGTTGAAATGCTTGGTTTAACCATAGAAGTTAAACAAAAATATGCTGCTTTGTCATGGAAAACTGCCACCGAAGTCAACGCTTCTCACTTCGAGATAGAAAGAGCCACCGAAGCCAATCTCTTCAAAGGTATAGGAAAAGTACTGGCATCAGGTAACAGCAGCGAAGTAAAGTCATATACCTACACAGATGAAAAGCCGGTGAAGGGTAACAATTACTATCGTCTTAAAATGATTGACAACGATGGAACATACCGCTATTCCGAAGTGGTCTCAGCTCACTTTGGCAATACAAACACCGGTTTGATCCTCACGCCGAACCTGGTACACAGCAGTCTGAAGATCAGCTTCGAAGCGCCGGTTGAAAACGGCCGTGTGCTGATATACAACCTGGATGGCAAATTAGTTCAGAGTTATCTGCTGGCAGAAGGGATTGATGTGTTGCGCGTGGATGTTTCCGACCTCGTTTCAGGACAATATGTGATCCAATATCAGTCCAATCAAGGCAATGAAACCGTCAGGTTTGTGAAAGAATAAGGATTTTAGATAAATAATATTTTTTTAGATCCCGGCAGAGATGCCGGGATTTTTTGTTTCTGCAATTTTTCTTATATTTGTATAGATTAAAGAAAAAAAATGCCACAAAAACAGAAGGTTAGCGATGAATTCAAACCAATTATTATCAGACCGGGAGGTTCATTTTCATTTGGTTTGGCAGAATTGTGGCGATACAGAGAATTGCTTTACTTCTTCACCTGGAAAGAGATCAAGATCAGATATAAACAGGCTTTATTAGGTGTACTTTGGACCTGGCTGCAACCGCTGACCATGATGGTGGTTTTTGTCCTGGTTTTGAACAGGGGACTGGGATTTACGACCGGTGAAGTACCCGCTCCTTTGTTTTACCTTTCAGGATTGTTAATCTGGAATCTTTTCAACCACAGTGTTACGAATGCAGCGCAATCCATGGTAACACATGGCCATATTATAAAGAAAATTTACTTCCCCAGACTGGCGATACCCATTTCTTCCATTGGTACGGCTACTTTTGACTTTATCATCAGCATGCTGATTTTTTTTGTTTTGCTGACCTGGTACCAGATAAAGGGAATGATCATGGTTTCATTTCCTTTTTTGATTTCAGGTTTCGTGGTAGCTTATCTCGTGACCATTTTTACATCCTTTAGTATAGGCACATGGCTGGCAGCAATCAATGTAAAATACAGAGATGTCCGGTATGTGCTCCCATTTTTAATACAAAGCTTGTTCTTTATCACGCCGGTTATGTATGATACAGAAAAAATAAAGTATGGCTGGGCACAAAAATTACTTGAAATAAATCCTTTGCATTATGCAATCCAACTGATCAGATCCGGTTTGAGCAATGGAGACTGGAAATCTTTTCTTGATTTACAGTGGTTTATGCCCGTGATTCTGATCTGCTTATTTGTTTTTTCAATATATATTTTCAGGAGAATGGAAGCATATTTTGCCGACATTGTATGATCATGCCGTTAATAATAATTGTTTAAATTGTTGATGAAGCAATGCAAGCTGTTTTAGAAGTAAAAGAAATATGGAAGCAATATCACCGTGGTATTGACAGAAAATATAAAAGTTTTCGGGATAGTTTGTCCAATATCCATCATTGGTGGTCCGGAAATGAACAGGATAGATTCTGGGCATTAGAGGATATTTCTTTTCAGGTTGAACAAGGTGATTCATTAGGCATTATTGGCCGGAATGGCGCAGGAAAATCTACCTTGTTAAAGATCCTATCCAGAATCACCCCTCCCAGTCGGGGAGAAATTATCTTACGCGGACGCGTTGCCAGTTTATTAGAGGTCGGTACCGGTTTTCATCCCGAACTCACAGGCCGTGAAAACATATTTTTTAATGGTTCCATCCTGGGAATGCGATATCATGAGATCAAGAATAAATTTGATGAAATTGTAGATTTTTCGGGCATTAGCCACTTCATTGACACTCCGCTTAAACATTATAGCAGTGGCATGCAGATGCGGCTTGCCTTTGCAGTTGCCGCGCATCTGGATGCAGAGATCCTGTTGATAGATGAAGTGCTGGCAGTAGGTGATGCAGCATTTCAGAAAAAATGCATCGGCAAAATGGATGAAGTGAGTAAAAGCGAAGGCAAAACCATTTTGTTCGTTAGCCATGACCTCAGACTTACCGAGAAAATATGCAATAAAGGAATTTTATTGACAGATGCCCGAATTACCGGCATGGGTTCAGCTTTTGATGTTGTTCAGATTTACAAGGAAATGAATCTGGAGATTCTTCAACATAGCAATGCATCCATCGATTTGACCAAACACAAAGATAAAAAGGGCCATTATGGAATTAAAACGGTACAGGTTAAATGTGACGATATAGCATCAAATGAATTTTATCCGGGGTGCAATTTGAAATTTGTTATAAAAATACACAAAAAAGAATTGCTGATCAATCCGGAGGTTGGTCTTGCCATAAGCGATTATGACGGAAATTATATCGTCGGATTAAATAATAATCATCTGAACACCAGAATAAGAAAAGACAGCTCTGAGATAGATGTTACTTTCGAATTCAAATATTTTAAAATCTATAAACCTGGTGATTATTTCTTTAACCTCTATTTTGGTGATGAAGATATTGAATATGAAATGCTTATGAATGCCGGCACATTGCACTGCATCCCAACCAACACTAAATCTTTCCAATCCTTAGACCCAAAATATAATCTCATCATTGACAATGAATTATATATTACATATAAATAAGTTTTTGAGTCCGGTTAAAAAAAGGATAAAAAAAAGGGTGAATTATAAAAGGATATTTGATTATTTCATACATCATCAAAATTCACTTGGTTTTATTCAAATAGGAGGGTATGACGGCCTGAGTTTTGACCATTTATTCAGTTATTTTAAACATATCCATCCAAATGGTATCATACTCGAGCCTATACCCTCATATTTCAGCCAATTAAAATCAAATTCCTCCGGCTACACAGATATATCTTTGTTAAATTATGCCATTCATAGATCCAATGATAAAATGAAAATGTATAAAATAAAGGATGAACCGGCTGGAAAATTTCCGGATTGGATCAAAGGTTGTGCAAGCTTTAGCAAATCGCAACTGACAAGACATGGAGTTCTGGAAGAACAAATCGAAACACTGGAAGTTCCTTGTTTAAGTATCAATAGTGTTTTTGAGCAACATAAAAGCGGAAAATCCTTAGATTATCTGCAGATGGATTGTGAGGGCTATGATGGACAGATCATTCTGGATCTGAATTTTGGCATTTATAAACCTAAAGTTATAAAATTTGAACATATAAACATGGATTCCATTGAGTTGAAGGAAGTGAGGACAAAGCTCAGGAAGCATGGCTATATTCTAATGAATGAGGGAACTGATACCATAGCCATCAGATTGTTTTTTTTTCTTAGCGTTTTAAATTCATGATTCCAAAGGTCATTCATTATATCTGGCTGGGTGGGAAAAAATATCCTGGAGTCGTAAAGGAATGTTTAGATTCCTGGACTCAGCATCTGCCATATTATAAGATCATCAGATGGGACGAATCCAATATTCCAAAAGATATTCCCTTTGTAAATCACATGCTGAAAAAAGAACAATGGGCTTTTGCTAGCGATTGTTTAAGATTTTGGGTGCTATATCATCACGGTGGTATTTATATGGATACGGATATGAGAATTTTCCAAGACTTTGACCCGCTGATAAAAGAGGATGCGCTTTTTTTTGGTAAAGAAAATGAATCTGTTGTTAGCGGAGGAATATTTGGTTGTGATAAGCACAATCAAATTATGCATCATTGCTTAGTTGATTATTTAAAGTATAAGAACTCTTCTGAAATTGACCATCTTAATCTGAATGATTTAGTGGTACCAAAACTAATCACTTCTCAATTGAAAAAGTTCCAATTCGTCAGCGATAAAAATGAATATCAAAAAAATGAATTCTTTACCATATATCCAACTGAAGTATTCTATCCGATCTCTTTTGATCAAAGAATAGATATCGATTCTTTCAAACCTACAGAATTAAATTACGGAATTCATTTGTGGAATGCCAGCTGGCATGATGAATTTCAAAACATTACGCACAAAAAATTCCGAAAATCAATTACAATTTTTTTGAAAAAACTGATCAAAAATCAAGTTACCCCATTGCATTTTATGAGATATTGTAAACGACTGATTTGTACATATTTGGGAATTTAATGATATTTAATACTTTGTGGATAAAAAATTAACGCTGTAAAATTTTGACTTATACAATCTATATAATAATAACTCTAAACAAACAGAAACATTCGAATATGCAACTCAACAATTTTCTTGAACTAATCTGTTCAATAAAATCTAAAATCAAAAAATAAGGTGCTATGAGTGAATTATGTTATCTTAGCTTTTTCCTTATTAAACAGTTTTCTATTAATGGATCTGACAGTCATCATATGTACATTCAATAGAGCTAAGTTACTTGAACTATGTTTACAATCTATTGTATATCAATTAAATAATCAAATCGAGGTATTAGTGGTAGATAATGGTTCAACAGACATGACCAAAGCATTATCTTTGAGGTTTGTAGATAAAATTGATAATTTTAGATATATATATGAACCAACTATAGGTTTAAGCCATGCACGTAACAGAGGAATTAATGAAGCAAATGCAGACTGGGTGCTATTTTTGGATGATGATGCAAAAGCGTTTCCCGATCTGATCAGCAGAGCATTGGAACTGATCAAAATGGGAAATTTCAATTGTGTTGGAGGTATGTATTATGGCTATTTTGAAGATAAAAAACCTGATTGGGTATCACCTGATTATGGAACACAGGTAAAATATTCAGAAATACTTACTGATTGTCCTTATAATGTACCTCACGGTTGTATTGTGCTTTATGATAAAGCGGCGGTAATTGAAGCCGGTCAATTTTCTCCAGACTTTGGCATGACTGGAAATACTTTTGGATATGCAGAGGAAACAGAATTACAAAAACGCATGGAGAATATGGGAAAACGTATACTGTTTGACCCTGAATTAAAGATCCATCATTTGGTCCAACCTAGAAAATTGACCGTCAAAGGAAGATTAAATCAGGTATATGCTTTGGGGAAAGGCCACAAATATAAGTTTAGTGATCCGTTTCTAAAAAGATCCTTACAGTGTATCAGATCATTCTTTGGTATTTTTTACAGGTTAATTAAATATTCATTTAAACTGATCAAACAAAAAGATTTTTTTTGGCAAAATTTTATAATTGACAGCATTGGACCTTTTTTATATTACCTGGGAAGGTTTTAAAATTTCGGATATAAATTTTTTTTGCTGTTAAAACTTTCAAATAATCAATTTCCCTTTTCAAAACCAACGCCCATACTTCACACCCGCCAAAGTCGCCATAAAGTCAACCAAAACTACATATTCGACCGTCTTTTGAGTACCCATTACACTGCGGATAACCAACATGTTTGGCAGTGATAATGAAGGTCCGGCCAGCAGCAATGCCTGCTTGCAACAAACACAGGATCATTTTCTCCCGACCACACCATTTCACCAAATCGAAAGTGGCATCAATGGCTGTTTGAACCGGATACTTTCTACCGGCATAAAAAATGCCACACCAAATATAATACCGATCCAAAGAAGTATTTTTAACTCTTGTTTTGTTTCCATTCTTTTTTTAAAGTGATTGAGTCGAGTTTAAGAAGTATAAAGTTTGTAAAGTTAAAAGTGTAAATAATTGATATTGAACACTTTAACAACAACAACAAAATTATCATAAACATCTCAAAATCAGCAGTTTAACTTTATAAACTTTCAACTTTATACCTTTTTAGACTGAACTCAGCGATCCTTAATGAACAAAATAAAATACAATATTAGCTTTATACCAAAATCAATCATGAAGCTTTTTGAAATTGAATTTTAAATCAGGATTTCCAAATGCCTGATGCACAGCTAATAATTTTTCTTCAATTTTTCCCTGTATAGCTTGCCAAATGCCTCCACGATCTCATCCCTGATCCGTCTGTATTCATTTTTGACAAATTCATCTGATCCCCTGGCTAAAAAAGGGTCTTCCAAGCCGATATGCAGGCGATTTTTAACCTCTCCTTCAAATACCGGACATTTTTTATCTGCATCATCACAAACCGTAATGACCCAATCCCATGGATCATTTTTATACCTTAATACGTCTTCCGGCACTTGGTGGCTTATATCTATCCCAATTTCCTGCATGACGAAGACCGCATGAGAATTGACTTGTTGTGAAGGCTCGGTTCCGGCAGAAAAAACCACCAGGCTTTTGTCCATAGATTGCAAAAAGCCCTGCGCCATCTGGCTCCTGCAACTGTTACCTGTGCATACGATGAGTATTTTCATAGATATCTTAATATTTCCGCATTTTAATCCAAAAATAAACAATTTGGATATTGGTGTTATAAAGTATCATGGATTAAACCTATGCCTTTACCAGCATGTACTATACACAGGGCCTCAGTCAATAATTTTACTCAAAGATCAAAACTTTTTTTACTTATAAGTACTTATTCAATAGACCCATTCATTGTCTGATAACTTTATTTCAACTTCGTGCTGAAACGCATATCCAATTGTTATTTTACTGAATATCAATACATAAAACATATAGAAAAGACCGCATAGTATATTCATTTAATGATGCTTACCATAAAAGTAATTCAATAACCGATGAAGTGCAGATGGCTTTCAACATTTCACCACAAAAAAAATAATTTTTGCTGGGAATATCGATGAAAAAATGGTACATTTAACCCATGAATTAAACCACTTTATCAATCTAATTTTTTAAATATGAAAGCTATAAAACATTTAATCAGCACTTTGTTTTTTATTTTGTTTTTATCAGTATTTAGTTGTGGCCCTGCAAATAACGAATTCAAAACTATTCCATTTGATTTTATCAATAATTCAAGTGAAGGCTGTCACATGTACTTCTATTGGGACGGAATGAATTTTAATAATTATGTTGACCCAAATTCTTTTATAACGAGATATTATGAATGTGGTTTTTTTTTAACAGGAGAGACCCCCGGAGGGCATGGAGACAGACTTGAAGATCAAGTAGAAATTGCTGTTGGAAGGAATCAAAAAAAACTTAAAGAAATAACAGTTATTGTTGATTATTCTGTTGATAGAATATTTGTAGAATGGGATGGTAAAACGCTATCCTGGAGGGATTGACTTATCCAAAATAAATAAGGCAATAAATATTTTGTAGTTATTCAGGTGGTTGGATAATTAGTCTGTTAGCATATAAGTCTGTTGGAAAAGATCGTGTACTTTGATCAAAAGATACTACATTTGTTTTGGAATCATAGGGTTTAAACCTTGGTATAAATCATTAGCTGATAGACTTAAAGCTAAAAGACTATTGAGCTAAACAATTACAATATTTTAAAGTACCTTTATTTTAAAAAGTCATTCCATCTTATGATTCCAGCCTGAATTTTCGTTTCCACCGTCCGTTATTATAGTACAAAAACGAGAGGATCAAACCCACCATCCAACCTGCAGGAGCTGACCACCAGACAGCCTTTTCGCCCATGGTTTCCATGAAAAAATTGGCAAATGGTATCCTGACCAGCCACAATGAGATCAGGGTGATGATCATCGGAACGATCATATCTCCTGCACCCCTCATTACTGCATTGACCGAAAATAATGCTGAGAAAACAAAATAAAAGGAACTGACTATAACCAGATATTCCACTCCATAACGGATAACTTTAGGGTCAGATGAAAACATTTTCATCAAGCTTTCTCCAAAAAAGAATATGATAATGGAAATAGAAACCGAAATACCCGTTGACATTACCAACGTTGCCCTCAATCCTCGTCCAATTCGATCAAATTTTCCTGCACCTATATTCTGCCCGACAAAGGTAGACAATGCACCTGATAAATTCATCGCCGGCATGATCGCCAGCGAATCCAGTCTCATCGCGGCAGAATATCCGGCGATCACCTTCACACCGAATTTATTGACTATCCCGAACAATGCAAGCATGCCCAAAGAAAACAAAACGTGTTGTATGCCTGAGGGTAAACCAATTCGCTGACTTTTGTTAAAAATCATCTTGTCAAATACGATTTTGCGCAGTCTGAAACGCAACATATCATTTTTCCTGATCCAGATAGCTGCGAGAACCAGTCCCAAAGCCTGAGAGATGACTGTTGCTAAAGCTACTGAAGCGATTCCGTATCCTAAACCTGCAACAAAAATCAGATCAAGTATTATATTTAAAATAGTGGAAAATATAAGAAAATATAAAGGAGTTTTGGAATCACCCACACCACGGAGTAAGGCACTGATATTGCTGAACCCGAAAAGAAATGGCAAACCCAGCAAATAGATCCTTAAATAAACCGAAGCATCCGGAATGACTTTTTCAGGAAGATCGATGAGCATAAAAATCTGATCACTGAAAATGATCCCCAATGTACCCATCACCAACGAAGCTACCAAAATAACAACGTTAATGGTGTCCACTGAAATCCTGACCTTATCGTATTGTTTTGCCCCAAAAAACTGAGATACTGTGATCGAACCGCCGATGGTAAAACCAATTATTAGACTGATCAGCAGGAAAATAATAGGAAATGAAGCACCAACTGCCGCCAGGGCATCATCGCCAAGGAACTTACCCACCACCACACTGTCCACCACATTGTACAATTGCTGGAATAAATTGCCAAACAACATGGGCACAGCAAAGTAAAATATTTGTACATGTTCTTTTCCTACAGTCAGGTCTTTCACGATTATTTGAGCATTTGAAAGTTCAATCTATACACATAAACAAGTATTTGAGGAATGTTGAAACTCTTCAGGTTTATGCCTTTGTCCAGTATCAAACTTTTTATTTAAAAAAATATTGGATTAAAATTCAACAAATTTAGGCGCTTATTAGAGTTGAAGTCAATTTGGGACATTAAAAAACACATTTTTAGGGATGCCTTGATTTATTATACGCCCTAACGGACAAAAATAATTCATTCTCATGTTTTAATATCAGGTCCAAACTTCAAAAATAATAAAAGGCTGCCCATTAAGGACAGCCCTTTATTGTTATATGGTCCAATTTTATTGAACCGGAACATTCACGTTTCCGCTGGTTCTGGTCAAACCATTTTCATTGGTTATGATCGCTTTAAGGGTAATAGTTGTTCCTGCCGTTCCCTGGGGAACCGTATAATCCAAAAGGATCAACTCTGCCTTGATCTCAGGAACAAAACTATACACATATGGTGTTGAAGAAAACAACGTTTCCACACCTGCAACTTTAGCATACAGATCATACTTGTTGATCGGATCCACTGACCAGTATTTCATTTCAAATTTAACCACATCACCAACAGCAAATTTGCCGGATGCAGGAAGATTGGCAACCCTGACCGCCTGAATAACAGGATAGTAACCCTGACTTTCTTTTACGTTTTCATCAACCCAGGTAGATGGTTTGTAACATGAAGCAAAAGAAAGCACTAATCCAAAAGTCAATAAAATATATAATTTTTTCATTTCTTAAACATTTTAATATTTGTCTTTATACAGACTAAATTTTTCCAACAACTTTATTAGTTATCTTTCCACATTTTTACTTCCATGGCTTTAAAATTAGCCTGAACATTCGCAGCATTCCGGTTTTGTTCGCTGGTTGGATACAATGCCCTGTGAGCAGGACCGCTCCTTTCTGTTGCCAATGGGAAATTATCCTTACTGACTTTAACAAAACCTTCGAAAACATTCGGATTAAAATCATGCCGTCTCATATCGTTCCAGAATTCCGGACTATAAATCATTGCGATATATTTTTCACGCATCAACTTTTTAAGACCTCCGTTACTTGTCAATGCGAAATCCGGATGCGCCATGTAAGCAGTTCCATCAGCACCAACCATCGCCATGTGTGCAGCCACTGCTGCAGTATAAGGTGTGTTTGCATCACCTCCGAGATTTAACTGAGCTTCCGCTTCGATAAATTTCAATTCTGCGTAAGACATCATCAAAACCGGAGAGTTGACCAGAGAATACCAGGAAGTAACAGGGATATTACTTGTGTTGGTTGGCGCTTCCTTATCAAAAGAAGTCAAGCCAAAATACTCTGCTGAAGTTCCCTTTGTTACAAGCTTTTCCAATCTTGGATCTACTGAACCATAACGAGTATCTTTCAATGCATCCACAAACATATAACTGAACGTATAGGTATAGTTTCCAGTCAGATTGGCTTTTGCCAACTGGTGCAACGGGTTTTGATTTACATCGTTATAGACAAGCTGGAAATTGTCCGCACTGGATGCAAAACCTTTGGATGCTGCATCCAGAATAGCCGCCCAGTTCGTATTTGATTTTTTGGACAAATGCAATAAATACCTTGCTTTTAGCGAATAGGCCAATTTTGTCCACTTGCTTAGATTGCCACCGTAGATCAAATCATCCGTACCCGGTTTTAAATAGGACTCTTCCGCTGCCAGCAGAGTGATCGCTTCATCCAGATAATCCATGATCACGCCATAAATTGCTTCTTGAGAGTCATAAGCAGGCGTAGTATTTTCTGATCCCTGCAATGCTTCAGAATAAGGAATATTCTCCCAAAACCCTGTCATAAGCCCCAGGTTAACCGCCTGTAAAACCCTTGCTACACCCCTGTAATGAGGAGAATCCTCTGCCCTGTCATAAATGTCTTTCAACTGATTCAACGAACGTAAATACCCGATTTCCCAGAGTCCGGTTGCATCAAATTGACCATAGTAACCAAAATAATTATCCAAATGATGTGTTACCTGATTTGAAATCAGCATGGCAGAATAATGTGCAGCTGAAGTTCTTTCAATGGTAGTAGGCAACAAGACAGAAAGGCTTGCATCTTTCACCTTGGTAGGATTGTCATTCACATCCAGAAAATCTGTGCAGGATGAAAGCAGCAACAACACAACTGCCATCAGTACCATAGATGCTTTATTGATATATTTCATGTGTTTTCTTTTTAATTTAATAAATAATCGTCTCATCAACATTTATCAGAATGTGATATTTGCTTTGAGGAAATAACTTTTCGTAGCCGGGTTAGCCAGCCCTGTATATCCATAAATGTTGCTGCCGCTTCCGAAATAGTTCAATTCCGGATCATAACCCAGCGTTGCGGTATTCAGATAAGCATTATTGACTGTAAAAGAAAGTGTCAATGCATCGATAAAAATACCTTTTAACAGACTTTTTGGCAAAGTATAGCTCAAACTGATATTCCTCAGTCTGATCCATGAAGCATCTTCCAATAAAACATCAGCTGCCTGATTGTAATATGTTGCGTTTCTGTAGAATCCGGAAGGAGTGATCTCCGCCCAGATATCGTTTTCTTCATATGTGATTGAACCATCAGCGCCTACTACTTTTTTAACTCCGTCGAAAAGAACCCTTTCATTTCTCCTTTCAGTTTCGAGTGTTTGTCCGTTTCTCAATGAGTTTCTTCTACCCATATCAAACACATCTCCTCCTTTTTTCCATTCCCACAGGAAAGAAAATTCAAGTCCCTGATATTTAAATGTATTTGTCAAACCGGCAATCCAGTCAGGCATGGCATTTCCGGCCAGGGTCAGTGAATCAAAGACTACATAAGGCAACCCGTTGGTGCCGATGATATTTCGTCCATCAGGAGATTTTGCATAATTATATCCATAAAGATCTCCTATTTTGCCGCCACGAACGTACTTGTTGGTGATACCAAAGGACTCAAAAAGTACAATATCTTCTATGCCTTCCTCGATGGAGACAATTTTACCCTCATTGGTTGACCAGTTGAGTGATGCTTCCCAACTGAATTTACCATATTTGAACGGTGTGGCAAATAGCAATACTTCCCAACCACTCGTCTGAATTTCACCTGCATTGGTCACATACCTTGCTGCACCACTTGCATTACTGATCGGAACTGAAAGTATCATATCAGAAATGTTATTTTGGTACCAGGCAACGTCCATCCCAAGTCTGTTGTTGAACATACCGAGTTCGAAACCAAATTCCAATGACTTAGTAAACTCAGGTTTCAGATTCTCATCACCAATGAGCGTGGATTGAGTAAACCCAACAGCGCTACCAAATGGGAAATTGCTTGCCTTTTCATAATATCTTCCAACTACATAAGGGTTTGCATCCTTGCCAACCATTGCATAAGAAGTCCTCAACTTGATCAGGTTAAAGGCATCAGAAAGATCTACCATATCTGAAACCACCCATGACAAGCTGGCTGAAGGGAAGAAGTAAGAATTATGTTCCTTTGGCAGTGTTGATGACCAGTCATTTCTGGCTGTCAGCGTCAGGTATAAAAAGTCTTTATAGCTGGAGGTCAATTCTCCGAAAATACCGGCATTTCTTTGTTTGACAATACTGTTTGACTGGAAGAAATTTGTTGCATTATTCAGATTATCAAAATTTTCAAGTACCATTGTTTCACCTCTGATACTGAACCATTTGTTATCATTCATATACATGTCCTGTCCAATAGCGCCGCTTAGTTTAATGTCTTTACTGACCTGGAAATTCCATTCACCAACCAATGTGGATGTAAGGGTACTTTCATTCAGGCTTTGTTCGATCACGAAACCCTTGACCTGAAATCCTTCATCAGTTTCCTTGTGAACCACTCTTGTTCTTGCATCGCTGATGTTATCCAATCCAATGGTATATCGCAATCCAAAATTTTTGAATAGTTTATAATTCAATGTAAGTCCGGCGATATAACGGTTAACATCATCCACATAAGAGTTGTGTTCTGCCAGGAACAAAGGATGGTCAATAATACCGGCAGCAAAATTTCCTGCATAGGTATAAGGCGTCTTATACTGTGTCATATCAGCGGCGGTTGTAACATAGCTAAGGTTACTTATTATGGATTTATCACCTGTATGAGGTCTGTTACCGCCTGTTCTTGCGTATTTCAGACTGGCGCTGACATGTAACTTATCTGTGAGTTGGGAAGTTCCGGAAAAACCAAAATTGGTTTTATTCCAGTAAGTTCCGGGAATGATACCATCATGGGAATATCTGTCACCGGAAAGTCTGAAAGTATATTTCTCATTGCCTGTAGAAACGCTGGCTCCAAAACTCCTTGTACTACCTTGTTTGAAAAATCCTTCATATGGATCATTGATCACATAAGTTTCACCATCATAAGCTCTTGCGCCCCAGGTATCCCATTCATAAGCACGTGGCAACGAAGTAGAAAAATGACCATCCACATGCTTGGTTTGGATATAAGGAGTTTTATTTACATTTTCCCAGCCCTGTCCATAATAAACACCTATCTGCGGTTTGCCTTGTTTTCCTTTTTTTGTGGTGATCACAATGGCACCATTCGCAGCACGAATACCATACAATGCGGTTGCCTGTGCACCTTTCAGAACACTCATGCTTTCAATATCTTCAGGATTTAAGTCAACAACCCTGTTGGAAAAAGCTGATTGAGCACCTGAAGATACCGCATTGGACCCAGCGCTGGGTGTAATGGGTAATACGTTTGTATTGTCACTGATCTCAATTCCGTCGACGATATAAAGTGGCCTGTTGCTCCTGGTTGGATCCAGTGATGTGATCCCCCGGATAAGAATATCGGTTCCGGCGCCCGGCGCTCCTGAAGTATTCTGAATCTGAACCCCTGCCACCTTACCAGAAAGTGCAGATACAAGATTCGTCTGACCAGTACGGGCGATTTCGTCTGCATTGATCTGCTCTACAGCATAACCCAAAGCTTTCTTTTCCCTGCTGATCCCGAGAGCGGTTACCACCACTTCCTGAAGACTCACACCGGCTCCAAGCACTGCGTTGACGATCATATCATTTCCTACACCCAACTCAATGTCTTCATAACCGACATAGGAAAATACCAGGACATCACCTGATTTGGCTTTGATCTCATAATTGCCATCCAAATCCGTAATCGTTCCCACTGTGGTTCCCTTAACAGAAACGTTTGCGCCAATCAGCGCAAAACCATCCGTTGAGCTCACATTACCTTTTACCATGCCTGTTTGCGCAGACAACTGGATTGCAAAAACCCATACCATCAAAAATATGGGAATGGTAAATTTCAATTTCATAGTCTAGAATTTCGTTAGTAAAATAATTGTTTTCATTGATATATTAAAAATGAATATCAGCACACTTTAGTTTCATTGTATAAAAACAGTGATAAACCATATATTATTTGTCAATTCAAATAATTATCCACATTATAATATAATGATGGATGGTCGTAATCCATGACTTAAGATCAGCTTAATTTATGATCAAGATTACCTCCAGATTCACCAGAAAAAATCAAATTTAATTACTCTGCATATTCAAAATAAATGCAAACCGACTTGTAAAAAACATGGGATATATTTCGTTTTGTGTTTTATCCGACTCTAAAAAAGGTAAATAATTTTGCAATTCATAAAATGAAAAATCATTTTTCTCCCTTTTCCAGACAAAACATATGGCAAGTTACATGTTTGAAACGAATTAAAAAATATTTTGCAATTATTTAGGTGTTTAGCTGAATAGTCTGAAGCCTGTTAGATTTGATTGATATTTGCACAAAAAAAAATTGCTGTATAAATTGAAGTTTCCACTGCAGGTATCCATCATGGCTAAAAGACCAATGGGAGCAAACTTCCGATAACATGACACAGGTAACCGTAAGGTTTGATCCTTACTGATGATTATTGAATTATTGAATTCTGAGCCCACTACGAAAAGTCTTTCCCACCAAAATTCCTCTAAAAGTGGACTGTTAATTTGTTGGTTTTCTATTGTTTATCTTTAGTATTGTGCTGATCAATGACATCAGTAGGTTGGGGTAAAAAACGATTGAAAACCAACAAATTGGACTTTTCGGAGCAGGCTCAATTCTTAATCAATGAAGTTGTAAAATATTAGTCAAAGCAATTACGACTAAAAATCCTGCCCGATAGAAAAATGAAGCTTAGGTGTTCTGAACTTAAGGTTTTCAATGCCCCATGCATAATCCAGCTTCATGAAATATCCCAATATCTTTGTCCTGAAGCCTAAACCAAGCGCTCCGATTAAAGGATCATTGTACTGTTTTATCCTGAATAAAATGGTCGGTGGCACTTCATATATCAAGGAATTTGCTGAATTTGCCGGAGAAAACGGGGTCAACCCATACCATGCCGTCCCCAAATCTAAAAAACACGTGAATTGCATATCCCTGAAAAATGAATGCCTCAGATGATTTTCAGCAAAAACGCGCCATACCGGCATCCTGTACTCTACATTCAACAATAAAAAACTGGATCCGTTCCTTGCATTGCGATCAAATCCCCTCATATTGCCAACTTGTGTCATAAACGCAAATGCTTCATCTGCCGGAACAGGATATGCATCACTGTTCTTCTCAAAAAAACTGTTTTCAACTCCTCCCAAAAAATAAATGTTTTTCTCTGATCCGGTCGATGTTTGACCCACACCCCTGAAAGCCAGTGTACTATACTTACCCAGTTCCATATAATATCTGAAATCAAAACCTGCCATTAACATCCGTCCGGTAGAAAATCTGAATACAGCCGGTTTTTCTACATGCACTTCAAATCGGTTGGAAAAAGCAGCAAAAAACTTGTACCGCATTCCGGACCACAGATTAATTCCCTTTAATGAAGTATTGTCAAAAACATAGGCAAGTTCAAGAATAAGCCGTTGGGCAGGTATACTCATTATGTTCAGACTTTCAAAATCAGCTGATTTAACTATGATTTCGTCCTGTCTCAACATGCCGGAAGCATGAATACTTCTGTAAATATCAAACGGGTACCTTGCCTTTACCCGTCCTAAAAGGGTCTGATAATTCAACTTATCAGGTTCTTCTGCCTGTTGTGACAAATATTCAAACCTGGATTCACTCTTTCTGTATAGCGAATACTGCCAATCAGTTTTTTTCTTTAAATCATGAAAATGCATAAAATATTCAGCTCCTCTGAAATTGGCAGCAATTCGGACACCACCTTCTACTACATAATCCTCCAACATGTCCTTCACCCTTGTGGATATCAACATGCCAGCGACCTGCGGTTGATATGTCCTCTTTAATTGATCAAATAATACCAAACCATCTATGATCGGTTCACTGTCCAATCTTGTAACTACTTCATTAAAACTGAACCTTAGCCTTGCAGCAATAGCCTGAACCGGATTAAACACAGGTAATTGAACAGCTATGTTATCTTTGCCAGACTCCCCGGAAAGTTGAACCTGATCTGTCCCCAAAATCTCATCTGAAATTTCATCTGATTCAGGCGGATCCTGAAATTCAGTCTGAAATAAAAGTGATTCACTTATTTCAAGTCCTTGAATATCAATTCGTTCTTCATCAATTTTTCTACTTATTGAAGGTTGGGCATAATTATTTTCAAGCGTTTCTTTATCTGTTTTAAAACGTACAGTATCCAATAAAATTTTTTCAATAAGATATTGATTTTGAGTATTCCTGTACACATAAAAATAGTGTTGCTGCCTGTATCCGTGCGTGATAAGCCTGAAAGGAAGATCGATGAATACGCCTTCAGATCCGGGCTTTCCTTCCTGCAATGGTCTGAGCTCAGGAACAGCCATATTGGAGAATTTACTTCTGAAAATCACTTTTTCTCCTGCAAAAAAAACGTCCAGTATATCATGATCTTTATTAGTGGTCAACGCTTCAGACCATTCTTGCTCCGCGTCAAAAGCAAACAACCTGTATGGAGACAAAGGAGGAAATGAATCGTATTCAACTGCCTTAAATTTGTCTGACTCATGATTACTAACTACCCAAAAAAGGTTTTTGTCTTTCCCTGGAATTTTTACCAACCCTGACTCATTATAATAATCATTGGTGATCCGTGTGGCCTGCCGTCCTTCCAGATCGTAAAAATACAAGTCTGAAAAACCATCGGTACTCGCACTCATCAAAAGAATACCTGGTTCGTAAAAACTAAAAGCATATATCCGCTGTATCGATTCCGGGAATGTATGCTCAATGTATTCATATGTTGCGATATGAAGCACCCGCAATTTCAATTGGTCTCTTTCTTCATAGATGATACCAAGACTACTTTCAGACGAATCGATCGCCAGCAATGGGTAGTGTTGATCAGTCAATTGATGCTCATTTTTATACCCATATTTCAGGAGCGTTTTTTCTTTTGATGAAGCATCCAAACTGAATTCTTTCACCTTTACCCGGCCAACATTATTTTCTATATAATACAATTTCCCTGCTTCCACATCAGGTAAGATCCTGGTAATTGGGCAGTTTTTTTTCATCAATACCTGGCCGAATGATCCATTTTGAGGCCTAATTGACTGGTTATGGAAATAATCCTTATAAAATCGCCTCCAATCTTCATAAATCTCCCTTTCACTACGGTCAAAAACAGCTTCGATCGCACTTTTAGTGCTTTTTTGGATTCTCAGGTAATATAAAAAATCAGAAACAGCTTGTTTTCCATAATTTTGCTCCAAAAAATACCACATAGAATGACCTGCGGTGACCGGATCGGCTTTGGCAAGTGATTTGAATCCCTTTTTAAAACGTGAAATATTTTGAAAATAAAATTGTAATTGCTCTTCAAATTCAACATTCCAGGCATCAGTCAAATAATCTGACAATCCTGTGATAATCCATGATGGCATATCGGAATTATTGACACCATTATACAGGTCAGTGATGTTAACTCCCTGGAACATAGAATAAAAATACGCCTTCGCTATTCCACTCCGGATTTGTTTGCGCAGATCGGTATGATCACCGTTAAAAAAAACTACGATTTTATTATCATAAAACTGAGCCCGCCCGGCACCTGATTCAAGCTCATTCTCCAGATAGGCTATATTGGTCTGTGAATAATCCGAATGATCAAGATATACGATGATCCTTATTTTTTCATTCATGGTATGCCCGAGGAATTGCTGAATTTCATGGTGATCCAGCTCTGCCAACTGAATAACCGCCTTGACTATATTCCGACCCTTCCCATACCAGTATACAGCAAAATGATCAGTCTCATACATCCACCAGTTATTGAAATCATCGTGATACTGAACCCTGTTTTTGCCAAATCTGGTCTGGATCGTCTGGCCATAAACATCCATAGATCTGCTGAATAAAAACATTACAGCCAGCAATGCAATGAAAGTCTTTTTTGCCATTTCAATCATGTCGAGCCTGTTAAAAGCTTTTCAATAATACAATAAAAATGCATTGGTTGTTGAATATTGTACCTGATTTTTATTTGAACAAAGTATAAATTCAAAAAAATTAACAAAAATAAAACCATTTGACATTCAAGCATTCCGGCTTATTTATCCCAATATTTTTACAAGTACCATTCAAAGATTTTCAAAACTGAAGGAATTGATCAAAATCCTTTAAATTCAAAGATGCAATTTACAAAATTGAGTCTTCTCCGAAAAGTCTTTGCTCCCTAAATCCCCACTGACGTTTTCAGTCAGTACATGC
>ERZ761607.1611-NODE-1611-length-27246-cov-5.312420_pt1 | contig 27246 bp, 23 predicted proteins | sample MGYA00511164_ERZ761607 | MGnify/ENA primary metagenome ERZ761607 (study PRJEB28899, sample SAMN02445080) | bioreactor sludge metagenome | biome: EBPR sludge | place: Australia: Brisbane, Thorneside Wastewater Treatment Plant | collected 2011-06-22 ... | reverse complement strand
GATAAAGGGCGAGGAGTTTCTTGAAGGCGGCCATCGGGATCGCGCAGCCGTAGTTGCGTTCCCAGTCCGAGACGGATTGGGCGCTCTTCAACCCGAGGTGATGGGCGACCTCGAGCTGCGAAAGGCCGCGGTTCTCCCGGCTCCGGCGCAGGAAGGCGCCGAGGTCGGCGCGACGGGTAGGTTCGAAGTGGCGCGGTCCGCGGATTGCCATGACTCCATGCTAAAAAAACGGATCGCCCCCATCAAGAAGTGTGAATAAAAATTATTTGGTAAATGTTTGACGTTAGGGGGCGAAAAGCCGCAGGAGGGGCGCGCGCCCACGTGATTACCGGGGTTTAGCCGAGGGCCAAAATGAGGGCTTTTTCATCTTCGGATCATCTCCCCGAAAGGTCGGGGCTCGATAATGGATTCATGAGCGGCCCGGATAGACGAAGCCGCCGGAAACAAAGGAGTCGCAGATGATCCGCTTCCAACGTCTTTTCGCCACGGGTCTCCTCGTGCTTTCGACGAGCGCGTTCGCGAACCCGCCGGTCGCCAAGTTCGACTACAAGGCGGCGAAGTCCGCCTGCGAAGCCGAAGGCAAAAAAGGCAAAGACCTTCGGGCTTGCATCAAGGCCGCCAAGAAAGCCGCGAAGAACGGCTAGGACCGCCCCCGCGGTCCGGCCGAGTCCTCAAGCACCGTTCTTTTTTTTGACAAGGAGTTTCACATGACCAAATTCACGAACATCCTCACCGCCGGCGCCCTCGTTTTCTCGATGAGCGCTTTCGCCAACGGCCACGACAAGAAGCCCGACACCAAAGAACATACGACCGAGCACAAGGGTTGCGAAGGCAAGACGGGCGACGATCTGAAGAAGTGCGAAGACGCCGCCGCGCACGCCGAAGCTCCGGCCAAGAAGAAGCATAAGTAAGTCCGTCGGGGCGTCGCTCGTCTCCGAGATCCCCAACCACGGTTTTAGCGACGACCCCTGGACAGGACCCGGGCGCTCGACTTCCCTATCCGGATGAGAATCTTGGTGGTGGAGGACGAAGCCCGGGTTCTTCGTTTTCTCGAAGAATCTTTGCGGCACGAAGGGCATCTCGTCTCGGCCTGCCGTCGTCTTTCCGAAGCGAAGGACCTCGTCGCCTCTTCCGTGGAGCCCTTCGAGGCGATCCTGCTGGATCGCATGATCCACGGCGAAGACTCCATCACGCTGCTCCCCCTTGTTCGTGAGCACCAGCCGCTCGCCAAGATCCTCGTGCTTTCGGCCCTCAATTCCGTCGACGAAAAGGCTCGCGCGCTGGACGCGGGGGCCGACGATTACCTCTCGAAGCCGTTCTCCCTCGTCGAACTGACGGCCCGCTTGCGGGCGTTGGGTCGGCGTTCGAGCCCCGATCCGCGCACGGCGAAACTCGAATTGGGCGGGCTGTCGCTCGACCCCCTCGCGCACGTCGTCGAGGTGGCGGGTCGTCGCATCGACCTCTCGCAGAAGGAATACCTCCTGCTGCAGACGCTGCTGCAGCGGCCGGGACAGGTCTACAACCGCTTTCAGCTGCTCGATCGCGTTTGGAATTCGCAGTTCGACATCGAGTCGAACGTGGTCGAAGTGACCGTTCGCAATCTTCGGCGTAAGCTCGAGTCGGAACCTTGCCGGGTGGTGATTTCGAGCCGTCGCAACGTCGGGTATTGGATCGAGGGCACGTGAAACGCCGTTTCGTCCTCATCATTTTCTCCGCGCTCGGCCTCGCCATCGGCGCGGTGTCTTTCGTGCACTTCTACTTCTTTCGCTCGGAGCGGCAGCGGCTCATCGATCAGCAGGTCGAGGCCGTCGCGACGAGCCTCTACGCCTCGGATCTGAGCCAGTTCGCTTTCGACGATCTCGAAGAGGCCGGGGACATCGTCGCCGACGCGCTCGGGGACGAGCGCTTGGGCGCCGTTATCGTGGTGTACGACTCCGACGGGCGCATTCGCTACGAGAACCGGAACTCGGAGCTGCTCGGCGGCGAGTTCCCCCGCTCGCCGCCCCTCTTGACCATCTCGCGGAATAATCACTCGGCTAGGATCATGAACGTCGAGCTGCCCGGGGGGTCCGGCGTCCTCCAGGCGGGGGTTCTGCTGGACCGCGGGCAAGTTCGTTGGAACAGCCTGGGGCGTTCGATCTTCGTTTATCTCGCGCTCATCGGTCTCGTGCTCGTCGGGGTGACTTGGATCCTGACTTCGGTGCTGCTGCGGCCCTTGCGCTCGCTGGCATCCTACCTGCGCTTTCTCGCGGAGAGCGGCGGGAGCGATCCTTCGCGCGGCGAGGCTTCGCCTTCTTTGCCCCAGAATCTGAGGGCAAGCGACGAGTTCGGCGAGCTCGTTTCGGCGGCGCGGGAACTCGCGGAACGCTTACGCGGCGACGTCGCGCTCGGACAGGCTTCGGCGGCGCAGATGGCGCACGAGCTCAAGACCCCCATCACGATCATTCGTAATTCGCTGGAGGGCCTCGAAGGAAGGGCGGCGAGCGAAGCGCGTTCCGAGGTCGATCGTCTCACGAAGGTCGTGAACGAGTTCCTCGACTGGGCGAGGGTGGGTCGCATCTCGCCGGCGGAAGACCGCCACGCGATCCGGCCGGCCAAGGTCGTACCGGCGCTTTGCGACCGGCTCGGCCGCGGCGAAGTGGGCCGTCTCGTTTGCGAGGTCCGGCAAGAGGACGCCGTCGTCTTCGCGAAGCCGGAATGGTTCGAGCAATGCGTGACGAATCTCGTCTCGAACGCCCTTCGCTATTCCCCGTCCGCCCGGCCCGTGCGCGTGGTCATCGAGGAAACTTGCTTGCGGGTGATCGACGAAGGACCGGGCTTGCCCGCCGAAGTCGAGCGTCGACTCGGCCAGCCCTTCAACACCTGGACGCCGCCCGAGCGCGCCGAGGCGGACGACTTTCGGAGCACGGGGCTGGGGCTGGCCTGGGTGCTGCGCGTGAGCAAGGGTTACGGCTGGGGCTTCGAGATGCGCCGTCGCCCCGAGGGCGGGACCGAAGCCATTCTGAGGTATTGATGTCGAATCTGCTGCAACTTCAGGATGGCGCCAAGGGATACGGCGCCCGGATGCTCTTCGAGCGGGCGTCCTTTTCGATCAACGCGGGCGAGCACGTGGGCGTCATCGGCCCGAACGGCGCGGGGAAGTCGACGCTGTTCAAGATCCTGACTCGCGAGGAGAGCCTCGACGCGGGCGAGCTCGTGCAGGCGAAGGGGCTTCGCATCGGTTACCTCGCGCAGCACGACAACTGGGCGCCCGGCACGCTCGTCGAGGATTTCCTCGTGAAGGATTCCCTGCTGCCGATCTGGGAACTCAAGTCGCTCGGCCGCGGTCTGGGGTTGCTCGAGGCGCAGTACGCGCGTCCCCTGGATTCCCTCAGCGGTGGGTACCGCACGCGGGTCAAGTTGCTGCAGCTCCTCGGCCAAAAGCCCGATCTGCTTTTGCTCGACGAACCGACGAACTACCTCGATCTCGAATCGCTGCTGGTGCTCGAGAACTTCCTGCAGGAGACCCAGGGGGCTTTCCTGCTCATTTCGCACGATCGCGAGTTCCTCCGCCGGACGACCGACCACATTCTCGAGGTCGAAGGCGGCGAGATCACCAAGTACAACGGTAGTCTCGACGACTACTTCGAGCAGAAGGAACTCCTGCGGACTCAGCTCGAGGCGCGCGCGGCGACGCAACAGGAAAAGCGCCAGCGGATCCTCGACTTCGTGAGCCGCTTCGGTGCGAAGGCGACCAAGGCGCGCCAGGCGCAGTCGCGCCTGAAGTCCCTCGCCAAGATGGAGGTCATCGAGATCAAGCCCGTGCCGAACTCGGCGCGGATCCAGATCCCGCCGCCGCGCCACTGCGGCAAGGTCGTGCTGACGCTCAAGAATCTTGACCTCGGCTACGGCGATCGCCGCATCCTGCGCGACGTGAATTTCAGTCTCGATCGCGGCGACCACTTGGCCGTGGTGGGCGTGAACGGCGCCGGCAAGTCCACTCTCCTCAAGGCGCTCGCGGGCAAACTCGAGCCTCTGCGGGGCGAGTTCCGCTTCGGCCACGAAGTCACGATGGGGTACTACGCCCAGCACGTCGCGGAGGCCCTCGATCCGGCCGAGACGGTCCACGAAGCGCTCGCCTCGGCCGCCCACCCGGACGTGACGGCCCAGCAGGTGCTGAACCTCGCCGGTTCGCTCCTTTTTTCGGGCGACGCCATGAACAAGCGGGTGTCCGTGCTTTCGGGCGGCGAGAAGTCGCGCGTGGCGCTGGGACGCATCCTGCTCCAGCGCTCCCCCTTCATCGTCCTCGACGAACCGACGAACCACCTGGACTTCCAGACGGTCGAGGCGTTGACCGAGGCGCTGCGTGATTTCGAGGGAACGGTCGTCGTCGTGAGCCACGATCGCGGTTTCGTGGGTCGGGTCGGGAGCAAGATCCTTGAAGTCCGCGACGGTCGCGCCGAGGTCTACCCCGGCACCTACGACGAGTACGTGTGGAGCGTACAGAAGGGCGTGCTCTCGGGCCGGGTCGGGGAGCGCGCGTCTGAGTCGCGCGACGACGCTTCCGCCCCGCGACCGACGACGGCCTTCCACGAGCGCAAGGCGCAAAGCAAGGAACTGCGCCAACTCGAGAAGGACGTGCAGAAACTCGAAAAGCGGCTGCCCGAACTGCAGGCCGCCGTCGCGGCCGCCAACGAAGCCGTCACGGCGCTTCCCACGCCCGAAAAATTCGCCGAGCTCGCGGCCCGCCAAAAAGAACTCGAATCGACCGAGGAGGCTTGGCTCGAGTCGCTCACCCGCCTCGAGGAACTCAAGGCGAACTAACGAAGGACTTTGCCCGCTCCGTCGCTTTCTGGTTAGAACGAAGTCATGAAAATCTGGCGCTTCGGGCTCGGGATGGCTTTGCTCGTTTCCTCGTCGACCTTCGCGAATCCGTATTGGGACTTACGCAAGGTTCCGCGTGCGAGCTCCTTCGTCGAAACGAGCTTACCCCGAGCTTCGCGCACGCTCCCCCGTCTTCGCGCGATCTCGGCCGCGACGAGCTTGCGCGTGCTCGTGGCGTGGCACCCGGACGAAACCTATTCCCTCGCCGGCGTTGCCTTGGAGGCCTCGGGAACCGAAGCCTTCGGGCGTCGCGCGCGGGTGCGCCCGACCATGGGCAGCTACGTCGCCAAGCTCCTGGACGCGTCGGGCCGCACCTTGGCTTACGACGCGATCGGCACGGGCAAGGAATTCCGCAAGCTCGTCCGCGAAATCACTTTCCGCTTTCCGCTTCCGGCTTCGCTCTCGGGGCTCGCGCTCGAGGTTTGGGCCGAGCATCCGGACCACGGTCGTTCGGAGCGGGTCTTCGCGGGCCCGCTCTCGCGACCCGAGCCCTTCGTGCCTTCGAGCCCCGAAGTCCGGCTCTTGCGCGAGGCGCGTCGGCAACCGAGCCTCGTCGTGAACGTCTACTCGGAAGGCTACCTCGCGAATTTCCGCGAGAAGTTCTTCGCGGACGCGCAGAAGGTCGTGCGCGCCTTCGAGGAAAACGCCTTCGAGGGATCCGAGCACTTCGAGCTTCGCGCCGTTTTCGAGGCTTCGCCCGTGGCGCTCGGCAACGCCCGTAAGCTCGGCACGCCGATCCCCGAGTACGCTTCGAACCTGGGCCTCTTCTTTCCTTACTGGGCCGACTTCGGCCGCTGGTACCACGTTGTCTACCCGACCCGCCAGGAGAAGTACCGCCGCCAGATCGGCCGCGTTCCCTACGACTATCCCATCGTCCTCGTGAACGATCGCCAATACTGGGGAGTCGGAAACTACCGCGAGCTGACGGCGATCCCCTCCGACAACGCGTCGTTCACCTACCTCCTTTTGCACGAGTTCGGTCATTACATGGGCCTCAACGAAGAGTACGAAGGCGGCGGTCGTACGGAGCTCGAGTTCGCGCCCGGGTTGGCCGAGCCTTGGAGCCCCAACCTGAGTTTCTTACGGAGTCCGACCCAGCTGAAGTGGCAGTCGTTCCTGTCGCCGTCGACGCCGGTCCCGACCCCCGCCAATCGCTGGCGGGACGGCGTTTGGGGTGCCTACCGCGGCGGCTACGCGGATAGTCCCGTACGCTCGGGTCACGCCCATAAGCCGGGTTTCTCGTGCGTCATGGATCGGGGCCCCGATTTTTGCGCGATCTGCTCGAAGGCGCTGGCCGACATCGTGCGCTTCGATCTGGGACTCGGGAATGGCGTCCGGAATTCTGGAATCTAGGAATCGCGGCGAAAGCGCCTAAGCTCGCGAAAAACGTCGGTCGGAAGTCGCTTTCCGATTGGCCCGATCTTTGAAAGAGGGGGCAGCATCACAAGGAGCTGCCATGAACCCGAGTCCGCACGCGTCTTCCCTCTCGTCGCCTTCGTCCCCCGGTCGTGATCTCGTTCGCCGCGTCCAAAACCTCTTGGCCGACGCCCCCGAAGAGCCTCGCCTCGTGGCCGAGGATCTTCGTCGTCGCTTGGAAGCTAACGACCGGTGGCTTCCCCTTCGCGCCGAGATCCATCTCACGAAAACCCGGCGCAGCTGGACCGAGGCCTTGCTCATGCGCGACCACGATCTCGAGGCGGAGGTCTCGGCGTGGCTCGAGCAGCGCGGCGGCTACGACGAGTTCCTGGCGCGCTACCGTCGCTACGACCCCAGCATGGCTTCGAGCGAATGGCCGCGCCATTACCCCTTCCGCATTCTCGCGGGCCACGGTTCGATCTCGGGCGGCAGCAACATCTTCGTCTTCTTTCCGCAGGCGCTCGGTCTCGAGCCCCGCGGCGAGGCCGACGTCTTCGGCTTCGAGTTCGTCGACGTCTGGAGCAACCTCTTCCACGAAACGGTTTTCCCGTGCCTGCGCCGGGCTTTCGATCTGACGACCCAACTCGAGGCACTCACGACTTTGGGCGCTTCGCTGGATCGGACGGTGTACCTGGCCGCGGTCTTTCACGAGATCGGCCACCGGAGCGGGTTTTGGAAGGTGTCCCCGGCGGCCCACCCCGAGCTCAAGATTTCGAGCTTCCATCGCGACGTGCTCGGCGAGCTCGCGACGGACAGTCTGCTCGTGAAGCATCTGGAGGAGTTTCCGGAGCTCGTCTACTTCGTCGTTTTCCAGCGCCTCTTCTGGTTCGGACGCCGCGGCTTCAAGGACGATCCTCGCAGCGCGCTCTCGAACGAGGACAACGACGCGTGGATCGGCGCGTATCTCTGGAACTCGCTGCGTGCCTCGGGCGCCATCGTCGCGACGAACGGCGCTTGGCGTCTCGACGCGAAACGCGCCCGCGCGAGTTTCGGCCAAATCGTCGACGAGCTCGATGAGCTCGGGCGTCGGGCGTTGTCCGTCGGGGGCGCCGGCCAGGATGAAATCCTTTCGGCCTGGATGAAATCCCGCGTTCCCTTCGTGGAAGGTCGCGGTTTCCACCTCCCGGCTGAGCTCGCCGAGATCTTCGAGCGCTGCCACGACATCGTCGAGACCCCTCACTTCCGTCCCCTCGTGAACTTGGCCTCTTTTAAACAACACGGAGAAATCGCATGAACCCCGTTCTCGTCTTCCTCGAAAGCTCGGACGTCGGCGCGGCCTATTCCGCGGAAGCGGCCCATCGTCTCGGGTACGAAGCCCTTTTTCTCGTCACGCCCCGAAACTACCAAGGCGACACCCGTGCCCAGCTCGAGGCCTTCCGTTGCCTGGAGTGCGACACCTACGACGTCGCCGCGATGGCCGCGCGACTCGAGTCCGCGGGCGTCCACGACGTCGTCGGGGTCATGACCTTCCTCGACAGCCGCCTCGTGCCGGCTTTCGAGCTCGCGTCGCGCCTTGGCGTGCCCGGGCCCGATGCCGCCGTCGCCCGCCTGAAGGACAAGGCGCACGTCACCCGGCTCATTTCCGAGCACAGTCCGCTTTCGATCGAGTTCTCGCGTCGGCAAGTCCCCTTGGATCGCCTCGCACGGCTGCTCGGCGTCTGCGACCGGATCGTGGTGAAACCCACGAAGACCGCGGGGGCGCTCGGCATGAAGGTCTTCACGCTCGCGAATCTCGAGAATATCCCCGCGCACGTCGTGAACGCCGCGCTCCCCGGCGGGCTCGACGACGGCCAATGGGTCGCCCAGGTCTTTCTGGACGGGCCGCTCTACAGCCTCGAGGGTTACGTTTCCGCGGGACGGGTGTGCTTTCTCGGCGTGAGCGACCGCCGCAAGGTGGGGTCGACGGAATCGCGACTGCGCTTTCCGAGCGAATCCGAACTCGGCGACCAGGGGCGCCGCGACGCGGAGTCCGCGGTGGCCAAGCTCGTCGAGCGCTCGGGCTTTCGCGACGGCTTCTTTCACGTCGAGTTCATCTACTCGGAGGGGCGACCCTGGATCATCGACGCGAACGTGGGACGTCTCGGCGGCGGGCCGCTCGGCGAAATGATCCCGCTCTCCTTCGGGATCGAAGTCGAGGACTTCTTCGCCTTCGTGATCGACGTCAGTCTCTTCGGCGGACGCCGCTTCGACGCGACAAGGCTCTTCTCGCGCCCTCGGGTTAAGACCCAGGGACTTTGCTACGGGTCCGAAGTCGCGGGCGTGCTGAGCGCCGTGCGTTGGCCCGGCGTCTTGCGCTCGCGCCACACGCGGATCGTCGACCTCGGAACTCGGGTCCCGGCCATGGGCGGCGACAACTGGGGCTGGATCGGCCTCCTGAGCGGCATCGCGGGCGACACCGAGGCCGAGGCCTCCGCGGGCGCCCTGCGCATCGATGACGAAGACCGTCCGCTCTGCTACTGAGGGGCGCGTGGAATCCGCCAGACTCAAGGGAATCCTCGCGGGCTCGGGCTCCGTGCTCATTTGGTCCCTCGCGCCGCTCGTCATCAAGCGCGGCGTCGAGGGGCTACCGATCCTTTTTTACCTCTTCTTTCGCTTCCTTTTGTCGACGACGCTGCTTCTTCCCTGGGCCCGTTCGGTTTTTGCCCGACGCCGTTCGCTTCCGGCGCGTGATTGGCTCCTTCTGACTTTGATCCTGGGGGCGAACTATTCGTTGCAGACTTGGGCGCTCGAAGGCTTGCCGGCGAGCTGGTACATCGCCGTGTTCTCGCTGCACCCGCTGCTGGCCTTGGCCGGATTGCGGGTTCGCTTTTCGGCGGCGCTCGGGGCGGCCATCGCGTTGTCGATCGCGGGCGCGGGACTCTTCGTGGGAATGGCGAACGTCGCCGACCCGCCGTCGCTCGGCGCGTGGCTGGCGCTCTTCGGCGGCATGCTGACCTGGGTGCTCTACACCCTCGTTATCCGTCGCTTTCAACGCGTCTATTCCGACGTCGAGGTGACCGCGCTCACGACGTTCCTGTCCTTCGTTTTCTTCGCGGCGGCGTGGGCGGCCACGGGCTTCGCTTTCGTCGGGCTGACGGAGGCGCACTTCGCCGCGATCGGCGGGGCGGGGCTCCTTTTGCCGGTGGCCTTCTTCCTCTTCTCAGTTTCTTTGCGCGAAACGCCCGTGTTCTGCGTCATGAGCCAGTATCTCGAGCCCGTCATCGGGCTCTTGGGCGCCGTGATCTTCCTGGGGGAAGGCATGACGCCCGCGCAGGTCGGGGGGGGGCTTTTGATCCTCGCCGGGACCCTTTGGGCTTCCCGCCGGGGTAGGCCGGCGGCGCCCGAAGCAACGTCCTGAAGCGTTCCGATTCGGGGGGCCTTTAGGTTCCCGGGCCCGGGTTCCGATAAGCCGGGGATGAGAATGCGTTTGGAGACGTCCGCCCGTTTGGCCCTCGTCGTTCTGGCGTCGTCGCTCCCGATGGGAAGGGCCGAAGCCAAACGCGATTGCTCGGGGCTGCTGAACACGAAGGACGAGGTCGCCTTGCTGGGGCGCATCGACGAGATCCACCGCGACTACTTCGAGGGCCGCATCGACCTTGGGCTTCGTACGGAGAAGCTCCAGGCGCTCGTCACGGGCGACGGCAGCAATCCCGCGCGCTCGGCGCTGCTGACCGGCATGGTCGCCTCGGCCGGCGAGGCGCGCGCCGCCGAGTTTTTGATTCCCGTGCTGACGCGTTTGCTCGCCGGCAGGTCCCCGGACGCCGAGGAGCTCGCGACCCTCGCGGGGCTCGGTCTGCCGGCGGAAGTCCCCCTGACGGAGTACCTCGACGAGTCCGCGGAGCTTCTGCGCCCGGCCTACGATGATCTCATCGCCGCGGGCGTCGTCTACGACGTCGAGGAGGGGTGGGACTTCGGCAAGCTGGATCTGCGGGATTTCCTCAAGGACGCCGAACGCAAAGACGCCTTGCGCGCGTTCTTCCCGGCTTCGCTCATCGAGCGGCTCGAGGACGTACGGCGTACCGAGGCGGTCATCTTCGGTCCCTTGGCGTTCCTGCCTCCCTCGCGCCGTCACCAAGGGCGAGTACGGGCCATCTCCTACGACGTCTACGAAGCCTCCGTCTCGCGTTGGCTCGTCGCCTACCAGCAACAGCGCATCTCGTTCCTCGAAGCTTCCAAGAGCGCGAACACCTACCGGAACCTCGTCGGGGGAGCGCGCCGCGGCCGCAACGAGGCCAAGGGAATTCGTGGCTTCTTCCAGCCGGAGCTGAGCGCGTCGCCGCAGCAGATCGAAGCGAACGGCGCCGAAGCGGCGATGCGAAAGACGATCGAAGAACTTCGTTGGGAGCTCGGTATCCCGGGCGACATGTACAAGGACCTGCTCAAGCTGGGCATCGACGACATCCGTCAGGCTTCGCACTACACGGACAAGGGGCTCAAGCGCATCAAGGGCGCGAAGGTGGCGGTCTACGCGTCTTTCGCGACGCCGATCGTGCTCTACGCGGTTCCGGCCGCGGCGAGCGCGTTGGGGTTCGCCATGTTCCAGAACGTCGCCTCGTCGGGCCTCCTTTTCTTCACGGGCGTCGGCATGGACATCCTGACGTCGGCCGTCATCGACACGGTCCGTTCCCGCGGCCATTTTTTCTGCAATCTCTCCGAGGCCTACTACGACAAGGCGCCCAAGAGTCTCGTCATGGCGCCGTTCCTTTCCCTCATCCCGACGGGAGACCTGGTGGGCAAGGAGCTGGCGACGAAGGGAGCCAAGAAGGTCGCGACGCGCTTCGCGACGAAGAGCGGGCGTCGGCTCATCCTGCGCATCGGCGGCGTTCGCTTGGTCGCGGCCCTCGTTCTGTTCAAGACCGCCGTCGAGGAAAAGGTCAAAGGGGCTCCCGAGTGCGAGAAGATCGTGAAGCAAGCCATCGACGACATCGAGATGGAACGCGAACAGGTCGCGCAGAAGGCGATCAAGGACGCGAGCTTCAAGGGTTGCGCCAAGGTGCTCCTGCGCATGGGCAAGGCCCGTCTCTTCCAGCGCGACGCGACTTAGACCGAGCCCGAAAGATCTAGAGAGGGTAGCGAGTCCAGTCGGTACGGAAGGGGGCGGCCGCGGCGAGCCAGCGCACCGAGAGCAGCGACGACTTAGGGAGCGTCTGCGACTCGCGCAGGGCGATGCCGCGGTACTTGCGGCCGAGCTCCTGGAGATCCCGCGCGAGCTCGTCGAAGCTTTCCCTGGTCATCTCGACTTCCGAGCTCAGGAACGAGGTCGTCGAGCGACCCAAGTCGGCGTACACGTGCTCGAGAAAAGGAGCGTTCTGCTCGGGGACGAGCCGTCGGGCCAGCTCTCCGGTGTGGCTCCAGCGCAAGACGCCGCGAACCTTGAAGGCGATATGCCGGTCCGAATGGAGATCGATGAGTCCCAGTTTCTCGAGTCGACGGAGGGCGCGGAAGAAGGCGGGCGCGTCGAGTTTCCACGCGCGACGGACTTTCTCGGGGGCGCGACCGGAGTAAAGATCCCGGAAGAGACCCAGGAGACCGGGGCGTTCGGCGAAGGCTTGCTCCTGCTCGCGCGTGAAGGATTCGTTGCGGGCGTGACGGCCTTCGGCGCGCACGATGAGATCCGACACCGAGATCCCCAGGAACTCCGAGACCGCCTCGAGTCGCTCGAGCGTGAGGGGGGATCGTCCGCCGAAGAGCCGTTTGACCGAAGGTTCGGAGAGCCCGAGCGATCGCCCGAGTTTGGCGTAGGTAATGCCGCGTTCCTTCAAGAGGTCGCGGAGGGCCGAGAGGAGGTTTTGCCGAAAAATCGAGCTCATCGGATGGGATCTTAGGGTGATCCTTCTGGGTTGTATAGGTAGCGTAATTTGATCCTTTCCGTGCGGACGTTTCTCGGCGTCGCGCCAAAGGGGTAAGGCTTCCGCAGGAGGTCCCATGAATCCCTTCACGCTCTTGTTGACCTTGTTCGCCGTCGCCGCGGCGCCCGCCCTTGCCGAAGGGCCGCGCGATCCGCGTTTCTTCATCCAGTCCGCCGTTCAGCGTCAGTACCCGGCGGCCTTCGCGCTCCAACCCGAAGCCGAGGCGTCCCTTCGGGCTTTGCACGAGATCTCCTTGATCCAAGGCGACGCCTTGGTCGCGGCGCTCGCGGCCGATCGCGCGCTCACGGCGGACGTCCGTCGCTTCGACCGCTTGGAGCTGGCCGCGCAGAAGCGCGTGCTTCGCCGCATCTTCGAAGTTCAGTCCGGGTTGGCGGGCGTGAAGGCTCCCGCGCTCCATCTCGACGACGACTTCGCCCGCGGCGCCTTCTTCGAGTTCGATCCCGCGCGTCCCGACGCCGGCAAGGTTTTCATCAACGCGAAGTCGTTGGGTGCCGACAAAAACAAGTTCTCGGCTCTCTTGCTGCTCATCCACGAGCTTCGCCATTCCTCGCAGTTCCAGCTGGCCTTCGAGCCCCGTCGTGGCCCGGTACCGGCCTACGCGAGCGGCTGGAACGCGGCCTTTCGCGCGCAAAAGGCGCTCGAGAAGGAAAGAACCAGCTTCTTGGACTTCATGACGCTGCTGAACGAGTACGAAGCTTTTCGCTTCTCGAACTACGTCGTGGGCAGACTCCTCGACTTCCGGCTCGACGCTCCCGACATGGGATCCTACGCGAGCCAGTTCGACGCGAAGGGGCAACCGAAGATCGACTTGCCGGAGCTCCTGAACCGCGTCGGTCGCGCCCGCTTCGTTCTCGAGTTCGAGAATCGCGAGGACGCGCAGTACCGAGCCCTGAAGAATCCTTAGGTGTGTGGCGAACGGGACCACTAAAAGGAGCTTCCGTTCGTCAAGCCTTTGGCAAAGTCCTCAGTTCTCGCGGCGCTTAGCACGATAGAGTCCGCATGGACGCCTTCCGATCTGCGCTAAGTTACCTTTGCCTTGTGGCCGTTTCTTCGGCGGCCGCGACGAAGCTTGAGTTGGGCCACGACGCCGACGTGATCGACATGGCGGATGGGGGGGCGACGAAGGTGAGCTCCGGCGGCCGCTTCGATCTGCGATCGAACGGTGCCTACCAGATCATCGCCCCCGGGCGCCTTCCCCTTTTGGTCGTCGGGGCGGACGCGGGCGAAACCCTGAAAATCTCGGCCCCGACGCCGCCCGAGGCGGTGCGCGATCGCTTGTCCGGCGAGGTCGATCGCAAGGTCGGCGACCTTATGGTCCGGCTGAACGATCTCCAGGATCTCGTCCGCCGCAAACGCCTGGAGGAGGCCGAGGCCGCCCTCGGACGTTTGCGCGCGGAGAATCCCCGTCTCGGTTTTCTTGATTTCGTCGAGGCGAGCCTTCTTTTCCTGCGCGGTCGTCGCGAAGAGGCGCTCGCGCTGGGCGAGAAGGCCCTCAAGGCCCTGCCGGACTACGCCGAGGGGCGCCGCTTCGTCGAGCAACTCAAAGGGGGAAAAACGCCGTGATCACGCTCATCCTGGGTTTTGCCATGATCGTCGGGGTTCTCCTCTTCTCGCTCGGCGGCGCGGGTAGCGCCTACTTCCAATGGCACTCCATCATCATCGTGGGGGGAGGCTCGGTCGCCGTGCTCGTGCTCTCCAATCCTCCGGCGGTCCTGAAGTCGTTGGCCCGGGCCTTCGCGCAGATGTTCCGTCGCGAGGAAGCGCTCGACGGCTACGAAGGCGAGCTCCGCAGCCTGAGCGAGAACAAGTCCCGCGCGACCCGGTCGGGGCATCCCCTCATCCGTTACGCTTCGGAGTTGTGGGAGCAGGGCGTGGACCCGGAACTTTTCGTGGCGCTCGTCTCGCAAAAGAAACGAGAGATCGAGCACAAGCAGCTCGACGCGGTCCAGGCGCTCAAGAACCTGGCCAAGTACCCTCCGGCGCTGGGAATGGTGGGGACCGTCATCGGGATGGTGGCGCTCTTCCAGGGCCTCGACAACAACAAGGATAATATCGGCGCGAACCTCTCGCTCGCGATGACGGCGACCTTCTACGGGTTGATCCTGACGAACGCGGTCGTCGGCCCGCTCGCCGATCGTTTGCACGTGAAGCACGTGCACGAGTCCCAGTTGAACCAGGGCGTTTACGAGCTCCTTTTGCTCATCAACCGCGGCGAAAGTCGCTCCTTCATCGAGGATGAACTCCGTGGCCGCGCCGCTTAGATCGAAAGCGAAACCCGGCTTACCCCGGCTGGGGCGGGAAGCGGAGCGTCCGCCTGTCGAGGAAGGCGGCGAGTCTTGGGCCGTCTCCTACGCCGACTTCCTCATGGTGCTCCTGAGTTTCTTCATCCTCTTTTTTTCGACGGATGCGCCCAAGAAACAGACGATCATCCAACAAGTCGTGGCGAGCGTGGGAGCGAAGGGGAGCGGGGGATTGCCGGCCAAGGGTGCTTCCGACGTCGCGCCGGCGGGCCCGGTGGCCGCCCCGGGCGATGCTTCGGCAGGTGCCTCGCGCGCTTTCCGTTCTTTGGCGACCTTGCGCACGAGCCTCGGCGACCTCGCGAACCTCGACGTGGAGCCCGCCAAACAGGGCCTCGTCGTCCATTTGCCGGAGGACATCTACGACCTGGGGCGTCTCGATCCGCGAAGGGATCAAGCGAAGGCTTTGGGGGAGCTGCTCGAACGTCTCGGGGCTTTCCGGGATCGGATCGGCATCACGGTCGTCGGTCATAGCGATCGTGCGCCGGTCGCCGCGAAGGGTGGGCGGCTCGCGATCCGCGACAACTTCGATCTGAGCTCATTGCGAGCGACGCGTTTTCTGCAGTTGATGGTGAAGCGCGGCTTCGCCCCGGAGCGACTAGCGGCCAAAGGCACGGCGGAGTTCGGTCGGAACTCGCGCACGTTGAGCCTGGTCCTCGAACCCGTCGAAGTGGAGGTCCCATGACTTTCGTCCTACGCAAACTTTTGGTCCTCTCGGTGTGTTGGGGTGGCGTGGCGCTGGCATCCGTCCGGGCCCGTATCGATCTGGAGACGCGGGTCCAGGAGAAGTTCCTGAACGTGGTCCGGGCCATCGACCCGAAGGCGCAGGTCTTCGTGAACATCCGCTTTCGGGAGTCACCGGCCGAGCTGCCGGGGGTCGGACTCAACGTCTCGGGTCTGATCGACGAAAAGAGGATCGACTGGAACGATATCGAATCGGTCGACGTGGTCGTGAACAGTTCGCTGGACCCTTTTCCGCCTTCGCTCGAGACGATGCTTCGTCGGCAGGTTCTCTCGGGGGTGCGCGGGTTGCGCGTGCGCCTCGAGCGAACGCCCCCCGATCTGGTCGCCCTCGGCGGGGAGAAAGCAACGAAGCCGACGAACGAGGCCGCCGCGGAACTTCGCCAGCTTTTCGAAGGAGTGACTTCGCGTTTCGATCGCTTGCTCGAGCTTATCGTGAAGGGCGTTCCGGCCCTCGTCGGGACCTACCTCCTGTTCGCATTGGTGCGTCTGCTCATGGGCGGACGTCAGGCTTCGCGCGGCGCGGCCTCGCTGGCGCAGGCAATCCGAGACTCACGTCCTTCCGAGGACGGTCTCCATTCCGTGGGTCGCGGAGCCTTGCCGCCTCCGCCCAAGGAATTTTTCGCGGCTCCGACCGGGACGACGGGGGCGGACACCAACGTCGTGCGGGAACTCGGAGCGGAAAGCCTCGTCGCCCTACTTTCCGACTGCTATTGGGCGGAACTGGACGGCTACGCGCGCTTCCTATGGGGGCGCATGAGTTTCGAGCAGCGCGGGCTGGTCATGCGGCAGTGGAATCTTGCCATGCCTTACGCCTCGTACTTTGCGGGCGTCGAGGCCGTCGATCTTGGCTTTCACCAGCATCCTTACTACGTCGGTCCGGCCTTGCGGCTGGACGCCGTGAATAACGACGACCTCGCGGCGTGGGTAAGGCGCGATCGTTCGGCTTGGCACGCGCTTTCGCCGATCCGCCGCGCGCATTCCCGGCTTTCGCTAAGGGAACGCCTCGAGTGTTCCGCCGCGCCGGCGAAGGCGACGACGTTGCAGCCTTCCGCTTCGGCGGCCACGTCGGCCCGACGGCTCTTTGCGAACCTTCAGATCCATAAGGTCGACGTCGAGGACGAACGTTTGATCCTCGAGAATCCGGGTCGGGTGGTCGATCATATGATGAGCATCCCGAGTCTGACTTGGCTCAGGCTTCTCGGCGCCGAAGAGACGCGAGAGATCCTGGCGCGTTACTCGGCCCCGGCGCTCGCCGAGGTCTGGACGGGGCCCGAAGAGTATCTGGCGACCCTCGAGTCGCTCATGCCCGAGAAAAAGGTCTTCCGGCTCCGCGAGATCGTCGGCAAAGTCCCGATCCGCCGGGACGGTGAAGTCATGGGCGAGATTCTGCGCGAAATTCAGGCACGCGGGAAGAACGCGAAGGAAGGGGCCGATGAGAATGTCGAAGTTCCTCGCGCGGCCTAGTCGCGGTGCCTTGCTCGTCATCCTGGGCTTCGCGGGCGCGGCCTCCGCGGCGGATGACGAGCCCGGCGCAAAAATGTCTTTTCGGCGCCAAATCTCGGAGAGCCGCCATCGTTTCGCCCTGGGATCTGAGTACGCTCGCTTGAGTTCGAGCGCTTCGAGTCTGCAGGGAATAGGCTTTCGGTTGGGGTACGAGTCTTTCCTGGCCGATCGTTGGCTGGTGGAACTTCGCCTCGGAACTTCGTTTCGACTCGACGGCTTCCAGCATCTTTATACCTCGCTCGGAGCCGGAGGCGTTTGGCGCTTCTGGGGAAATGCTCGTGCGCGGGACGAGAGGATCTGGATCGAAGATCGCGAGTTTCTCGTTCGGGAGGGACGACGAGGGCGCGCCTTCGCGCTCGGGGCCGGATTCGAGGAACTCATTTTTTCGAGCGGCTCGAGCGTCGTCCCCTTACCGGGTTTCTACGCGAGCCTCGGCGGGCACTGGGACGTCGGGTCCGGAGCGCTGATGGCCAACGCGCGCCTGGGCTACTACCTCGGCGAAACGACGAGCATTAGGGGCGTCTTCGCGGGCGTCGGTTGGTCCTACTGAGGGCGTGTCGGTGGCGATGGGACGAAAGGTGAAAGCGACGTTGCGAGGGGCCGGGGCGTTTGTCTTGTTGTCGGCGTGCAAGCCTTCGTTGCCTTTGGATACCTTCCTGAATATCGGAACGGCGGGAAAGGTCGAGTCGGCCGAGGGCGAGGTCGGAAACTCGGCCATCGCTTTCTCGCCGTCGACCTACGATTTCGGCCGGGTGCGCGCGAACGCGGATTCGGCCGAAGCCGTGATCGCCATCAAGAACGTTTCCCGGCTCGAAGTTCGCGTCACGTCCGTCTCCGCGACGAACAGCCAGTACTCGCTCATCGGTCACGACTGTCCCGCGGTGCTGGCACCGAAAGAAGGCTGCGCCGCGACCGTTCGCTTCGCGCCAACTCTCGGCGGAGCCTTCTCGAACGCACTTTCGGTGGGCTACTCCATCAGTTCCCTCGATTCGACCTACGTTTCGTCGATGGGTTTCTTGGGGACCGGCGTGACGCCCCTCGAGTTCGCGGGCATCGATTCGATCGACGAAGTTCGCAGTACGAGTCTGCGCGTGCGCTGGCTGGCCAATGCCGATGCGGCCAACTTTCTTGTCTTTCAGCAAACCCCGAGTGGCGCGATCCTGCGGAAAACCGCGCTCGCCGGAGCGTCTTCCGTGACGGTTTCGGATTTGGAACCCAACACGGCCTATACCTTCAAGGTGCAGGCGACGGATGCTCTCGGAGTCGTGACGACGACCTCGGCCACGGCGTCGGCGACGACGCGTCCGGCGCCGGTCCTGACGACGATCGCGAACCGCGGGTTTCCCGCCCACTTCGTGACGGCCGGACAAGCGATGAACCCGGCGATTGATCTCGATAACGTCGTAAGCGGGTCCGATGATGCCATGGTCTACTCGTGTCGATTTGATCGGGTCGTCGACGGAGCGGTGGTGGCGGGCGCGGACTGCGGAACGCTCGGCGGGCTCGTCTTCGGAACTTCGACCGGAACGCTGAGTTGGACTCCCGACGCGGATCTCCAAGGGCCTTTCGAGTTCAAAGTCACCGGTACGTGGTTCGGTGAACGGTCGGACGAGGAGATTTTCGTCGTCGACGTGGCCCTGGGCTACGCGCGGGTCGGGTTGATCGCCGAGTTCGATGCGTCTTTCGCGAATCTCCTGTCGAACGCGTCGAACGGCCCCTTCGGGGGCGTGTGGAAGAACTTAAGTCTCCTCGGGTCATCGTGGGACGGCGTCCTCCGTTCGGGCCTCTGGACGCGAGGATGGGTCGGTGACGGCAGCTTGGCCTCCCCCTACGCTTTGGCCTTCCACGGTCCGAGCGGCGATCGCGTGGATTTCGGCGCGGGGCTGAGCGCGCGTAGCGAGTTCATGGTGAGCGCCTGGGTTAAGGCGGGTGATCGCGAAGTCGCGAAGGCCCATCTTTTCGGCAACGGCGGCGAGAGCGGCGGCGGCTTCGTCGTGCGGCAGAGCACGGATGGCCACTATCAGGTTGGAGTGGGGGGCCTCGCGGGTACCTACGAAGACGTCGTGCTCGGGCGGAATCCGAAAGGGTACTGGCGCTTCGAGGAAAGTGCGGCGGTTTCGGGGGCCGCGGATACGTCGTCCCTCGGTCTGCACGGGACTTTCTCGGCGGGGGTGGCGCGCGCGCTGGCGGCTTCCTCCCAACTCGGGGGAGGTCGCGCGGCGGGCTTCGCGAGCAACGGGGCGAGTTACGTCGACGTCGCGCACTCGAACCACCTGAACTTTCCGTCGGGGTTCAGTGTTTCGGCCTGGATCTACCCGACGAGCTCGACGAGTTATCGGGCTATCCTCGGGAAGGGGTCGGGCAATCCGAACTATTGCTATCTCTTCGTTCTCGACAACGGGACCCTTTATCCTTCTCTTTACATGAGCACGGCGAACGCTTCGTGGGCAAATCGCGCGACCGTCGCGGCGACGCTGAACGCTTGGAATCACGTGGCCGCGACCTTCGACCCGGCGACGAAGTCGCTCCGATACTACGTCAACGGCGAGGCGGCGGGCAGTTACACCACGGGTGGATCAAACGTCGAAACGTGCGCGTCGAGTCCCCTCGAGATCGGAACGATGATCGGCCATACGTACGGCTTCCAGGGGCGCCTGGACGAAGTTGCGCTCTTCGATACCGTCCTGACGCCGGAGCAAGTGAGGGAAATCGGGTCCGGGGTGGCGGGATGTTCGTCGAGCACGCCCATCTTGGAGAACGAGTGGGTGCACTTGGGCGCGCACGTGAAGGACGCGGACAAAAGTCTCAAGTTCTACGTTAACGGCGCGCTCAGCTGCGAGCGAAACTACGAGGGAGACCTCGCGGGCTCGACGAGTCTCCTGCTGGGCGCGACGGCCTCGGGCGGCGACGGATGGACCGGAGAGATCGGCGACCTCAGAATTTACGAAACGGCCGACGCGGCTTCCATCGCGGCACTGGCCGCGAAAACTCGGCCCAAGTACCGCGCGACGCCTCCGCGGGTCCTCGACGGGAACATCCTTCATCTCGACGCGGAGCTCGCGGACGGGCTCGGCCCGCCGGCGGCGGGATGCGCGCTTACGTCGTGGAAGGACCTGTCCGACAATCAGCTTCTCGGCCCGCTGACGAACTTCACGGGTTGCGGGGCCTCGAGCGGATGGAACGGGAGCGGCGCCGTGGATGATCCCTACCGGTTGAGTTTCGACGGCTACGCGGCGCAGCCGAACGCGGATTACCTGAGCTTCGCCGCGAATCCGGCGCTGACCGTCGCGAACGGCGTGAGTATCCAGCTTTGGGTTCGGCCGGCGGGCGTCGGCGGGAACTCGGGCTACCAGGCGCTCATGGGCAAAGGGTCGAACCCCTATAACTACCTGCTCGCCTTCGACGCGAATACGCTCAAACCTTCGCTCTACGTGAGCGGGGCCAACGAAAGCTGGTCGAACTCCTCGACCACGTCGCTCCCGCCGGCCGAGTGGTCGAACGTCGCCGTGACTTTCCATGCCGCGACGAAGAGCCTTCGTTACTACATCGACGGACGCCTGGATCGCGCACTGACCACGGCGGGGGCCACGATGACTTCCGCGCCGGCGGCGCCGCTCGAGATCGGAACGATGCTCAATAACACGTACCCCTTCCGGGGCGATATGGCGGTGATTTCCGTCTACGATCGGGCGCTCGACGCCGACGAGGTTCTGCAGAACTGCGCCGCGTTCCAGGGCCGCTTCGCGGCGAAGCTCTGCGAGCCCTGAGGGGGCGTAATTCGGTCGCGCGCGTTACGGAATCTGCTCGAGCAACTTCTGCGTGTAGAACTCGCGATAAGCCCGGTAGCCGTTCACGAAGTCGTCTCGCGTGATGGCGTAGGGAAAATCCGGCGTCGCGCCGTTGTTCTCGATCGGCGTCCCGTTCGGGTGGAAGAAGAGCGAACGCGTCATCCGGTAAGCGATGCCGCTGTAGTTGAGCGGCGCCTGCGCGTTGACGTGACCGCCGAGTCCCGAGGTTCGCGTCCCCACGAGCTTGGCGCGTCCGAGGCCTTGCATCATGGCCGGGAAGGCATCGCCGCCCGATCCCGACAGCTCGTCGATCAAGACGATGACGGGCTTCGTGTAGCGGTAGGGCGAGGGGTACAACTTTTCCCCGGGGTGGAAGGTGGACTTCTCCGTGAGGAAATCTCCGCGGTTCCAAGCCGTCCGCGTGAGGTCGACGAGGTTCTTGACGAGGCCATGCTCGAGCGTGCCGGCCGGCGTCTGGCCGAGAGCTTGGTTGAAGCTAAGGAAGCTTTCCTTGTTCGCGAGGAACTGGAATTCCAGCCCTGAATGAGGCTGCTCGACGAAGAGGCCCGCGATGGATTCGAGGTAGTCCACGCTGCCGCCGCAATTGTGGTCCTGGTCGATGACGAGGCCGACGGTACGGGCTTCGAGTTGGCGTACGACATGCGTGTAGCGAGAAAGGTATTCCTCGAAGAGGGGTTCGCCCGAGGGACCCTGCGGCATGTAGTGCGGAAGGCGAAGGTAACCGACTTCGCCCTTCGCCGTGGGGTAAGTGTAAGCCACGAAGGGAGTGAGTTGGATGGGCTTCGCACCCTCGGGCGGTTCGATGCGCGTGAGGCCGGAGCAACGGTAGGAACGCTCAAGGCGTTCGGGGCCGAGGATCGCGACGAGATCGTCACGGATCGAAAGATTGCCGAGGTCCGCGATGACCTTCGGGACGAGGGGGAACTTCGTGGAGAAAATTTTGGGGGCGTCGCCGAAATCGGGAAGCACGTCCTCGTCGATGGCGTCGCCGGTGTGGATCCAGGGGAGCGAAACTTCTCCGATTTCTCCCGAGACCCGACGGATCTTGATGAGAACCTTGCCTTCCGGCACGGGGACGATGGCGCCCGAGCGCACGGTAAACATCATGGCGGCCGTGCGACGCGCGCTGAGCTCGTATCCCGAGCTCACATGGCGAGAAAGAAAGTCCAAAAGCTGCGGGGCCGAGCGGCCACCCATTTCGATGACTTCGTCGCCGCGTTCGTACGGGAAAATCAGTTCCGGGAGCATCGTCCGCTCGATTTGGTCGATGAGGACTTTGCCTTCGACGAGATCCGTCGAGAAGGGCAGCGCCGCCCGGCGGGTCGTGGGGACTTGCGCGCCGAAGTGCCCGTCCTTGAACTCGGCGACGAAGCGCACGATCGTGTAATAAAACTCGCCGTTCGTTCGCGCCTTCACGACTTCGTCGCGGTAGCGCGCTTTGAGGTGCTCCATGTCGAGGCCAATCGACGTGGGCTTCAGCTTGAGGGGGCCGTAGTTCGACTCGATCCGGTAGACGAGTTGGTTGAAGTCCGCGAGGCGTTCGGCCTCGGTGAGCGCGCGGTTCGCGAGCGCCGGGACTTGGATCGAAGCAAGCAGGGTGATGGCAACGAGATTTTTGATCACGCCTGGCGTTTTACTTGAGAAGGACGAAGAGTCCAGTGACGCTTCGGACATGGGGTCGCATGAAAGTTATTGTAAGGCGAAAGAGATCCGGTGCGTTGAAAAGGGGACCCCGGAGCTCGGAGGATGTCGCGCTTCGTGGCAAGTGACAAGGGTTCCGAGCCCCGGGTTTGGGGGACCTAAGGACGGCGGTGATGTTCGCGACGTTCACCGCCGCGGTGGTCACGTCGCTCGGAACGGCCTTGTCCACGTCGATGGCCCGGCTTCATGGCGTGGAGGCACTTGAGCGCGGGTTCCCGCTGTTCCGTCGTGAGGACGTTGTAGAGGATGTCGAGCTTGAGGGAAGACCGCGCTTCCGCCACGTCGCCTAGGGCCTCGCTCACTTTGGTGGCGGCGGCGTTCGCTTGCTCGCGCGTGGAAGAGGGATTGGCCAGAGTCGTCGCGAGGTCGAGATGCGCGGTCTTCAGGGCGGCGGCGAGGGCGATACCGTCGCGTCGATGTTGGACGAGGGCATCGCGGATCGCGGCTTTTTGGGCGTCCGTGGGCTTGATCTCGCGGCAAGCCGCCGGAAGCGTCGGACGTTGGGAGCGGCGTCGATCGGGAGCTCGACGATCCGGCCGGCCCGGCCGGTCGGGCCGGCGCGCGCCGGGGCCATCGCGTTCGGGGCGTGCGAGTGTTTCGACGAGCTCCTGTTCGACCGACGTTTCGGCGAGCGCGGGCAGGGCGGGCATCGCGAACGCCAGCAAAAGTCCGAGTTTAGGTTTCATGGTTCCTCCTTGTGAGGGTCGGCATCCGTATCCGGCCCGTCGATTCACGCTTCGGAATCGATGCGCTCGAGCTAACGCCACAAAGTTGGAAAGAGTGTGGAAAGATCCGTGGTGACGAAAACGTCACGCCCCTTCGTCGGCCAGGATGGCATCCCAAAGGGCGCCGCGGGCCTCGAGGGCGCGCTCGGCCGCGCGGAAGGCTTCGTTCCATCGGGCGGGATCCTGACCTCCGAGTCGTCCCAGGAGCTCGCGCGCCATCGGCGCGTGCGCGTTCGCGTCGATCTCGATGTGGCGTTTCAGGTACAGACGAAAACTTTCGCAGCGGGCGCCGAGTTCTATCTCGATTCCGTGGAGAATGCGCCCGAACATTTCGGGAATGACGTCTTCGCGACCGTAGAGAAAAGCCGCCGCCGTGGCGTGAAGGGGGTCGAGCGACTGGGCGAGGGAGGTCCGAACGAAATCGGCGACGAAAGGCGGGACCTCGCCGCCGCGGAGGGCCGCGTCGACCGGAGCGCCGTCCGCGACCCGGCGCACGAAGCCCTCGATGGGGTCGAGGTTGGCGCCGACTTCGCGCATGGCCCGCAGGTAGAGCTCATAGTGGCTCATGTAGACGCCGGGTTCGATTTCGTCGGACTCCTCGACGAGGACGATCTCGTTGATGAGGCGGGCGGCCGCCGGATCGCCGCTCGGAATCCACGGGACCCTCGTCACGGTCAGTCGCGTTTGCAGCGACTTGAGGAGACTCATGAAATCCCAAACGGCAAACGCGTGAAAGCTCATGAAGCGGCGAAGGTGCGAAAGATCGCCCACGCGTCGGTAAATCGGATGGGCCAGGAGTCGATCGGTCCGGGGCCGTAAGGCCTGCTCGAGGGACTCGACGTCATGAACGAGCGGTGGGGGCGTGCTTAGCATGCCGCGGGAGGCTAGGGGGAAGGCGCCGCGAGTTCGAGCGGAAACTGCGGCGCGTGAAAATTCGTCGGGCCCGAAACAGGCCCGAAGACGCCTTAGCGCTGAAAACTCGGCACGGAGAGAATCTTACGGGCCGGGCGGCGCACGTCGGCTTCGAGAAAAGCTTTTTGCGCCCGCGCGATGACGTCGGTTTGAAGGGCCTTCTCGTACTTCACGTCGAAGACGTACATTTTGAGGTCCAGCTTGATCGAGAACTGTCCGGCCGTGGCGACCTCGCTCGCCACGATGACCGGCGGCTTGGCGAGGTAGGCGTAGCGACTCGTGAAGGCGACCTCGAGAAGCAGGCGTCGGGCCGTGTCGAGATCGGCTTCGAGCGCGACGTGCATCGGCACGACGACCATCATGTCGAAGGCGCCGGCGTTTCCCGACGCGACGGCTTCCGTGACGAACTTCGAGTTCGGGATCGTCACGAGGTTGTCGTCGAGCGTGACGAGACGCACGGCGCGCAGTCCGATCGAGCGAATCTCGCCGTAGGTGTCGCCGAAGGTAACGCGGTCTCCGACCTGGAAGGGGCGATCGAAGAGCAGGATGATCCCGGCGATCAGTGAAGAGACGAGGTCCTTCAGGGAGAGGCCGATCGCGACGGCCGCGCTGCCTCCGAGGGTGATCAGGAGCTCCTTGGACGGGCGGAGAGACGCGTAGAAGACGAAAGTCCCCCCGAAAATATAGAGGGAAAAGATCGCCATCGTGACGATCTGGAGCACGAAAAGTCGTTTGCCCGGGAAACGGTGCGTGAGGTTGTCGCCGAAACGGCCCAATCCCCGGATGAGCAGCCATAGAACGCTGAGGCCGAGGACGAGCGCTCCGATTTTGTGGAATTCGAAGAGCCCGACCAGATTCTTGAGGTTGTCGATTTCGTCGCCGTTCATAAATCCTCAATCGTAGATCATGTTTTTGCCGACCAATACTTGCGTCATGAGGCCCTGCCAAAGGGGGCTGATGCGGTAGCGATCGCGGGAGCGTTCCAACACTTTCATTTCTTCGCTTTTGCTAAGAATCCCGCGCAGCGAAGTGGAGCTCAGTCCCAGGACGCCTTCCAGTTCATTCGTGTTGAGATTTTCGTGTCGGAGGATGGCCGCGAAAACGAAAAAGTAGTCGTCCGAAAGCGAATCGAGGCGGCGGAGGTCCGGTCGCGGGGGCAAGCCCACGGCGAGCCGTTTTTCTCCGGCGGACCGGAGGCTCGAAAGCCATATCATTTGCGCGATGCGGGGGTTGCCGCGCGATTGATCCCAGATCATGCGGTGGTACTGCGATTCGACTTCGGCCTGGGATTCCCCGAGCGAGACGCCCTGAAGCGAATAGAGGTCGGCATCGTAGGTGTGCGCGAACTGGGTTGATTCGTGCCGCTTCGTCAGCAAAGCGGAGATGTCTTCTTCGCTCCACGCCGAGACTCGGTGGACGAAGTGAAAGGCCTGGTCGAGTTCGATCGTGTCCGAAAGATAGGCCCAGGAATAGCGGTTGAAGGCGAGGCACCAGAAAACGGCCTCCCCCATCCGAAGGAGGAGCTCGCGAAGTCCGCGGGCGGCTTCGAAGGCCCCCGGTTTCGCGAGAAAGAGATTCTGGGCTTCGTCGAGCAGGAGGAGGATTCGCGTCGACTCCGGCTCGGGACGCCGACCCGCTCCCGCCTCCAAATCGATGCCGGTCGCGCGCTCGATGAGGCCGCGCAGCTCGCCCATCGTCGTGACCTTCGGGGGAACGGGGAGGCGCACGACCCGGATGCGAGGGGCCATGGATCGTTCGAGTTCCGCGAGCAGTCGCGATTTTCCGACGCCCTTGTCTCCGTAAAGCGCGATGGAGTTGGCCTCCGAACGTCCTTCGACCCAAGCGTCGCATTGCTTCGTGACCTTTTCGAAGAGGGCGCCATGCGCGTCGACGAAGTCGGACGAAGCGCCGTCGAGGAACGACTTCGAATAGCTCGAGGGGGCCTCGATTTCGCCGAGGGTCCCGCGCCGCTTCTTCGCGGCCGATTCGATTTTCCGGCGAAAAAGGGCGGCCGAGAGCCGTTTGGTCGTCTCGTATTCGCTGAGCCAAAGCTCGAGGCGGCGTAGGAGCCCCAAACCAAAGAGCGCGAGGACGATGGGGAGGCACAGCAGGTTACCGATCGGCGTTCTCGCGAGATCGGCGAGGCGTCGGGCGAAGCGGGACTCGGGGAAGCGACGCTCGAGCGCCTCCGAAATCTCCGACGACCAGCGCGCGCTGGCCCAGAAGATGATCGCGACGCCGGCCCAACTGACGAATCCCAGGACGAGGCGATAGGCCAAGCCGCGGCGAACGACGGATTCGGTCAACTGCAGAACCGAGACGCTCAGAAAAGCGAAGCGGCCAAGCAAGCGGGCCGTGGCTTCGGCCTTGGGGGCCTTCTCGGCGAAGCCGCTGCGGAAGGCGGACTTCAGGATCTCGCCCAACGAGATCGAGAAGAGGCGGTACCAAATGTAATAGCGAAGGTAGGGAAGGATGGCCCCGATTTCCTCGACTTCGGAACCGTCGATCGTCGTTTTGGCGACGTGAATCGTGATGAGAAGTCCGACCCAGGGAAGGATGGGATCGACCCAGTCGAGCCAGCGAATGCGGCGGCGGAATGCCGGATCCCAGCGGCGCTCCGACCTCTGCAGGCTGGCACGGTAGACGCCGATGAAGCGAGTCGCCCGTCGGAAGAAGGCCCAAAAAACGAAGGGAATGATCAGGAAGGCGAGGAGGACCAAGGCCTCCCGCAGGAGGCTCAAAAGTCCGTCGAAGCCGCGGCCAAGCTCCGACTGGATTTTTAGGACTTTCTGGTGGAAGTAGGCGATGGGCCGGTAGGGGACGATCCGCAGCTCTCGTCGAAGGTCCTCGAGGTAGGACTGGTTGAGCGAAAGTACGGATTCGTCGCCCAACTCGATGAGTTTCGCGAGGGTCTCGGCTCGCAGTCGCCCCGTGGCGAGGAGCAGGGCGAAGTCGCGGTCCGTGAGTTCCTTTTGGGCCGCGACGCCGGCTTGGGTGAAGGCGTTGAATTCCGCCCGGAGTTCGTCGAAGTCACCGTCTTCCGGCAGCGGGGGGAGCGGGGCTCGCTCCGGCGGCGGCGTTTGGCTCCCGTCGAGAATTCGGTCCACGGCTTGTCGCCAGAGGGACAAGCTCTCGGCGTAGATCGCGCGAAGCTTCGGCTCGTCGGCGCTCTGACGGGCTTCGGCGTGCAGTCGATCGGCGTCCTGCAGGGCGCGGTTTCGGTTCTCCGCTTCTTTTTGGGCGTCTTCGCGCCGGGCCGCTTTGGCTTCCTCGAGAATCTTACGGGCGGCTTCGAGGGAGGGCGGCAAGGCGTCGGCGCGGGCGGGATTGGGATCGCCGAAGAGAAACAAGACGGAAAGGAGCGAGGGAAGCAGGAGGAATCGCGGATTCACGATTCCGTTTTAGAGGCATTTCCCCACAAAAAAAA
>ERZ761607.1608-NODE-1608-length-27271-cov-9.341123_pt1 | contig 27271 bp, 23 predicted proteins | sample MGYA00511164_ERZ761607 | MGnify/ENA primary metagenome ERZ761607 (study PRJEB28899, sample SAMN02445080) | bioreactor sludge metagenome | biome: EBPR sludge | place: Australia: Brisbane, Thorneside Wastewater Treatment Plant | collected 2011-06-22 ... | reverse complement strand
CCACCACCGACGGCCATACCGTCGAAATCGCCGCCAACGTCGCCAACCCCAAGCAAGCGTCGGCGGCGCTGGAAGCCGGGGCCGAAGGCATCGGCCTGATGCGCACCGAATTTCTCTATCTGGAACGCGATACCGCGCCGGACGAAGACGAGCAGTATCAGGTCTATCGCGAGATGGTCGAGATCATGGCCGGCCGGCGGCTGATCATCCGCGCGCTGGACATCGGCGGCGACAAGCAGGCGCCCTACCTGCGGCTGCCGCGCGAGGAAAATCCGTTTCTCGGCGTGCGCGGCGCGCGACTGCTGCTGCAACGCCAGGATTTGCTCTACGGCCAGCTGCGAGCGCTGTACCGCGCCGCCCAGCACGGCCCGCTGTGGATCATGTTTCCGATGGTCACCCACATCAGCGAGATCGAAGCCCTGCGCGGCCATTGCGAGCTGGCGCGCGAGCAGGTCAAGGGACCGGAGGTCAAACTCGGGATCATGGTCGAGATTCCGGCGGTGGCGGTGATGGCCGACCGCTTCGCGCCGCTGGTCGATTTCTTCTCGATCGGCACCAACGACCTGACCCAATACGCGCTGGCGGTGGACCGGCAGCATCCCGAACTGGCCGCGCAGGCCGACAGCCTGCATCCGGCGGTGCTCGATCTGATCGACGCCACCGTGCGCGGCGCGCAAGCCGGCGGCCGGGCGAGCGGCGGCTGGGTCGGCGTCTGCGGCGGGCTGGCGGGCGATCCGCTCGGCGCGCGCATCCTGACCGGCCTCGGCGTGGATGAATTGAGCATGAGCGCCCAGGACATCGCCCCGGTCAAGGCCGCGCTGCGCAACGAGTCGCGCGCGGCGATGCGGGACTTGGCCCAGCGCGCCCTGCGCGCCCGCACCGCCGAGGAGGTCCGCGCCCTATGAACCCGCTGAATCCTTTCGCCGCCTCGCCCCAAGTCGTCACCGTCGCGCTCAACCCCGCGCTCGATCAGACCATCGAAATCGCCGGCATCAAACTCGGCGAGGTCAACCGCGCCTTGCGGATGCAAGTCGATGTCGGCGGCAAGGCGGTCAACGTCGCCTCCTGCCTGTCCGATTTCGGCGTCAGCACCGCCGTCACCGGCCAAATCGGCCGCGACAACGCCGCGCTGTTCGAGGAATTGTTCCAGCGCAAGAAGATCGCCAACCACTGCTGCTACCTGGACGGCCTGACCCGGATCAATTCCAAGCTGGTCGATACCGTCAGCGGCGACACCACCGACCTCAACATGCCCGGCCCGGAACTGACCCCGGCCGCCGCCAAGGATTTGCTCGATCAGGTGCTCCACCGGCTCGACCAACTGGCCGGGCAGGTGAAATGGATCGTGCTCTCGGGCAGCTTGCCGCCGGGCATGCCGGCGGACGCTTACGCCACCCTCACCCGTCGGGTTCAAGCCGCCGGCGGTTCGGTGCTGCTGGACACCAGCGGCGCGCCGTTGCGGGCGGCGTTGGCGGCCGGCCCCAAGATCATTAAGCCGAACCGGCACGAACTGGCCGAACTGGTCGGCCGGCCGCTCGATACCCTGGAAGCGCTGATCGCCACCGGCCGGGAATTGTTGGCCGCCGGGTCCGCTCCCGATGTGATCGCCATTTCGCTGGGCGGCGACGGCGCTTTATTCCTCGACCGCAATCAGGCGCTGCACGCGCTGCCGGCGCGGGTCGAAGTCAGCAGCACGGTCGGCGCGGGCGACGCGATGGTGGCCGGACTGGTCGCGGCGCAACTGGAAGGGCTGAACCTGACCGAGACCGCCCGGCTGGCGACCGCCTTCGCCGCCGCCAAGCTGACCCGGCTCGGCCCGCATCTGCCCAGACCGGCCGAGGTGCGCGCCCTCGCCCAACAGATCAGCGTGTTATCGCAAACGCCCATCACCGATCTATAAGGAGAATTCCCCATGGCGAACATTGTTGCCGTCACCTCCTGTCCGACCGGCATCGCCCACACCATCATGGCGGCGGAAGGCTTGGAGCAGGCCGCCAAACAGCTCGGCCACGCCATCCAGGTCGAAACTCAAGGCTCGGTCGGCACCCGCAACACCCTGACCGACGAGGCCATCGCCGCCGCCGACGTGGTGATCATCGCCGCTGACACTCGCGTGGACACTGTCCGCTTCCTCGGCAAAGCGATCTATGAAAGCGCCACCGAACCGGCGATCCGCAACGGCAAAAGCGTGATCGAAGCGGCGCTCGCCAGCACCGGCGCGACCTCGACTTCACCGGCGGCCAAGAGTCTGAAAATCGTCGGCATCACCTCCTGTCCGACCGGCATCGCTCACACCTTCATGGCGGCGGAAGGCTTAGAGCAAGGCGCCAAAAGCCAGGGCCACGCCATCAAGGTGGAAACCCAAGGATCGGTCGGGGCCAAAAACAATCTGACCGCCGACGACATCGCGGCGGCTGATTTGGTGATCATCGCCGCCGACACCCAGGTCGATAAAACCCGCTTCGCCGGCAAGCGGATCTATGAGGCCAGCACCAAGGCGGCGATTCACGACGGGGCCGAACTGGTGCGCAAGGCCATCAACGAGGCCAAGGCCGCGGGCGGCGCGGCGGTCAAACTGAGCCCCGAGGAGCAGGTGCAGCAGGCCAAGGCCCAGCAAGCCGCCACCCGCACCGGCGTTTACAAACACCTGATGACCGGCGTGTCGTACATGCTGCCGTTCGTGGTGGCCGGCGGTTTGCTGATCGCCATCAGCTTCGCGCTCGGCGGCATCAACGTTTACGACGACGCCCACAAGGGCACGCTGGGCTGGACGCTGTTTCAGATCGGAGCCAAATCGGGCTTCGCGCTGATGGTGCCGATTCTGGCGGGCTTTATCGCCTATTCCATCGCCGACCGGCCGGGCATCGCGCCGGGCATGATCGGCGGGATGATCGCCAGCACCATCGGCTCCGGTTTCCTCGGCGGCATCGCCGCCGGTTTCCTCGCGGGTTATGTGGTCAAATTCCTGAGCGATAACATCCCGCTGCCGCGCACCCTGGCCGGCCTCAAGCCGGTGCTGGTCCTGCCCTTGCTCGGCACCGTCATCGTCGGCCTGCTGATGTATTACGTGGTCGGCGAACCGGTCGCCGCCGCGCTCGCGGCGATCACCGGCTGGCTCAAGGGGATGCAAGGCGCCAACGCGGCGGTTCTCGGCCTGTTGCTCGGCGCGATGATGGCCTTCGACATGGGCGGTCCGGTCAATAAATCGGCCTACGCCTTCGCCACCGGTTTGATCACCAGCCAGACCGATCCGATCTACGGGCCGATGGCGGCGGTGATGGCGGCGGGCATGACCCCGCCCCTGGGTTTGGCGCTGGCCGCGCTGCTGTTTAAGAATCGCTTCTCGCTGGACGAGCGGGAAGCCGCTGGCGCGACCGCCGCGCTCGGTGTTTCCTTCATCACCGAAGGCGCGATCCCCTACGCCGCCAAGGACCCGCTGCGGGTTATTCCAGCGCTGATGATCGGTTCCGCCCTGACCGGAGCCATCGCGATGGTGCTCGGCTGCGAGTTGAAAGTGCCGCACGGGGGCGCCTTTGTTCTGCCGATCCCGAACGCGGTGACCCACCTCGGCGGTTACATCATCGCTATTCTGATCGGAACGGTCGTGACCGCGGCGGGCTTGTTCTTCTTAAAACGACCCCTCGAACCTAAAGCCGCGCTCAATCCCGCCGGCGCGCATTAAGTTTCAGTGGTGGGTGGCGCCTCAGTGGAGCGAGTACTCCACGCCTTTCCACGGGCGGTCGCAGACGCCGCCCGTGGTTTTTTAAAACTCCCAGTCCACCGACTGACGATGGGCCGCGTGACGACTGGCCGTTTCGCCGACCGATCTCCATTGCGGAGAATAAAGCTTGGGGAGCATTTTCGATGAACCCTTTCCCAGACGACTTTCTGTGGGGCGCGGCCACCGCCGCTTATCAGGTGGAAGGCGCTTACCAGGATGACGGCAAAGGCTTATCCATCTGGGATCTTTATTCCCACCTGCCCGGCGCCACCTATCAGGGCGCCAACGGCGATCGAGCGGTCGATCATTACCACCGTTATCGGGAAGATGTCCGCCTGATGGCGGAACTGGGTTTGAAAGCCTATCGTTTTTCGATTTCCTGGCCGCGCATTTTTCCGAGCGGCGCGGGCGAGGCGAACCCGCAAGGCATCCGCTTTTATAGCGATTTGATCGACGAATTACTGAAATACGGTATCGTGCCGGTGGCGACGCTGTATCACTGGGATTTGCCGCAAGCTCTGCAAGATCAGGGCGGCTGGGAAAACCGGGCGCTGATCGAGCATTTTGCCCGCTACGCCAAAACCTGTTTCGAACAGTTCGGCGACCGGGTCCGACATTGGATTACCTTCAACGAGACCATCAACTTCATCATGCTGGGCTATCGGGACGGGGTGCATCCGCCGGGGGTCCGCGATGAAAAACGGGCGGTGGAAGTCTCTCACATCGTCAATTTGGCCCACGCCCAGGCGGTGCTCGAATACCGAAAACGGGTTCGAGAGAAAAAAATCGCCGGCGGGATGATCGGCATCGCCCATGTGCTGCTGACCGGCTTTCCGATCAGCGAAAGCGCGGAGGATGTCGCCGCCTGCGAGTGGTACGAGGAAATGGATTTTCACTGGTTCTACGACCCCAGTTTGCAGGGGCGCTATCCGCCGCGCCTGCTACAGTATTATCAAGCACGCTTCCAAGCGCCGACGGTTCTGGACGGCGATATGGCGCTGCTGCAAAGCGCGCCCAGCGACTTTATCGGCATCAACTACTATCAAAGCGCCTTTCTGGCGCACAACCCCGCCGATGGCGTTGGCTTCGCGGCGATCAACGTCAGCGGCGAACAAGGCACCCAAAAAGACAGCGGCATTCCGGGTCTGTTCAAGCGGGTGCGCAATCCCAACGTCGCCTACACCCCCTGGGATTGGTCGATTTATCCCGAGGGCCTTTATGCGGGGATGAAGCGTATCCGCGAGCGCTACGGCGATCTGCCGATCCTGATTACCGAAAACGGGCTGGGCGATAAAGATCCGATCAGCCCGGAAGGCGAGATTCTGGACGCGCCGCGCATCGCGTATCTGCGCGAGCACCTGCGCGCCTGCCAGCGCGCCATCGACGAAGGGATTCCGTTAGCCGGCTATTTCGTCTGGTCGTTTATCGATCTTTTAAGCTGGCTCAACGGCTATCAGAAGCAGTACGGCGTCGTCTACGTCGATCGTGTCCGCGATCTGCAACGGAAGAAGAAACAAAGCTATTTTTGGTATCAGCAGCTCATTCAAACCAACGGCGCGGCGCTTTGAATTCCAACCGCGTTTTCCGTTCGCCGGCCCTTTCACTCGCGCGAACCGACAGGAGGATTTGTTCCATCACCCACCGCTGCAATCCCGTGTTTGCGGTTTTATTGTTCGCAATAACAAAGGTTGAACCAACGCCATGAACAACCCAAACGCCATGACTCTCATCGCGCCGCTGTCCGGCCCGCTGGTGCCGCTGGAGCGGGTTCCCGATCCGGTTTTCGCCCAGAAAATGGTCGGAGACGGCATTTCCATCGATCCGGTCGATCAGTGCCTGCGCGCCCCCTGCGACGGTCAGGTGGTCCAACTGCACTCGGCCGGCCACGCCGTCACCATCGCCGCCCCGCAAGGGATCGAAGTGCTGATGCACATCGGCTTGGATACCGTCAATCTCAAGGGCCAGGGTTTCACCGCCAGGGTCAAGATGGGCGATGCGGTCAAAACCGGCGATCCGCTGATCGAATTTGACGCCGATTACGTCGCCACCCACGCCAAAAGCCTGCTGACCCAGATCGTCATCACCAACAGCGACCGGGTGGCGACTTTTTCGCCGCGTTCCGGCGCGGTCGCCGCCGGCAAAGACCCGATTCTGGAACTGGCCCTGAGCGGCGACGCGCGGGCCAACGCCGAGGCGGACGCCGGTAAAACCGTCACCTCGGAAGCGATTTTGATTCCCAATCCGACCGGCCTGCACGCCCGCCCGGCGGCGGTGCTGGCCAATCTGGCCAAGAAATTCAAGGCCGATGTCCGCCTGCAAAAAGGCGAGCAGACCGCCAACGCCAAAAGCGTGGTGTCGATCATGGGCCTGGAAATCGGCAACGGCGACAAAGTGACCCTGATCGCCACGGGCGATGACGCCGACGCGGCGGTCGAAACCTTGACCCCGCTGCTGTGGGAAGGCTTGGGCGATGAAGGCTGCAAGCCCGCGCCCGCTCCGGCCAGCTTTGAAGCCTCGCCCGCCAACGCCCCCGCGCCGCGCCCGCGCTCGGAAGACCCCAATCTGTTGATCGGTGTGGCCGCCTCGCCGGGTTTGGCGGTCGGCGAAGTGTTTCAAATCCGCCACCAGGAAATTCAGGTCAACGAAACCGCCAGCGGCACCCCGCAGCAGGAGCGCGCCCGGCTCGATAACGCGGTCAATCAGGGCCAGGCGCAACTGGAAGCCTTGCAAGCCAGCCTGCACGGCCAGCGCGCCGCCGACAAAGCCGCCATTTTCGCCGCCCATCAGGAATTGCTGGAAGACCCCGACCTGCTCGACATCGCCCATTCGGCGCTGGCCAAGGGCAAAAGCGCCGAATTCGCCTGGCACCGGGCATTTTCCACCCACGCCGAGCGGCTGGCCAGCCTGCGTAACGAATTGCTGGCGGCGCGGGCCAACGACCTGCGCGATGTCGGCCGCCGGGTGCTGACCCTGCTGACCGGCGTGGAGCCGGAGCGCCAACAACCGCCCCTCAACGCCATTTTGGTGGCCGAGGAACTGACCCCTTCCGACACCGCCAGTCTGGATCGCGCCCGCGTGCGCGGCTTTTGCACCACCCTGGGCGGCGCGACCTCGCACGTCGCGATTCTGGCCCGCTCGCTCGACATTCCGGCGGTGGCGGGCATCGAACCCCGCGCCCTGGAATTGCTCAACGGCACGCCGGTGATTCTCGACGGCGGCAAGGGCATCGTGCGGATGAACCCCAACCCCGAGGAAATCATCCGCATCCGCGACACCCAGGAGCGGATGGCGGCGCGGCGGCAGGCGGAACTGGCCGTCGCGCACCAACCCGCCATCACCTTGGACGGCCACCGCCTGGAAGTGGTCGGCAACATCGGCGGGCTGGCCGAAGCCGAACAAATTGAGGGCTTGGGCGGCGAGGGGGTCGGACTGCTGCGCTCGGAGTTTTTGTTTCTGGAACGCAGCACCGCGCCCAGCGAGGACGAGCAGTTCGAAACCTACAAGGCCATCGCCGAGGCGCTGGGGCCGGAGCAGCCGCTGATCATCCGCACCCTCGATGTCGGCGGCGACAAACCGTTGACTTATCTGCCGATTCCCAAGGAAGAAAACCCCTTTCTCGGCGAGCGCGGCCTGCGCATCGGCCTGGATCGACCGGAGATTCTGCGGATTCAACTGCGGGCGATCCTGCGCGCCGCCGCCCACGGCAAAATCAAGGTCATGTTCCCGATGGTCGGCCTGCTCTCCGAGTTGCGCGACGCCAAGGCCATGCTGGAGGAAGAACGGCAGCGGCTGGGAGTCGGCCCCATCGAAACCGGGATCATGGTGGAAATTCCGGCAGCGGCGATCATGGCCGCGCAGTTCGCCCGCGAGGTCGATTTCTTCTCGATCGGCACCAACGACCTCACTCAATACACCCTGGCGATGGATCGCGGCCATCCCAAGCTCGCGCCCAAGGTGGACGGCCTCAACCCCAGCATCCTGCGCCTGATCGCCTGGACGGTGAAGGCGGCCCACGACGAAGGCAAATGGGTCGGGGTCTGCGGCGGCATCGCCAGCGACCCGCAAGCCGTGCCGTTGCTGATCGGGCTGGGAGTCGATGAGTTGAGCGTCAGCCTGCCGACTATTCCCAGCATTAAGGCGCAAATCCGCACCTTGTGGCTGCACGAGTGTCAGGAGCTGGCCAAGCGGGCGCTGGCGCTGGAAACCGCCGCCGAAGTGCGGATGGTCGCCAGCGTTTCCGAACCCGCGCCCTAACACCGACTTTTGGAGATTATCGACATGTGGCAACACGCATTCGCATTTCTGCAAAAAATCGGCAAGGCGCTGATGCTGCCGGTTTCGGTACTGCCGGTCGCCGGTATTTTGCTCGGCATCGGCAGCGCCCATTTCGCCATCTTCCCGGATTTGGTCTCCAACGTGATGGCCCAATCCGGCGGCGCGATTTTCGGGATCATGGCGATCATGTTCGCCATCGGCGTGGCGCTGGGGCTGACCAATAACGACGGCGTTTCGGCGCTGGCGGCGCTGGTCGGCTACGTCGTGCTGCTGGCGACCTTGGGGGTGATGGCCAAGGTGCTCGGCGTCGAAACCAAGGAGGTGATGGGCATCGCCTCGGTCGATACCGGGGTGTTCGGTGGCATCGTGATCGGCGGCATCGCGGCGGTGCTGTTCAACCGCTATTACCGGATTAGTTTGCCGCCGTATCTCGGCTTTTTCTCCGGCAAGCGTTTCGTGCCGATTGTCACCGCCTTCGCCGCCATCGGCTTGGGCATCCTGCTCAGTTTCGTCTGGCCGCCCATCGGCGCGGGGATCAAGGGTTTCTCGCACTGGGCGGCGGAAAGCAACCCGGCGCTGGCCTTCACCGTGTACGGCATCATCGAGCGGCTGCTGATTCCCTTCGGCCTGCATCACATCTGGAACGTGCCGTTCTTCTTCGAGGTCGGCAGCTATATGGACCCGACCACCGGCAAGGCCATCACCGGCGAAATTCAACGCTATATCGCGGGCGATCCGACCGCCGGCAACATGGCGGGCGGCTATCTGTTCAAGATGTGGGGCCTGCCGGCGGCGGCGATTGCGATTTGGCATTCCGCCCGTCCGGAGAACCGCGCCCGGATCGGCGGCATTATGATTTCCGGCGCGCTGACCGCGTGGCTGACCGGCATCACCGAACCCATCGAGTTCTCGTTTATGTTCGTCGCGCCGGTGCTCTACGCCATCCACGCGCTGCTGGCGGGCGTCGCCTATTTCTTGTGCATCGAACTGGGGGTCAAGCACGGCATGACTTTTTCGCACGGCGCGATCGACTTCGTGGTGCTGTACGCCAAATCCACCAACGGCTGGTGGCTGATTCCACTCGGCTTGGCGTGGGCGGCGATGTACTACACCATTTTCCGCTTCGTCATCGCCAAGTTCGATCTGAAGACGCCGGGACGCGAACCGGAAGAAGTCGCGGCATCGACCGAGGCCGTCGCCGACATCGCCCACGGCTTCACCAAGCAACTGGTGTTGGCCTTCGGCGGCAAGAGCAATATCAAGGGTCTGGATGCCTGTATCACCCGGCTGCGGGTCGAACTGAACGATATGAGCAAGGCCAATCCCGACAAACTGAAAGCGCTGGGCGCGGCGGGGGTGGTGGTGGTCGGCAAGGGGATGCAAGCGATCTTCGGCACCCGCTCGGAGAATCTGAAAACCGACATGGAAGAATACCTGAAGACCGCCGGGCCGGAAGCGGACGCCATCGAGCAACCCTCGCCGGTCGCGGCCCCCGCTCCCGCCGGCATCGTCTCCAAACTGCGCGATCCCGAAGCGGCCGACAAGACCAAGCAGCTCATCGCCGCGCTCGGCGGCGCGGGCAACATCCAGCGGGTGGACGCTTGCGCCGAAACCCGGCTGCGGCTGGTGGTCAACAATGCAAAGGCGGTGGACGAACGGGCCTTGCAGGCGGCGGGCACGAGCGGCCTGATGCGGCTGGCCAACAACACCTTGCATCTGGTGGTCGGCTTGAATGCCGATCAGTACGCGGCGGAAATGCGGGGGCAATTGGCCCCGGCGTAGCGCCGTCCTGATCTGCCCCCCTTTCCGGTCGGGCGAGGGGGGCAAGACGGTTGCAAAGTTCTTCCCAAAAGCAACCCGTGCCAACCTCTTCCATTGAAACGGGCAAGAGGATTCTGCTGACCGCGTGACTCGCAAAAAACGGCTTGCGCTATTTTTGGGGCGATTCAACCTGGCCTTTTTCACACCAGGATTCTATCATGACTACTGTCATGACTATGGCTTTTAGAGGGTGGCGCCATGAAAACCGTCTCCAAAGGGGTGCTTAAAGCAAAAATGCTGGCGTACTTTCGAGAAATTGAGACCACAGGGGAAGCATTGATTATCACCAATAACGGGCAACCCGTGTTGAAGGTCATCCCCTATCAGCCGGAAGCCACGGTGGAAGAGGTATTTGCCGACATGCGCGGCCGACTTCGAGAGTACGGGGATTTGCTGGAGCCAACCCTGGCGGAATGGAGCGATAGCTGATGGTGGTGCTAGACACGCATGCCCTGGTGTGGTGGACGCTCGATCCTGCCCGCCTCTCAGCGGCCGCCAAACAGATCTGCGACCAGATTCCGACGACCGGCGCGAAAGTCAGCGCCATTTCCCTGTGGGAAATCGGCATTAAAATCCAGCGTGGCCACCTGGATCTTGGCTTGAGCCTGGAAGCCTACGTGCAACGGTTGCGAGCGCTCAAGGGTTTGGAGTTGGTCGCGGTGGATGTTGAGCACTGGTTGACCAATCTCCGTCTCCCTTGGGCGCATCGCGACCCGGCGGATCGCACCATCGTGGCGACCGCCCAACGCCACGACTTACCGCTGGTTAGCAAAGATGACGCGATCCGGGCCTTTTATTCCAAAACGGTTTGGTAGTCTCAGGACCTGTGGTAACCGCCAAAACACGAGTTGACCTCATGAAAATCGCTATCTTCAGCAGCAAATCCTACGACCGGCAGTCGCTGGAACGCTACAACGCGCCGTTCGGCCACGAACTCACTTTTCTGGAGCCGCGCCTGTCGCCGGAAACCGTCGCGCTGGGGCGGAGTTTTCCCGGCGTCTGCATCTTCGTTAACGACAATTGCAACGCTCAAGTCATCGCCGATCTGGCCGCGCACGGCACCAAAATGATCGCCACCCGCAGCGCGGGTTACAACCAAATCGACTTGGCGGCGGCGAAACAGCACGGCGTTATGGTGGCCCGCGTCCCGGCCTATTCACCCAACGCGGTGTCGGAATTCACCGTGGCGCTGATGCTGACCCTGGGCCGCAAGCTGCACAAAGCCTACAACCGCACCCGCGAATTCAATTTCGAGATCGCGGGTTTGGAGGGGTTCGAATTACGCGATAAAACGGTCGGGGTATTTGGCACCGGCAAAATCGGCCAGATGGTGATCAAAAATTTAAGCGGCTTCGGCTGCCGGATTTTGGCTTATGACAAATATCCCAACGAGGCGGTCAAGCAGTGGGCGAGCTACGTGGACGGCCCCACCTTCGCCCGCGAGTCGGACATCATCACCCTGCATTGCCCGCTGACGCCGGAGACCCAGCACATCCTCAATCAGGAAACCCTGCCGTACTTGAAAGACGGCGTGTTTATCGTCAACACCAGCCGGGGCGCGCTGCTCGATACCGACACGGTGATCAAGTTCCTGAAAAACGGCAAGATCGGAATGCTCGCCATCGACGTGTACGAGGAAGAAGCGGATTACTTCTACCAAGACCTTTCGGACAAGATTCCGACCAACGACGAACTGGCGCGGCTGCTGACCTTCCCCAACGTGCTCGTCACCTCGCACATGGCGTTTCTGACCGACCACGCCTTGCGCAATATCGCCGAGACCACGCTGGGGAATTTCGCGGAGTTCGAGAAAACCGGACAATGCGCGAACGCGGTCAGCGAGTAGCGATCACCAGCCGCTTCCAAGTGGCGAATGGCGTCATCACCGTCCTTGCGAACGGCCAACACTTCGCCGCCGGCCATCATAAACCGCGTGACGATCTCGTCGATCACGTCGTGGCGTCACAGAAATCAGCGGGCGGATCGGGACATTGACCGGCTCCAACTGGTCGTAGGTGAATTCATGCAGTTTGACCGATTTTTTCGAGATCGCCAGCGCGTGCGCCACCAACCCAAAGTTCAGGAAGCGCGCGGATTTTTCGGCTCGTCCGCCCGTTCTAACGCCTGCAAAGTCTCATAAACGAGAGCGGACACGCGCGCCCGGTCGTCCTCATTGGCAATCTCCCGCTCGGCGTCAACGCCGATCCGTTTCGCGTAGGCCGCCAGCGCCCGGCGATCTCGCGCCCGCCGCGCGGCGGGCGCGATGTCGGCGATGGCTCCGAGCAACCTGGACATCACCTCCGGACTTTGCGCGCCGTAAATGCGGATCTGGTCGAAAACAGCCTGCAAAATCTCCTCGAAATCGAGTTCTTTGGTCACGACTCTCAGCGTGCCGCCCGCGTCCTGGCGCAACGGCACCGGCATCTCCCGAACCGCCAAGTTGCGCAGCGCCGCGCCCAGCCAATCGATGCAAATCAGCGCGGTAAACGGTTCGTTAATGCCTGGCGACAGCGCTCGCGCGGCGATCTCGACCAACTGCTGGAGCAAGTACAGCGCGTCGAGATCGGGCGTGCGATGCTCTCCCAGACTGAAGCAGCCCTGCAATTGCTCCAGCGCCTCGTCGCTGGCGCGCTCGATCGGCAGCGCCTTGGCCAGCACCGAACCGGCGGTCACGAATTCCCCCGGTCGGCGAATCAGCTTCACCAGCATGTCGCGTTCGACCGCCAGCTCCATCAACCGTCCGTCGTCGATCACCTGCAAATAACCGTTGTCGGTGGAATACACCGCGCGGGCGGCCCGCCACTGCCCCTCGTCCGGCGGTTGCAGCGAGCGGTCGGTTTCCTCGTCGGACGGATGCCCGATGGATTCCGGAAACATCTCGTTCAACGCCCGCTGGATTTCCTGGCCCACTCCGGCCACCAGCGGCTCGGCCTGAATGATGCGGGCGATGTGGTGGATGTAAAAGATCAGCACCGCCAACGAGGCCAGCGCCAACGCCATGCCGATGTTGACCGACAGGTAGGGAATGAACAGGCTTTCATCGGCCGAGCGGATCGAGCGCAACACCAGCAGGCAATACACGAAGGTAGCGATGAAGATGCCCAGCGTGAATTGCACCACCCGGTCGGAGGTAAACTGGCGCAACACCCGAGGCCCGAAATGCGACGAGACCTGCGCCAAGGTGCTGATGGTCAGCGAAAAGACGATGGACACCACCGTCATCAGCGACCCGGCAATCACCGACAGCACGCTGCGCGCGCCCTCGGCCCCGCCCGACCACACCCAGCCGAACACCCCATCCAGCCAGTCGCTGCCGAGCGCGTGATCGTAGCGGATGCTCGCAAAAGCCGCGACGCCCGCCAGCAGCGCCATCAGTATCGGCTGAAACCAGAAGGAGTTGAACAGCTTGTCGCGCAGCTTGAGCAAATAAAGCTTCATGCCTGCTCCTTGCCGGAATCAGCGGGGCTCGCCCGCAACTCGCGCAGCGCGTCCGCGATGCGCGCCGGGCGCGGCGCGTCGGCCCTGCCTTTCGGCCAGCCTTCGCGCTGGCGGGCGCGGTCGCCGTCGGTTTCTTCGGTCTGGTCATGAAACAGGATCTGCTGGGTCGGGAATGGCAGATCGATCCCCTCGGCCAACAGCGCCTGGGTCACCTTTTCCAAAACCGCGTCGCGCGATTGCATGACATCCGCCCGGCGCGGCGGCACCATCCACCAGCGCAACCGGATATTGACGCTGCTATCGCCCAGTTCGACCACCAAAGCGTCAGGCGCCGGATCCTCGATGACGCCTGACACCGTTCTGACGGCACCCAACATAATTTGCTTGGCCTTGCCGATGTCGTCGCCGAAGCCGATGCCGAAGTCGTATTCCAACCGCCGTTTCTCGTTGGCCGTATTGACGATGATCGATTTAGTGAAAATGGTGGAATTGGGAATTACTACCCGGCGGCCGTCGTAAGTTCGGATGAACGTGGCGCGGGTTTGAATGATTTCGACGGTGCCCTCGAAATTATCGACCACGATCTGATCGCCGATCCGGAACGGTTCGGCCAGCAGCAGCAGAATTCCCGCGAGAAAATTTTGCAGGATGTCCCGAAAGGCGAAACCGACCGCCACGCTGGATAAGCCTAAAATTCCGACTAGCTGGCCCGGTGTGAATCCCGGAATCGCGATCACCAGCGCGATCAACAACCCCAACAAAAAGATCGCGCCATAACTGAGTCGTCCCATCACCAGACTTAAGTTGTAATGGCGGCGGTCCTGTTCCGAAAACGAGTGAATCAACTTGCGAGCACCTAGCGCCAAGAAGTAAAAAACAACGAAAACGATGAGGGCGAGCACGATATAAGGCAGTCTCTCAATAAAGCTGGTGATCATCCCTTGAACCGAGGCCGTTGCCTCGCTGAAATCGAATTTCATCGCTTATCCTCTTTGGGTGGTTCGATTGAAGCGAAACGTTAAGAAGCTAACGACGGTATAAACGAATGTCGTCAGCCCAAAAAGTTCTACCGCTTACATCCTCCAGCCGGGATCGATCCGTCCGTCCACGATCCCGATTTGCCGGTCGGCGGCCTTGGCGAAGGTCAAATCGTGGGTGACGGCGATCACGGCCTTGCCGAAATCGTGGGTCAAATCGCGCAGGATTTGGCGGACGTTGGCCCCGGACTGGGTATCCAGATTGCCGGTCGGTTCGTCGGCGAGGATCACCGACGGGTCGTTGGCGAGCGCGCGGGCGATGGCCGCCCGCTGGCGTTGGCCGCCGGAAATCTGATGCGGCCGCTTGTGCCGGTGATCGCGCAGGCCAAATTGATCGAGCAAGGTTTCGGCGCGCTGGCGGGCCGCGTCCTCGGCCAGTTCACCCAAGCGCCGCACCGGCAGCAGCACGTTATCGAGCACCGAAAATTCAGCCAGCAGAAAGTGAAACTGAAAGACGAAGCCGAGCTTTCGCAGGCGCGTGCTCGCCAGCTCGTCCTCGCCGAAGCCGGAGGTATCCTGGCCTTCGAGCAACACCCGGCCCGAGGTCGGGGTATCGAGCAAGCCGAGCAGGTATAAAAGCGAGGATTTGCCGGAGCCGGACGGCCCCATGATCACGGCGAACTCGCCCCGCTCCACCGCGACCGTGACATCCTGCACCAGCGTGACCGGGATTTCGCCGGGCAGCACCCGCCCGACGCCCTCCGCCGCCAAAACGGCGCTCACCCCATGCCCCGCAGGATGGCCACCGGCTGCACCCGCCCCGCCTTGCGGGCCGGCAGATAGGACGCGCCCACCGCCGAGATCATCGCGAAACCGGCCGCCAGCAGATACTGCTCGAAGCCCCAATAAAGCGGCAAATTGACCACTTGGGTCGCGCCGGGCGGCTTGAAGCTGACCTGCCCCAGCACCCCCATCAAGCCCAAACCCACCAGCACCCCCATCACGCTGCCGATCGCGCCCAGCATGATGCCTTCCGCCAGAAAAATCCGGCGCACGTCGCGCGCGTGAAACCCCATCGATTTGAGGATGGCGATGTCGTGGGTCTTCTCCATCACGATGGTCGAAATGGTGTTGTAGATGCCGAACGCCGCCACCACCAGAATCGCCGAGACCACGCTGTACATGATGATGTTGCGCACCAACAGCACGCTCATCAGATCTTCCGACGCTTCCAGCCAAGAGACCGATTTGTAGCCGGTCCGGTTTTCGATCAACGCCGCTGCGTCCCGCGCGCGGTAAGGATCGTCGAGCTGAATGATGAAGCGGTTGATCCGGTTGGTCCGATCCAACAAATTTTGCGCCCGCTTGAGCGATACGAAGGTTTGGGTCTCATCGTAACTGGCGCCGCCGGTACGGAAAATGCCGACGACTTTCAAGGCGCGCGCCTCGTTCGCCGCCGAGGCGACATTGACCACGCTGCCCATGCGCAGGCTGAATTTTTTAGCCAGCCCGACTCCGACGATCAGACCGTTCGGATTGGAAGCCAGCGCGTCTAGCGAGCCCTCGATCAATTTTTCCCCAATGGTCGAAACCCGCTTCATCTGGGACGGAACCGCGCCGGTGAGGGTGACGCCTTGAGTGCGGCCGGCGAAGGCCAGCACCACCGATCCGGTCAAAACCGGCGCGACGCGCAAGCCCGGCAAGGATTCGATAAAGGCCAGTTTCTGCGCGTGGCCGCGAATGCCTCGCACTTCGTTCAGCGGCTTGACCCGCCGCACCTCGACCGCCCCCTCCGGCCAGCGCAGCGCCGCCGGTTGGACGCGCGGGTTGCGGTACTCGTCCGATACCGTGATGTGCGGGCTGTTGTCGATCAGGCGTTTGATAAAATCGCGCTCGGAACCGCGCATCAACGAGGATACCGCCAGAAAGAACGCCACGCCGAGCACGATCCCGACCAGCGACACCAGCGTCGGCCGCTTGCGGTTGACCAGATGGGTGACGGCAATACCGAGTTGGATCGACACGGCTCAGCCGGCTTTGGCGGCCGCACCGGCGGTGGCGGCTTCGCGCGCCCGTCGGCCTTCTCGCAGTCCGGCCGGCGGGCGGATCACGATGCGGTCAGCGTCAGTCAGACCCGACAAAATTTCGATGCGATTCTCGCCGTTGACGCCGGTTTGAACCGGTTGGCGGTGCAACTGGCCGTCGCGCACGATCCAGACGTGGCCGTCGGCGACGGCGCTCGCCGGAGCCAGCAAGGCGTCGCTCCGTTCGGCGACGATGATGTTGACTTCGGCGGTCATCCCGATCCGCAGCGGCGCCTCGGTTACGGGTTCGATCCGCACTCGAAAGCTGCGGCTGACCGGATCGCCTTTCGGGGTGATCGACGCCAGCCGCCCGTCGATGACGCGATCCGGCAGCGCGGGGGCGCGGATCAACACCCGCTGGCCGAGTTGCACCAGGGTGATGTCTTCCTCGTCCACCTCGGCTTCGATCCGCAGCGCCTGGCGGCGGGCGAAATAAAAAATCGGCTGGTTGGCGGGAATGAGCTGGCCGACCTCGCCATCGCGGCGCAGGATTTGGCCGTCGGCCGGCGCGGTCAGGGTCATGAAGGAGCGCAGCGCGCGGGCGCGGGCCACGGCAGCGTCCGCCGCCTGCCATTCGGAACGCGACCGGTCGCGTTCCAGCGCCGTGCCCAGCCCCCGGTCGAGCAAAGTTTGCGCGCGCTCCAATTGAGTCTTGGCGAATTGGGCCCGCGCTTGGAGTTCATCCACCGACCGCTGCAAGTCGGCGTCCTCCAGCCGGGCCAGTTCCTGGCCTTCGCGGACCTGCGCGCCCTCATCGGCCTTGAGTTCCATCAACCGGCCGGCGTTGCGCGGCGCGAGCGGCACCATCACGGTCGGCTCCACGGTGCCGGTCGCGTAGACCGCCCGCACCGCTGGACCTCGGGTCGGCTGCGCCGTTTCCACGGTCAACGGCCCGAATTGCCGCCACGCCAGAATACCCGCGCCCGCCAGCACCGCCAGCGCGATCACTATCCAAAGGAGGCCGCGTCGCTTCATCGCGCGCATCATACCCGTTCTAGGCGGGCCTCCCTACCGCCAAATGATCGAAACGAGCGGCTTGGTCGGCGTTGCTTGCGCGTTTCCGCTCATACGGCGAACGCCTTTCCCAAGCCTTCAGATCAGGTATGGTTTTTGCTCTCGTTTGGCCTGCATGTCGCGCACTAACCGCCTTCATGGCCCGCAACCCGGTCAGGCCGAACGGCTCTTGTCAGTTGCGGGGCCAGCAAAGGGAATTTTTTAAAACTAGCGAGGTTTCCGGTGAATAAAGGACATTTTCTGCTCGGCGCCGTCCTGGCCACGAGCGTGTTCGGCGGCGCTGTTTGCGCTCAAGCGGCCCGAGATTATCCCACCATCGCGGCGGGTTACGCGCCCTATCCGATGGCGGTGGCGGTGGCCGAGCAGGTCATGCAAGGCGGTAAACTCAAACAGCCGCCGAACGTCATATCGACCAGCCCCGAATCGGCTTACAAACAATTTTGCGCGGGGAACGGCTCGGAGAGCTTGGACGCCACGGTGGTTTTACGGCCCATGAACGCCGCCGAACAAGCGTTGTGCGCCGCCAATGGCGTCAAGGATATCGCCCAGTTCAAAACCGGCGTCACCGCCATCGTCATCGCTTATCCTGGCAACGCCAAGGATTTCGACCGCTTGAGCCGCAAGGAACTGTTTTTGGCGATGGCCAAGGATATTCCTGACCCGCAAGGCAGCGGCAAACTCATTCCCAACCCTTACAAAACCTGGAAGGAAATCAACCCCGCGTTTCCAGACGCCAAAATTCAAATATGGAATTCGAGTCCAGTATTTGCCTACTATCCCTTGGTGATCAATCAGATCATGATGGTCGGGTGCAAGCAGGTGTCCACCTTGCAGAATCTGGAAATCACCGATCCCAAAGCCTTCGAAACCGCCTGCACGACCTTTCGGAAAGACGGCGCTTATAACGAATATGACAGCCTCGACAGCGTGTTGCCCAAGCTGTCCGGTGGGATGGGCATTTTCACGGAAGTCTTCGCGACCAAATTTGGTTTGAACAAGCTGGCCATCGACGGCGTGGAGCCGTTGCCCGGCAGCCTCTCCCGGAATTTGTATCCTTTGGTCAGCCCGCTGACCCTCCAAGTGAAAAAGAATCACTTAGGCGTGGTCGCCGGTTTGAAGGAATACTTGGTGGAAGCCACCTCCGAAAGCGCCATCGCCAGCAGCGGTTATCTGTTGAAGCAAGGTTTGGTTCCGCTGCCGCTTGCGGAGCGTCGAAAAATACAAACCGAGGTTCAAGCGCTGACCAAATAGTCAGCAGCGGACTCCAGCCAGCGGATGTCGAGCGAGCGCGGGCCGATTTCAGTCCGGCTCGGCTAAATCTTCATAACAGGCTGGAGTAAAGCGCGGCGTGCAAATCGCGAGAAAGATGAGGTCGGTGTTGCCGGTGTTGGCGATACGCTGGCGCGCGCCAGGCGGGATGAAAACGACCGCGCCCGGTCCGACGGCTTCGGGCGGTCGATCGCCCACTTCGACCCGTCCTTGGCCTTCCAAAATTAGATAGCGCTCGGCGACATCGCGCACCCGATGCCAGCGGGTGGTCACGCCCGGTTCCACGCGCGCGCGGGCCACTGAAACACCGGGATCGGCGGGCGTATTCCACCATTCGATGATGAAACAACCTTCCCCAAAGAAATATTCCGAGGCCCATGAATGCTGGATGAGAGGCGTCGAATTCATCGGTCGAGTCATCCAGTGATATCAGCCGCTAGATTTAGGGTCGGCGGTAGCCGTACAGCCACCGACTGGTCGCGACGCCCACGTTGCGAACGGTGTGAATCGCGCCCGCCGGTATCAAGACTTCTTCCCCCAGCGTCGGCCGCCACGTCCGGCCCATCACGGTAAGTTCGATCTCGCCTTCGACCGGCATCAGTAGCTCGTCGGCCTCATGCACGAAGTCGGACCATGCTTGACCCGGAGGATCGACCCACAGCCCGCAACTGAATCCGCGATCATTCCAGTGCGCCCGCACCCGCTCGGTATCCACGCCATGCCCTCCCAAAATCAACCAGGCGCTTTCGATTCCCACAGCTCCGGGTTTCAGTTAGCCATTACGCGCCAAAACGATGATGGAATCCGATCCAATCGGGCGGCGCGGCGGTGTAACCGTCTGTCGCCTTAGCAGGTGAAATGCTGGGCCCAGCCGCCCCATGCGGTTTCGCAATTATACTTAAAGCCCTGGCCAGGACTGGGTTGAGAGGCGCTGATCGGTCCAAAAAATCGAGCGAACCGCATCCAAACGCCTGGAATTTGCGTATACCTTAACAATATCCTGACAGCATGGAGCTTGGCTTCACCCGCCGGCCCACGCCGGGCCGTCTTCCTACCTTCATTTGGCCAAAATCCGCTATGCGCGACACCTTTCCCTTACTTGTTAAAACCGATTTCCCGGCCCTCCATCGCGGCCGTCTGGACGCCGTGCAGGTCAACCTGGGTTATCGGTGCAATCAATCCTGCACCCATTGCCACGTGGCGGCCGGCCCCCAGCGCACCGAGGAAATGACCTGGGAGACCATGGAGTTGGTGTTGCGCTATCTGTCGCTTCGCAAGATCGGGACGCTGGATTTGACCGGCGGCGCGCCGGAGCTAAACCCCCACTTTCGCGCCTTGGTCGCCAGCGCCCGCGCGCGGGGCGTTCGCGTGATCGACCGCTGCAACCTGACCATTCTCAACGAGCCCGGCCAAGAAGACTTGGCGTCGTTCCTGGCCCAACACGCGGTCGAGATCACGGCGTCGCTGCCCTGCTATCTGGAGGAAAACGTCGATCAGCAGCGCGGCAAGGGCGTATTCGAATCCAGCCTGGCCGGTTTGCGGCAACTCAACGCTTTAGGCTACGGCCGCGCGGCTAGCGGATTGACCCTGAACTTAGTTTACAACCCGCTCGGGCCGGTGTTGCCGCCGGAGCAAAGCGGGTTGGAGGCCGGCTACAAACGGGAATTGGCGGAGCGTTATGGCATCGTGTTCGACCGGCTGCTGGCGCTGGCCAACATGCCGATCCAACGCTTTGGCAGTCAATTGATTTCCAAAGGGCAATTTCAACCGTATATGGATCTGCTGAAATCCGCCCACCGCGATGAAAATTTAGCGGCGGTGATGTGCCGCAACCTCATCTCGGTGGACTGGCAAGGCTACGTTTACGACTGCGATTTCAATCAGATGCTGAAGCTGTCGCTCGGAGCGGGCGGCGCGAAACCCACTCACCTCGCCGACTTGCTGGAACGGGAATTAGCCGGCGCGCGCATCAGGGTGGCCGATCACTGCTACGGCTGCACCGCCGGACAAGGCAGCAGTTGCGGCGGCGCGCTCGATGGCGGGTCCGCCGCCGGCATGGCGGCCTGACGGTTTTTTTGAGCGCGGCCCGCATCCAACGCCGCCGGGGTTGCGTAAGCATGGGTGGATCTATCAATCCACGAATAGAAACAGCGAAATCCGATGCGCTGTCTTTTTCCGCTCCGCTCCATCTTGGAGGACATTCACCATGCGCGCCCATCGCCCAAATTTTTGGATCGCCCTCGCCCTGTTGATTTTCAGTTTCGCCGCGCCGCTGCGCGCGGCCGAACTGTCGGGCGCGCAGACGCTCGCCTCGACTCACGACTTCGAAACCCTGGTGACCAAACTGGAAACGGCGGTCACCGACAACAAAATGGCGGTGGTCGCCAAAGCCAGCGCCAGCAAAGGCGCGGCCGCGCGCGGGGTGAAAATCCCCGGCAACGCCGTGATCATGGTCTTTCGAAACGACTACGCGGTACGGATGTTGGAGGCCAGCGCGCCCGCCGGCATTGAAGCGCCGCTGCGCTTTTACGTGACCGAAAACGCCGACGGCAAAGCCAGCCTGACTTGGCGCGCCCCGAGCGCGATCTTCGCGCCTTACGGCAGCGCCGCACTCGATAAGATGGCCAAGGAACTCGATCCGATTTTCGCCGCCATCGCTCGCGACGCCGTGCGCTGACACCAGCGGCGCATTCGGGTGGTCAACCTCGCCGGTTGGCCGCGATGCGCCCGGCGTTTGGACTGTCGAGTTTGGCGGAAAACCGTCGATGAAGGCGTTCCCTCGACACGCGCTAGCCACCCTAGCGCTGACTGTCGTGGCTCGCGCTTGAGGGCTCGAACGCAAAGGCTTCGACCTGCCGGTGCCAGCGGCGGAAATCCATGCGGTCGGGCCGGCCAAGGATGGGATTCCCGCGCTCGACCAGCCCAAATTTATCGCCGCTCAGCGCGATCGGGTTTTGGTTCGCGTGGTACGCCTTTCACCCCGAAACCGAGGTTTATTCTGCGCTGACACGGCGACATCCCGGCGTAAGCTTCATCTCGCTCCAAGTAACCCAGAATCTCGTTTGGGCGCCGTTGCTCTTGGCGCGCGATGAATTTTGATGAAGTTCCACGCGATTTAATGGGGTGGCGAATAAAGAAGATAATCCGCGCGCCCGAAAAAATTGCAATTTTAGTGGGCATATAAAATTGATCCGCGTGATCGCGCGGCGCGAAATACCCATCAAGACTCAGATCGTTTCCCGTCGTTCGTCACTATTCGCTTCTCTAAAAGCTCGAATCGATCTCACTCAATGTAATCGTGCTGACGATAAAACGCCCGCGCCGAATCGTTGCGACGCGCGAGATGGAGCGAGACGGAAGTGCAGCCAACTCTCAGCATCTCCGCTTCAGCAACCGCGAGCAATTTCGTGCCGACGCCGTTGCCACGGTATTCTGGCCGCACGAAAAACTCGTCGATTTCCGCCGTGATTCCGAGATCTTCAAGACTGAAAACGAAGACCGCCAACAAATACCCGACCGTGCTTTCGCTCGACCACGCAATCCATCCAACTCCCAAGCTCGGTTCCGAAAATAGGCGCTCAAGCTGCGAGGCGACAAGCTGCGTTTGAAACCCTGAAAGCCCTTCAAAGTTCCAGTATTCGGCTACCAGAGGTAGAACGATTGGCACATCTTGGACAGTTGCTTGCCGTATATGAATCATAAGAGTTTCAAAATATCCTGTTAAACTTAAGGGTACCATTTGGTTTGGCGTCTAACTTGACTAAGGCGGCCTGTGAACGATCATCAGGCCGATGTGTTCGAAATTCCACGGCAACCGCATGTTCCTCGAACATCCGCAACGCGCCTCATTCCCGAAAAATATCGGAACAACCTTCCTTAGTACGGGTCAGCAACAGAAAACAGGCGCGATCAGATAGGACAATGAATCATGCCAATTATCGTTAACGCATCTCTGATGAAAGAAGCCAAGCAATTTAAAAATCAGTTTTTAACGGAAATGTTTGGCCCGATCATACAAACTGCTGAGAATAACTCCCCATTACTCACTTCCGTCGTGCCTCTTGAAAGCAATATTCTCGGTGTTGGATACGGAGCAAAAATGACTGCGGGAGCAGTAATAGACGAACTCGCGGTACGTATTTACGTCCGCACAAAATTGCCGGGACGATTAATACCCCAAGGAAACGCGATTCCGCCAACGGTTACAAATCCGTCCACCGGCAGGGAATTGCCGACTGACGTTATCCCGGTCGGCGACCTGACAGCTCTCTGGCCACGCCCGGTTTCATGCGGCGTTTCAATAGGTCATAAAGCGGTTACGGCCGGAACTTTAGGCTGTTTGGTCAGAAGCAACGATCCGCAAACCAGAGATCACTATATTCTTTCCAACAATCATGTGCTGGCCAACTCTAGCCCTTTGGCTTCGGGAACGGTACCTCCCGGAGGGGACGAGATCCTGGAGCCTGGGCCATTAGATGGCGGAGAGCCCCACCCACCCATCGCGGAACTAACGGATTGGGAGCCCATCAATTTTAGTGGAATCAATGTCATGGATGCCGCTATAGCGAGAGTTTTCAAGGGGGACGACGTGTTTCCTAACATTCTCGTCATCGGCAGCGTAGCCGCCGGCGTTTCTCCTCCAAAGCTCTATCAATCTGTCCGCAAGCATGGCCGAACAACGCTACATACAGTGGGTGTCATTATGGATTTAAGCGCAAATATCAAAGTGCGTTATGGCAATAATCTTGTAACATTTGACAATCAACTCGGGATTGTTGGCGCGGGTGGCACTTTTAGCAGCGGCGGTGATTCAGGTTCTTTGATCGTGGATGGCGTGACCAGAAAACCAGTCGCTCTCTTATTCGCAGGGGGTGGTGGAATGACCTTTGCCAGCCCGATCAACCCGATTCTCAAGCGGTTTAATGTTAAAATAATGTGAGAAACCCTTTGCTTTCCGCGCTATCGGAGCGGCAAGCGAACTTCATCGTGAAATTGGAGGCCGTTATGCCTACGAGACATGTCACGAATCGGCAAATCAATCTTGAGGCGACCAAATCAGACGCCATTCAAATATACGGTAATCTTCCCGGAGTAGAGGGCATCGGCATCGGAAATCAATCATTGCGTATTTACGTGCGCAATTCGGGAGTGCGAGATAATTTTCCGCAACAATTTCAAGGAGTCCCCATCGATTTTATCGTAACGGGCGACATATCCACAGAATGGTGATCGCGTCGTTTATCCAAAAATTGGATCAGGGCTCGCGCTTAATTTTCTTCGTCAGGGACTCCGATAAACTGGATACCCGAGTGATGTAACTCGTTGCGCAAATCCATCTCAATCCTTCCAAGCCCGCGCGGCAAAAACCTCATCCAACGGCGTGTGGAACAAGTGGTTGGCGTAGTTGCTGAAGGTCTTGACCCCGATGGCCAGAACGATCTCCAAGATTTGCCGCTCGTCGTAACCGGCCGCTAAAAAACGCTCCACCTCGGCCTGATCGGGCAGTCCGTGTTTGGCGACCATCAGGCGCGTAAATTGATGCAGCGCGGCCAGCTTGGCATCGGGAACCGGCTCGCCGTCGCGGATGGCGTCGGTGACCGACGCAGGGACTTTGGATGCGCTATCGGCGATCGCGCTGTGTGCGCTCACGCAATACTCGCAACTGTTCTCACGGCTGATGGTGAGAAAAATCACCTCCTGCTCCACCGGCGAAAAGCCGGAGTGTTGGCGAAACAGGGCATAGCCGTGCAAATACGCGCCGAGCAAACCCGGCGAGTTAGCCATTCGGGCGTACATGTTTGGAATGAAACCGACTTGCGCCTTGGCGGCTTCGAGTAGGGCGTGGGCTTCGGGGCCCGCGTTAGCGAGCGTTTTCGGGTCCAACGTCAATCGATATTCGGCCAGCATGAGGATCGTCTCCTAAGCAAAAAACGTGAGCGGATAAGCCCGCGCTAATTAGTACTGATCGGTCCTAAAAAGAACAAAAAATAGCCTAATCGAACGCGCGCATCGTCACCCCGGCGATAGCGTCGATCATCTCCGGGCTCGCGCCCGCCTTGACCAAGGCGCGCAGCCCGCTGATGCTGGTCATCACATAGAGCGCCAGCACGCGCGGATCGCGGTTCGTCGGCATGTGGCCTTCCCGCTGCGCGCGGCGCACGGCTTCCGCAAAAACGGCGGTGAGCTTTTCGGCGCTTTTCAAGATCAGCCGGGCGATGACCGGATCGCGCCCGGCGAATTCGGTAGCGGTATTCATGATTAGGCAGCCGCGCGGGAGATTCGGCCCTCGCGCCTCTTCCGCCAAAGCGCGCAGGCGGGTTTCGATGAAAGCCCGCCCGGACGGCGCTTCGCGTAAACCCTCCCGCAGCCAGGCAACTTGCTTGTCGCGGAAACGCTCGATGCACCGTTCGAACAACCGATGCTTGCCGCCGAACACCTGATAGAAACTGCTTTTCGATAAGCCCATGGCGTCCAGCAGATTTTGCAGGGACGTGGCCTCATACCCCCGGCTCCAAAAGACCTCCATCGCCTTTTCCAAAGCGGCGTCGGGGTCGAATTCCAGCGGGCGTCCGGGTTTCATGCACCGATTATTGAACCGATTAGTCCATAAATCAATCCCATCTTTTTCATCCCTGCATCCAAAACCGTGCGAGCGGCGTAAGTATTGGCGAACCCGCCGAGAAAGCGGAACCACAAACCCCGATCAACGCACTGTTAGGAGTCCATCATGAACAAAGTTCTCACCAACGCCGGTTTCGCCCTGATCGTTTCGTTGTCCGGCCTGTCGGCCGCACACGCCGCCGGCTTCAACGACCGAGGCCCCGTCATCGACGCCGGACCGTCCCGGGCGGCGCGGCCGGATTCGAGCCATGTCGCGACCGTCCACGGCTTCAACCAGCAGAGCCATCACACCAGCGCCCGCGTCACGACATCCGGCATGGGGCGCGCCGACCTAGTCGCCAGCGATCATTGCGACCTCCCACCGCGCTTCGGCTTCAATAACAGCTTCTCATTTTCAAGCTGCTGAGCCTCCTATCCTTATCGGTCGCCGTCATCTGCGGATGGCGGCTTCCGCTTTCACGCAACCGCTTCCCCGGAAAAGCACGCGAGCACTTTTGAACGCCAAATACGTCGCCGCGCGGGCTCGGCGTCGGATCGAAATATAAGCCGTGACCGCCGCGGTCGAAGCGCCCGACCTTGAAAACCTGTCACCGGAACGACGCGTGAACATGCCGGTGGCGGGTTGGGAACTGCGCGAGTGCCAGCGCGTGCTGGAAAAAGCCGGCCTTAACGTGGTCGGTGAACTGCTCAAGGGCCAGGGCGATTTCGTGGAACTGGAGCACTATCCGCGCGATGACGTGTTCGATGCCGACACGCACGGGCAGTATTACTACCACGCCCATCGCGGCGGCGAATTGGAGCACGGTCATTTTCATACTTTCCTGCGGGCGGGCGGGATGCCGGAAGGCGTCGTGCCGCTCGATGATCCGCAAGCGTCCGAGCCTGGGCCGCAAGGCGATGAGGCGCTCTGCCACCTGGTCGCCGTCGCGATGGACGCCTGGGGCGATCCCATCGGCCTGTTCTGCGTCAATCGCTGGGTGACGGACGAAACGTGGGCTCCGGCCGAGGCGGTCATCGCCATGTTGGATCGCTTCGCCATCGATCACGCCTTCCCCAACTGGGCGGTCAACCGCTGGCTGACCGCGCTGTTGCGGCTGTACCGGCCGCACATCGAAGCCTTGATCCTCCACCGCGATCAAGTGATCGCCGCTTGGCGGCGGACGTATCCCGACCGCGATGCGCTCGAAGACCGGGCGCTGGAAATTACCGGTTATCTGCCCATTAAGTTCGATGCTCTGCTAGCCCAACTTGCGTCCGAATAGGCGATGCCCGCAGGTAAAAGGCCAAGCTTGACGCCGCGGGCTTAACCGGCGCAGGCCGCCAGCGCCAAGGCTTGCCAGATCTGCCCGTCGGTTTGATCTTGCACGAAGGCCGCCACGCCGAAATCGCGCGCCTCGGCATCGGCGGGTAGCTGGAAACGATAGTCGTGCGTGAAACGGCCATCCGGTCCGACCGACAACGGACCCACCCATTCCAAGACGACTCGCTCGTGCCGTAGTTGACGCGCGGCGTTCTCGCCGGCGGTGACCTGACTGGTCAACCCGTTTCGGTACAGCGCCAGGAAAGCGCCCGCGCGGGCCGCCGGCAGATGAGCTTGCAATTGTCCGCGCAGCTGGATGCGCCAAATACCAGCGTCAGCCACAAGACTCAAAGTCAGCGCGGCGGGCGCGGGCCGCGCGTTAATGCCGGCGATCCGGCGGTCGAACGCCGAATTTGAAGCCCAATCCCACTCGGTGCGGCCATCGATCATAACCTGCGGCGTGAACACTGCCTTACTGCCTTGAGCGGCGGTCAAGGCGTGCTGGCGGACGCTGAAACCGGGTTGGGCAAAGCGGTCTCGCCAGCCCAAACCGTCCCAGTAACCGACGTGCAGGGCTAGGAACACCGCCTTGCCGGCCAGCGTCGGCTCCGCCGCCCGTTGCGCCAGCCAACGGTCGGCCGGCGGACAACTGCTGCAACCCTCGGAGGTGTACAGTTCGACCAAGGCGGTTTGCCCCGATCCGCTTTGCGCCTGACAGGTCGCGGCTGGCGCGACGGCGGGCGACAGTATC
>ERZ761607.1607-NODE-1607-length-27286-cov-20.172230_pt1 | contig 27286 bp, 21 predicted proteins | sample MGYA00511164_ERZ761607 | MGnify/ENA primary metagenome ERZ761607 (study PRJEB28899, sample SAMN02445080) | bioreactor sludge metagenome | biome: EBPR sludge | place: Australia: Brisbane, Thorneside Wastewater Treatment Plant | collected 2011-06-22 ... | reverse complement strand
ATATGTAATTGACATATACGTTTCCATTCTCGCATTCGTGGCGATCAATACTTTTCGGAGCAGACTCAATATTATTATTTTGAGCATTGACAGGTATTTCAAAAAGACGATCCTGACAATCGTGGTATATCATAATTCGGATAGGGATTCAGAATAATTTTGTCAGTTATCTGTTTAGTTTTTCATAAATTCAGGATTATAAAAAAATATTTAACCAAATCTGTCTATTTTGTGTTAAAATGAGAATACTATGCTCAGATGGAAAATAGCTCAGTGGTGGGAATTGTGGTGGTGGAAAAAATATCTCCGTTCGCGTGAAAAATCAGCATACATCGCCTGGAAACAAAGCTATTGGGAACGTTTAATTGATAAAACCGGGGTGCAAGATACCTGGCTTTCAGCAGATGCTGTTCTGGATATCGGATGTGGACCATTCGGACTGGCTTTGGTCCATGAAGCAATAAAAAAACCTTTGATCGCCATTGATCCTTTGATCGGAGAATATGAAAAAGCACTGCCACATTTTGATAAAAGGGATTATTCCTGCACAACATTTATTGAAAGCATGATGGAACAATATGAATCAGATCATTTATTTGATTTCGTATTTTGTCTGAACGCAATCAATCATGTGGAAAACATCGATTTTTCTTTTAAAAAACTGAGTAAGTTATCCGCAACAGGAGCAACTCTGGTTTTGGGAGTTGATGCCCACAATTTTTCCTTTTTTAAATATCTGTTCCGGTGGATCCCAGGAGATATATTGCATCCACATCAGTATGACCTCGGTGAATATGAACGGATGCTCGAAGGGTGTGGTTTCAAAATTGAATCAAGACATATGATCAAAAAGGAATTTATTTTTTCCTACCGGGTGTTGGTAGCCAGGCGGTGTTAAAAACCGGATTTTATCATCATTTTCTTTGGGATTCAAGCATACAGGCTTTTAATTATCGCAAATTTGCTGAATATTAGCAATAGGGAATGATCCCGTAAATACCTTTGATGTTCAGTCACATCTATATTATTATTGCATTTTTTGATTTTAGATTTTGAAAATGAGGAAAATTGAAAGTAACACAATTAAATGGGGCGTTTTGGGTGTTGGCAACGTATGTGAAGTGAAAAGTGTTCCTGGCATGTATAAAGCAACCAACTCAGAAGTAGTAGCTGTCATGCGAAGAAATCCTGAACTGGCAATGGATTATGCAAAAAGGCATCAAATCAAAAAATGGTACAGCAATGCGGAAAAATTGATCAATGATCCTGAAGTGAATGTCCTATATATTGCCACACCTCCGGGCTCACATGCTGAATTGTGCATAAAAGCGGCAAATGCAGGCAAGCCCGTTTTTGTAGAAAAACCAATGTCGCGCAACTATGACGAAGCACTGGAAATGATCGATGTTTGCAAAAATGCCGGGATACCTTTATTCGTTGCATATTATCGGAGGGCGCTGCCGTTATTCCTGAAAATCAAGGAATTGATTGAACAAGGTAGGATTGGAGAAGTAAGGTTCGTAAATATACAAATGTACAAGCGTTTAAACCACCCGATGAATGTTCCGGCTGACGATAACTGGCGCATAGTTCATGAAATTGCAGGCGGAGGTCATTTTTATGATCTGGCTTCACATCAGTTCGATTTTCTGGATTTTTTATTTGGGAAGATCACAAAAGTTGAAGGTTTTTCAACCAATCAGGCCAAACTATATGAGGTAGAAGATCTGGTATCCGGTTCGTTTTTATTTGAAAACGGAGTTGTGGGAAACGGACTTTGGTGCTTTACAACAGGAAAGGTCAGCGAAAAGGAAATTGTGGAAATTGTGGGCTCTAATGGTCAGATTGAATTCAAAACCTTTGGTGACCCGACCATCGTTTTAACAACTGATGATAATGGCAGGGAAGAAATTATCATCCCCTATCCGCAACATATTCAGCAACCACTGATTCAAACTATTGTAGACGAACTTTTAGGCAATGGAACCTGCCCGAGTACCGGAGAATCAGCAGCAAGAACGAATTGGGTTTTGGAACAATTCAAGCGGATCTGATAAAAAATTCAAACTCAATTATCCCGGTGATTATTCTAATTTATTTTAAAACTAAATTGGAAATCATCCGGGTTTTCTGTTTTTTCTCAAGCCTTTTGTGATTAAATTTGTGCAAAAATAAATATTGAACCATGGCAAGAACAGCGGAAGATATCCTGAAAGAAGCTATACTCCTGGAGATGAGAGGAAAAGCATTTTATAAAAATGTTGCAGAGAAATCAGACAGCCCGGCAGCAAAGAAAATATTCGGCATGATGGCAGAGGAAGAGGACGAACATGTAAAATTCCTCACCTCACAATACTCAAATTATACCAAAACCTATGCTTTTCTAAAACCGGATGCACCCAAAGAAGATCCTGAAGAGGCAGTCATTTTGAAAGTACTGACTGAACAACTGAAAAAAGAGATCAATGCAGCAAGTTTTGAAGCAGCGGCAATCTCTTCAGCGATTGATTTTGAGACCAGAGCTGTCCAACTGTATTCAGATCGGGCAAATGCGGCTACTGATCCCAATGAAAAAGAGCTTTACGATATACTGGCGAAATGGGAAATCGGCCATCAGAAAATGCTACACGATCTCAATGAACAGCTTAAGGAAGAGATCTGGAATGACAGTAACTTCTGGCCGTTCTAACCAAAAAGCATTGATTAATCGTTGCTCAGGAAAACCGATGAAATTCCTGATTGTGAATCAGAACTGATCACAGTCAAGGTTATTGATGGTTTGCTCAGTTGCTTCGAGGTGAGTTTCATAGACATCTCCTAATCCATGATAATCATAACAAACCTTCCACTCCCTGAGCTCATCAAGATAATCCAGGTATGCATTTTTGTAAGCCAGACAAGTAGTCTTGTTAGGGTTGGTCAGAAATTCCTGAGCTCTAAGTTGTAAAGCTTCAATGGTTTCTTCAAAATAATCATTGGCCTCCCAGCCATCACATTTTTGTTTGACTGGGTCGATCAGACAAGATTGGTTGGTCAGGGAAATGCTTGTAAAAATAAACAGAACGGTCAGAATTTTTTTCATTTGTAAGCAATTTGGTATTCTTAATGATAATTGAATTAATTACAAATTTCTACCTTATTGAGGGATTTGTCAATAGGGTTCAAAAATGACATAAAGGTTTTGGAAGATCACAAACAGCAGAGAACATCAGGAACAGATATAATGCAAAAGAAAAATAAGCAGACCTGCCGTTTTAAATACGTATTGATCCCCGAAATCCCCTGGCAGCATAATAGGATGATGCTCCGTTGTGAAAAACAAAAACTGCCCCATACCTGTACTCCATGAACAAAGCGCCTCCGAGTTTCCTGATCTCTCCGGGTGTGACGATCCAACTTGAAGTTTTGGTATCAAATTTTCCCAATTGCTGAAGTTCGCGGTATTTCGCCTCATCCAGGAGATCTATTCCCATTTCAGATGCCATGTCCAGAACTGAGTTTTCGGGTTTGAATTCCTTTCTGTCATTCAGCGCTTTTCCGTCATAACACAGGCTCCGTCTACCTTTTGGGCTCTCAGATGAACAATCCACAAAAATATATTCATCCGTAGATGGATCAACACCCATCACATCAGGTTCTCCCCCGGTGATCTCCATTTGATAAACAGACCATATTTTTCCCGGGTTTTTCTCCAGTTTTTCCTGTATAATATCCCAGGAAAGATCAGGGTGCCGGTGCATATTTTTTTGAAAACGGGTTTTCAGCGTCTGAAATAATTCAATTTGCTGATCAGTGGAAAGTTTTCTTTGTTGTACGTTCACAGGTATTTTCAGTTAGATTATAAATAAATTCAACAAACATGAAATGATCATGTTTATAAAAAATATAATTATCCTATTTGCGAAGAAAAAGGGAGGCTGTTAATGCCTCCCCTGAGTACCTTGGAATAGTCTTATTGGTGTATGATAACCGGAATGAGATTTCGACTTAGTCCATTGCCACTTTGTTCCGAAACAGCACAGAAATAAAGGCCCTTTTCTACATCCGAAAGTCTGATTTCAATCAGGCTGCCTTCATTGCCGAAAGTTTTTTTGTCAAAGACTTTTCGTCCCACGATATCCATGACTTCAATACTCACTAAAGATCCTGGATTTTCTAACCGGATGTTGAATGTTCCGTTATTCGGATTAGGGAATATCTTTATGTCCTGAATATGTTGATTGATTGGATCATTTGTTCCTGTAAAGTAGCAATCCAGCGTGTCGATCCGTGCATCCCTGACCCGTTCAAAAAGAATTCTGTGACCTGCATTATTGAGGTGAATGCCGTCTCCTGAATCATAGGCAGTATTTATGAAACCATTTTCCTGGGCAATTCCTGTCCAAAAATCCAGGGCATGATCACCATATTTGGTCAGAATAGCATCTTTTACTTGTTTTTGGATCTGGATCTGGGTAGGATTGGTAAAATTCCGTGGTTGAGTGGTGGCGATAAATATTTGTGCGCCTGCATTGGTAGCAGCCTGTGAGATCAGATCAAAATTATTCATTTGTTGCTCCAGGGTAAAATTATTGTTTGCATCGTTGGAAGGCATGTTGACAATGATCGCGAAAGGCTCATAACTCAAGGCTTTAGTAATATTCCTTTCCTGATCTACTCCGATTGAAACACCCGGAGACACAGTGCCTGTTGGTAAAATATGGAATGTGGTATAACCGCCTCTGCCCAGATTGATGACTTCATAAGCCGTATTGTTGGCCAAAGAGGCAGCATACCTGTTGACCCACGAACTATCTCTTGGTGAGGCACCGGCACCTTCGGCTGTGGATGATCCCAAAACAACGATCCTGCACGTAGTGCTTTCCCCGGAGATCTCGAAATATTCATCGCTTTGATCGCTGACTTGATTTCCGCTGACCCGGATCAATGCCTGCTTACCCGGATCATCAGGAACGGTCCAGTTGTATGTGCCGGCAGCTCCGGGTGTTTTTGCGATTTCCTTCCATTCATTTCCACCGTCAACGGAATAATCCAGCGTAACTTCAGGTATGTTTCTGCTTGTCCATTTTATGGGGACCTGTTTGCCAGCCTGCCAGAATTCTCCACCATTCGGTTTAAGAACGGTGACTTCTTCTGAACCGGCTGAAAATCTGTTAAAAAATACCTGCATCGAACCTAAATAGTAAAATCCGGAGGCATTGTTGTTGTTTGGTCCCGGTGAAGCGGTAATAGAAATAATGCCGTTTTCATCGGGTTTAAGTGTGGCAAACACTACATTTTCAGTATTGGATGAAGCATCCAGATATAAAATCTGGGTGTTATTGCCTGAAATCTCATATTTTGCTTCCCTGTTATCGGTCGCTACCCTGGAAGCAAATATTGACATGGTGTATTCCTTTTCTTTATCCAGATTGTACAATTCAAAACCACCGGTCTCTTCGATTTTACCCCCAAAAAGCACTGTATTTCCAAAAAAACTGTCTCCTGAGACAGTTGGCGGAATGCCAAGCTCCGGATTGGCAGCTGTCGTACCAGCTGTATTGACCCCGTTGAAAGCATCCGTGATCCTGAAACCATAGCCTGAATTGACCCCGGATACGGTTACCAGGTCTTCCATAACACCATCGGTGAAATTTTCAACGTTGATCCATGGACCAGGAGACAACAGTGTGCCAAAATCCAAAGAAATGGTATCAAATGGTGAGGGTAGAGGTTTATCTTCATAACTGATGATCATTCCACCAAAATAGTAAAATCCTGAAGCATTGTTATTGTTTGGACCGGGTGAAACTGTCATGATGATATCACCTGATGCGTTGGGTTTCATGTTAATATTGGCAACTTTATCCTTGTTGGAGGAAGCATTCAGGAAAACTGAATCTATGCCTGATCCTTCAAACAAATATTTTGTTTCCCTGTTGTCCGTAGCTTCTCTGGATGCAAATATGCTGAAATTGTATGTGATCAGAGGATTTAAATGGTATAAACTAATTGCGCCTGTAGGTTGTTATTGTCCTCCGAAATCAGCCACATTTCCAAAAAATGAGTCTGCCGAAGCAGTCGGCGGAAAACCGGTAGACGGGTCAGAGCTGAGTGTTCCTGCCCGGTTGATATTGTTGAAAGCATCGGTTACGGCTAGTTTGTAGCCGGTTTGTTTACCTGTATTGGTAAGCAGATTTTCAACTACCGCACCAACCGGATCAATGATGTCTATCCATGGACTTCCGCTCAGGTTGTCTCCGAAATCGATGAGAATGCTGTCTCTGACTGCTACAACCGGAGGTACGTCCTGTTCAGGGTAACTCATTCGGATCGCTCCCATATAGAAAAACTTTGAAGCATTATTGTTGTTTGGGCCGGGTGAAACTAAGATGGTTATTTGACCATTAATAGTTGGTTTGATGGTAAAAATAGCCAGTTCTGAAACATTTGAAGCTGAATTGATAAAGAATGAATCTATATTGGATCCTGTAGCAACAAACTTAGTCTCTCGGTAATCGGTTGCTTCCCTTGAACCAAAAATCTCAAAATAATAGTCTGTTTCAGGGTTGAGATTTTTGAAGAGTACACCACCTGTGGGTTGAGTTTGGCCGCCAAAATCTGCCACATTGCCAAAAAAACTGTCGCCGGTAGCTGATGACGGCATGTCTATGGATGGATCTGTTGCAGTCATTCCATTTCTATTGATGTTGTTGAAAGGATCAACAACTTCAATACTGTATCCGGTAGCCTTTTGTTTTTGGTTGTTCAGATCGACTATGGCACCTGAAATCGGGTCACTGATATTGTTCCAGGGCAAGGGCGAAAAATTATCACCAAAATCAATCAAGACTGTGTCTTTAACCTGGCTGAACCCGATCAACGGAAAAAGTAAAAATATGAATGCTGCAAAAATTGGATAAGAGTTTTGTTTCATAGGCTGTTTAATTTTAATTATAATAAATCAGTCAGAACTCCGGGTCAACATTTATTGACTTACTTGGCAACCAATACTAATATTAATTTACTTGTTGTCGAAATCCAATATTACGCCATCATTACGCCATTCAATAAAACTCTTTGTCATGAATGTTTTCCTTAAAATTACCGTATTTATTGGTAGTTAAAATAAATGCCAAATTCATAGGGGATTGAACATAACTTTTTTATTTTTGATTGATTTTTTTTTGAAAACTAAAAACTACTAAAATGAAGAAAATTTTCACAGTTCTACTGATCATTTTGTTTGCTTTTTCCTCTGCCAAAGCGCAATTTTCCATGGACAAATTGTTCGCCGGAGCCAATTTTGGTTACGCAGCGCCAGTTGGAGCCTTTAAAGATTATGCAAACGGCGGATTTACTTACAATCTATTTGCGGGGTATAAGCTCAATGACAACCTGCGCGTAGGGTTTGAGTATAATTCCGCCTATACATTGGCCATTGGAGATGAATTTTTGGACATTAAAGTTCTTGGATTGCAAGGCTATAATGCCAAAGCTTGGTACACACCTTTAAAAGGTAAATTTAAACCTTATGCAGCATTAGCGCTTGGCGTTTCTAAATTTTCTGAACCGGACATTACCCTTGGTGATGTGACAACCTTTGGGGCAAAAAGATTTGGTTTAGGAGCCAATGCAGAAGTGGGATTTGCCATTGCTGGTTTAAATATTTCCTATGCTTTTAACCTGGCAGGAAAAACACCCAAAGCGCCGGTTATTTATCCTTCCATGGAGGAAGTGAATGTATTCTATCAAAAATTCGCTGTTGGTTATATTTATAACTTTTAAGGATTTTTATTAAGGTAAAAAATGAATTTGGAGGTTGCCTGAAGGCAGCCTTTTTTTCTTTATAAAACTAGCCTACAAATTGGAATGCTATCCCAAAACTCTTTTATTAACTGAAATTGAAAGACATTTCTGTTAACAATCAGGATGAATGGTTTCTGATGCTGGTTACAGTTTTAAGCCAATTCATCATTTTTACCGACTTATTGAACTTGATTTATTTCCATTACCGACCAATAATCAACAATTTTACTAATTTCGTATTCATATCGAAATCGGACGAATTATGTGGCGAATCGCGTCTAAAATTATTTCTTTTATATTTCATCCGCTTTTTGCGTTGATATATATTCTTGGGTTCCTCATATTGTTGAATCCAATGCTCTTGGCCCATTTTACACCGGAAGGAAAGGTGATATTTTTAGTTTATTTTGTTGTAAACACGGTACTGATTCCGGTAATTGCCATTGTTTTGATGAAAATGCTCGGATTGATTGCCAGTCTTCAAATGGAAACGACCAGGGATCGCATCGGTCCGATGATCGTTGTATTCATATTGTATATGTGGATGTTTATCAATTTTAAAAAAGAACCTGATATTCCGCTGATCCTTGTCAATATCATGCTTGGCACGGTGCTGTCAACCGCCATTGCATTTATCATCAACGTGGTGAATAAGATCAGCCTGCATATGACAGGTATGGGAGGACTTTTGGCAGCCTTGGTCATTATATTTTTTCATCAGCAAACCAGGCTTTTAATACTGAGCCTGACTACAGAAACAGCTTTTAGTGTTCATATGGTTTTGGTAATTATTTTTGTACTGATTTTGACTGGAATGGTGGCATCCTCAAGGCTGTTTTTGAAGGCTCACCGACCCGTGGAATTATTACAAGGGTTTATTTTGGGTTTTATGGCACAATTCGTAGCTTATTGGATCATCTTTTAAACTTACAGTATGCAAAAAATATCATTTATTTTATTATTCATTCTGACAGGATTAAACGGATTTTCTCAGGAGATCATCCAACCTGGTGACGAACAACAAAATGACTACCTCAACCATATTGTTTTAACACCTGAGCAACAGCAATATGTCGAAGCCATCGCTTTTCGCAGCGATACTTTCGACTTGCTGCATATTGCCATTCATCTCAATGATGTCAATTATGGAGCTAAAATGATTGAAGCCCACACAGAAATATTTTTTTCTGCCAAAATGGAGGGGCAATCCAGCATCACTTTTGACCTGCTGGATTTCAGAGTGGATTCTGTGTATCTGAACGGTATACCAACAAGCTTTGATTATAACAGTCCGTTTTTGTTTGTCCACTCAGAAACGCCCTTTGAAATAGGGGATACCAATCATGTGGTCGTATATTACGGAGGTAAACCGACGCTCGATCCTTCCGGTTTTGGAGGTTTTGATTTTCAGGATGGATATGCATACAATCTCGGGATCGGGATCACATCTTTCCCACATAATTTCGGAAGAGGCTGGTATCCTTGTTTTGATAATTTCATTGAACGATCCACCTATGATTACTTTATTACCACTACTGGCGGCCTTGTAGGATACGGAGTAGGAGATCATATTTCGACCGATACACTGGAAGATGGTAAAAGATTATATCATTTTCACATGGACAAACAAATACCTACCTATCTTTCAGCCGTAGCAATTTCCAATTACTCGATCGCAACTTTGTTTCACCAGGGAATTGAAAAGGAAATTCCGATTGAGATCGTTGCCAAACCGCAGGACCTTTCCAAATTCATGAGCAGCATGGCTTATATGTCTGAAGCCATCGATGCCTTCGAATATTGGTATGGTCCTTATCAATGGAATCGTGTCGGCTATGTCATCACCTATCGCGGCGCGATGGAACATCCTACCCTGGTTTCGTATCCGGCCTCTGTCGGACTGAATGGTGATCCTGATGACAACATGCGGTTGATGTCGCACGAACTGGCGCATCATTGGTGGGGTGATATCACGACATTGACCACCTCTGCTGATATGTGGATCAAGGAAGGGAATGCAGAATATGGCTATCATTTATTTGTAAAAGAATTTTTAGGTGAAGAAGCTTTTAATAAAGTTGTGACTGACAATCAGTATTATGTGATAGAAACAGCACATCGAAGCGATAAAGGTTACCGACCTTTGTCTGGTATGCCCAAGGAATATACTTATGGTACAACTACTTATAATAAGGGTGCTGCTGTGATGCATAATCTGCACAGTTATCTGGGAGACTCCTTGTATAGAATTGCACTTCGATCTATTTTGTCTGAGTATGCCTACAGCCATCTCAATGCATCACAATTCAAAGAACAGATCAAAATCGCTACAGGAAAAGACATGACAGCTTTTTTTGATGCATGGATTTATAATGCAGGCCTGTCGGCTTTTCAAATAGATTCTGTGAAGATCATTCCTGAAAATGATCAGTTTCAGGTCAGGCTATATGTCCAACAGAAATTGTTCCATGCGCCACAATTCCACAAAAATGTGCCTATGAGTGTCACTTTTTTTGATGAGAACTGGAACAAACATCACAGGATGGTGGAATTGTCGGGACAATACTGTGAGGTTGACCTGACATTGGATTTTTACCCTGTAATGCAATTTTTGAACGAGAACAACTTCCTTAACAACGGACAGATATCAAGTAGTGGTGTGATCAAAAACACAGGAAGTTACAAATATGAGAATGCAAAGTTTGACTTTAAAGTTGAGCATCTGCAAGACTCACTTTTGTTGATGGCAGAACATGTTTGGGGAGCGCCTGATCCGGTTTTGAGAGAAGATCTTGATCTGAAAATGTCTACAAGTCATTACTGGAATATTGCCGGAGCAAAAAAACCTGAAGATCGTATAACTGCCCGGTTTAGTTATCTTGGACTTGACAGTACTTTCCTGGATTACGAATTGGTTTATTTCACCGAAAATGATATCATATTATTATACAGGCCGGATGCCAGTCAGGATTGGGTGGAATATCCTTATGCCAGCAAAAGTATTTTTATTCCGGGAGACAAAAAAGGCTCATTTATCGTGGATAGCCTGCTTTTTGGACAATACGCTTTTGCCAATGGAGATTATTTCTCTGTCCGGGATGAAAAAGTATTGCCTGCAAATGACTGGACAGTCGAATTGGCTCCGAATCCAACCAACGGATGGATATCATTGGCAGGATTGGAAGAAGGAAATTATGTCGTCAGTCTCAATGATCTGCAAGGAAAAACACTTGATGAGATCCCATTTGAAGGAACCGGAATGCATATGGATATCAGCCGGTATCCTGCCGGGGTTTATTTGCTGAAAGTGGTCAATAACAAAGACAGAACAAGTATTTTAAAGAAAGTGGTGCTACAATAACGGGAAAAGATCTGAAAGGACAATTTTGGGTTATTTATTTGGCTTAAAAGTCTAACAGTCTTCTAATCGCTCATATAAGATAAGGATCAATACTTGAACCTGGTCCTAAAAATCCCTTCTGCTTAAAACCAGCCAAAAGTGCACTATTATTTATGTTAAAACATGGCGAACGTCCATAGATCGAGCCTGGTGATGCTGAATTTGTGACAAATAAAATAAAGGGTTAAATAATCAGATCCTTAATTAGTATCTGCAGGAAAACCACTGGTTTTTTGCCTTTGATAAGAAAACGTCAAGGACAAAGCTTGCGACCTTTCTGCCGGAATCGCACAGGCATGAGTTTTTGAAAATAAGGAGTTTACTCATTGTAAATGACTGTTTCAAAAACAAGCCTAAAGCATTATTTGGCTTTTTCTTGCAAAGACTAATTAATAAAATTCAGTTTTTTACCAGATTGTAATTACAACTAAGTTTGAGATCAGGGTACAGCCCGGTGGAAAAAATCATTTGTAGTGTCAGGGTTGTGTCGTTGGTCAAGGTTCCTCTTGAAGCGAAAAAAGTATATTTTACCGAATCGCTTCCCTGTTGGATTTTCAATTCCTGATCACCGATATAAATGGTATCCTTCAAAATATGTGCTTTCAGCCTGAATCCGCTCAGAGAGGAGGAATTTTCCATGTCGATGATGACATCGAATGGTGGTTTTTGCGGTTCAGGTACGATGCTCAGTTCAGTTAATTGGTTTCCGGCTCCGCAATTGATCATTCCGGTGTAATCGCTGATGAATTTATCGTATTCCTTTTCTTCGCAGTTTTCGCCATAGTAACCGTTAGGACAAGTTTCTTCACAGGATGTCCAGCATAATCCCAACAATAAATAGGGTAAAAATCTGAATAAATGAAAGGTCTTCATTGGTTTGGATTGAATTCCCGGAATGGAAAAAAATGCCCGATCTCAGAATTTGCAGATATTGATTTACTACTTTTAATACTTCAAAAAATCTGCAATTGAATCGAAAAACCATGTGTATTCAGATCGTCATTCAGCTAAACACACAATATTTTTTGCATTCCAAAACTTTTCCGGAATGGTTAAAAATATAAAGTTAAAGCAATTTTTTAAAAATGCCAAAATGAAACAGATAATTAGAATAGGGCAGTTTATTTCCCCTGATTATCCTGATAATCTTATACATATTTTGTAATTGTTTAGCTCAATAGTCTTTTTGTTTAGCTCAATAGTCTTTTAGTCTTAAGTCTTTTAGCTAATGATTTATACCAAGGGTTAAAACCTCTGATTCCGGAACAAATCAGGTGTCTTTTTCTCGATGTACCCGCTTAATTCCAAGAAAATAACAAGCTAACAAACTAATTGCTAACCACCTAAATAACTACCATATATTTATGATTTCCAGGGTATTTGCATATAAAAATGATCTGTGTTTGAACATATTTATTGTTTGACCAATGTGATTTCGATAAATGTTAAAGCGATAAAAAAAATGTCAAAGGATTGGATTAAGGGATTAAAAATTCATTATTTTGCATTTTATATCAGGTCTGTGATCGTTGAATTGCAGCATGTACACTAAACTTGATACCTATGGAAAAAAAATCTTTATTCTCGAGGCCGGAGGAATCCATTGCGGAAGCTTTGCAGGACAGCTCTGAACAGTTGTCTGAGCTCATTGTGTACAATGATGATTTTAACACTTTTGATTGGGTTATCCAATGTTTTATAGAGATCTGCAACCACACATTTGAACAGTCAGAACAATTGTCCTTACTGATCCACTATAAAGGAAAAGCAGTGGTAAAAACGGACTTACTGGAAGTTTTACAACCCATGAAAGATGCCCTTGTTGACAGAGGACTGTCAGCTGTAATTGAGCGTTTTCAGGCAAAATAGGTTTGCTACGCTTCCGGTAAGTAACATATATGTGATATGCACCCGATTTTATGTTGTCATTGTTTTGGTGTTGTTATTATTTTCGTCTTGTGCAGTGGTGAGAACATATAACGCACATGATTTTGGTCTAAAACCACAAAATGGGTACAACAATTCGCCACATATCTCTAAGGCAATCCATCAAATCTCCTTATCAATTCGAAAAAATCAAAAAACTATATTAAACTTTGAACCGGGCATTTATGAGTTTACGATGGAAGGAGCCGTTGTGCGCTCATATTATATATCCAACCATGACCAGATAAACCCTAAAACCATAGGTTTCGACGTCGAAAACATTGAAAATTTTACCATCAATGGAAATGGAGCTTCATTTATTTTTCATGGAAGCATGCTTCCGATCGCAGTTACCAATTGTAAGGATATTGAATTGAAAAACTTTGCTGTGGACTTTGTCAATCCGCACATTGCCCAGGTAAAAATTCTGGAAAATGATACGACCAATAAAATGATCATATATGAACCTGCAGATTGGGTGAAGTACCGGATTGATAGTAACAGACTCGTGGTTTATGGTGATCATTGGGAGCACACACCTGTTCGGGGAATCGGATTTGAAGAGAAGACCCGGCGGATTATATTTAATACCGGAGATATTGCCCTGGGAACAAAAAATATTGCAGAAATTGAACCCGGCGTCATCAAAGCGCCCTGGGACGATCCAAAACTGATCCCGGGAAGCGTGGTTGCCATGCGTGGAAGCGGACGGCCGGCACCCGGCATTTTTTTGGAAAAATGTGTGGATACACGGCTTAAGAACATCACGGTACATTATGCTGAAGGAATGGGCTTATTGGCACAAAACTGCGATCATGTTTTACTGGATGGCTTTAAGGTCGCATTGAAAGGTAATGACGATCCGAGATATTATACCACGCAGGCAGATGCGACTCATTTTTCAGGTTGTAAGGGTTTGATCGAAATAAAAAACGGTTTGTTCGAAAACATGATGGACGATGCCATCAATGTACATGGTACCTATCTAAAAATCATGGAAAAACTGAACAACAGAACGGTGAAAGCAAGGTACATGCACCATCAATCCTGGGGATTTGAATGGGGATATCCCGGTGATACCGTGCAATTTTTAAGGGCTTCCACTTTGGACAACATTGGTTTACCTAATTGCATTTATACCATCCAACCATTGGATACACAGACATTTTTTGGAGTCCGGGAATTTGAGATTATTTTCACTGATACACTTGATCCGGTTATCCGAAAAGAAGGGAATTTTGGTATTGAAAATCTTAGCTGGACGCCTCATGTTATTTTTTCGCACAATATCATCAGGAACAACCGGGCACGTGGAGCGCTTTTCAGTACGCCGCGTAAGACATTGGTGGAAAACAATGTTTTTGATCATACTTCGGGTTCAGCAATATTGCTTTGTGGTGATTGTAATGGTTGGTATGAAACAGGCGCCTGCAGGGATGTGGTCATCCGAAACAATCAATTTATCCATGCGCTGACGAGCATGTACCAATTCACCAATGCCATTATTTCTATTTATCCTGAAATACCTGACATGCAGCATCAAAGGGGCTTTTTTCACGGAGCAGCGGGATTGGGGGTTCAAATACTGAATAATTATTTTGAAATATCCGACAAGCCAATAGTTTATGCCAAGTCTCTGAGCGATTTAATATTTTCAGGCAATAAGGTGGTTTTGTCTGGAACGTATAAACCTTTTCATTGGAATCAAAAAAGTTTTCTGTTGGAGAAAGTGGGGAATTTTTCGTTTGAAAACAACGATTTTGACGTATCATTCAGTCAGGAAAAAGATGTTTTGTGGATGAAAACCGTTGACTAAGATGTTTCATACCTGAGAAAACCAATCACTTAAGCTTAAACTGGACATGCCAGAACCAAAGAGGAAAATGATTTAAGAACCCCGAGTCGCTTCGCTATGTGGGTTCGACCCCGTTGGATTAACATCCTACGGGGTAAATATTCAATATGGCATTATTTATAGATCAAAATTCCTTATAGTTCTGCCAAAAAACACACACGAATTCAATTTTTAAGACAATAATACATCAGTCTGACTTTCACAATATAAAAAAAGAGTTGAAAGAAAATCTTTACAACTCTTGTTTCCCGGTCGGGATGACTGGACTTGAACCAGCGACCCCGCGCCCCCCAGACGCGTACTCTACCAAGCTGAGCTACATCCCGATGCTTTATCAGTCAAAACAGGTCTGCAAAGATACGAAATAAACTTGAATACAAGCCTAATTTGTATCCAAAACAAATGTAATGAAGAATCTCTCCGCATTTTCTTCCGGAGTCACCAATTTGTATCCTGCACGGATGCCCAAGGACAGTTCTGCCAACCTGAAATACCGGTTATCAAACAGCAATTCAACCCCGGCTGATTGTGTCTGTTGTATTTTATCTGTAGTTTTGGCGAAATCCCAGTCAAATCCCATATCGAAAAACAAATTGGCGCGTACCCGTTTGAAATAAACCAGAGGCCCCAGGGCAACATCAGGATACCACACCGGAAATCCATAATTGATCTTGGGACTGAAAAACTGATCCGATAAAAAACCGGGGCCAAACCCTCGTACACTGTAGCTGTTGTTGAGCGGATGATATTCATTATTCAGGTCAGTATATTTATAATCGACGATCAGTTGCGTGAAATGGGTAGCCCTCAAGCCTGGCAGATTTACCCTGAGATTACCCGAAATATTGATTTTATCATCATTATTCAGGGTTTTGCTAAAGGTCCAGTCTGTGTCAAAAGAGTATGGTGCTTTAATACTTCTATATGCTTTTTTTCGTATGGCGCTTCCCTGCATTTGGATAAAACCCGTATGAAAAACATCCTGTTCAAAATAATCATTGGCAGAAAGCAAGGATACCCCATAGCCTAAAACCGGATTAAATCCATATCGGAAATTTCTTTTAATGTAGTTTAATGGTATAGATATTGTACTATATATTTTCGATTCATTCCAACTATCGGGATCACCTTCAATCCCTGTTTTTGTCCGGGTTCTGTTGATCAGGCTGTTGTATCCGATTTTGAACAATGGCAGCCAGTTTCCAATAGTCATATGGATATCCGAAAAGAATAAATTTTCATTGAAATTATATCCGGGAGACCATTCCAGACCATATTTACCCAGTTTATCATTGGCTGCCAGGATGATAGAAACATCATTCACTCCGGGATTCAGAAGCCAGGTGTGCAACGTAAGTCTGGACAAACCAGGATGGTACTTCTTAACAGGATATTGTTTTTGCGGAATTTGATCTACGATCGGTCCGTTTTCACTGCGGATAATAGATACCAGTGCTTCGTCGAGCTGTTCATTGATCATATTTGGTTCTTTGTTGAATCCAGAAAATGGTTTCCCTTCCTGACGTTTTAAGACCAGGATCCTTTTCTGGTTGAATTCAGTATTCACCAATGCAATCTGACCGTTTGGACCTGCTTCGGGCATATCAGTCAGAAATGGGGTTCTGACCGGTAAAATGAAGAGTTCTCCAGTAATCAAATGGTAGGACAAGACATCATTCAACCCTTTATCCCTTCCTTCATTGGCCAGAAAAAATAATTTATTTTCAATAATGCTTAAATCTTCAAAAGAAGGAGTTGAGAACGGGATCAGCAATTTGTATTCTCCTGAATTCAGGTTGATATTGAAGATGGCATTCAGGTTGTTTTTTTGTACAACGATTGCAACCTGAAAATTTCCATTCCATTCTGGAAACCTGTAGTTGTATCCATCAGGATTGGGTATCTCTTTTAAGATGCTGCCTGTAGATAAATCCATGATCTTTATGGAATTCTGCATCATCTCGTTCACTTCGATTACCAGGAGCTTCTTGCCGTCAGGACTGATCACAGGTGCAAAAAACCTGGTTTTATCTGTCAGTTTGGTGGTTGTGCCCTTGGCAAAATCATATTTCCAGATATTGGAATAGCTTCTGTCTGACCACCTCGGGTCCAGGGTTATTTCAGACCAGACAAGGATGTGGTCGTTGACATCATATTCTCCCATTCCAAAGCCAACGGGTGTGAGCGTAGTTTCATCACCGCTCTTCAGGTCTATTTGAACAAACTGCGCTGCATGATTGAAACTTTCCCGGATTGCAACCAGTTGGTCAGCTGACCTGTATCTTGGCTTAGAATAGGTTGCCGGATCAGATTTATCAACAGGACTCTGATATATCGTGCTAATTTCTTTTTTCATTACCTGGAGTCTGGTACTTTCCATCATTTTCCGGTAAAATGCCGGTGTCCTCATTCCGGTACGTTTCTGAAGCGCTTTTGAAAACGGGTAAAAACCACCTTTATAAGCAGCTGCATCTTTAAAAATACCTGCCCATATGTCATTCCCGTATTGCTGGCGGCCAAATCTCACTAAATCGTATCCCAACACATAATGATCAGGAATAAAATCCCTGTATGACCCATTGACCATTTTTTCATACCCGAAAGGTTTATCCATATCAGCGATGGTCCTTAGTTCTGCACTGAAATTTTTTATCCTTCCTCTGCCAGCATAGCTGAGGGCAGTTTCCTGCATCACTGCATCGCCTTCAAAAAACCATGGAGGAATGGCCAGAGAAAAAAAAGTACCCCAGACTGCTTCACCAGTCAGGTAATAAGCCCATTTGGTGATGCCATGAAGCGTATTGCTGAATTGCAATGCATGCCTGTACTCATGAATGGACAAAATGTCCAGCCAGTCAGTAGAACCAAAAAATGATCTTTGTGGAAAATTGGTATAGAATTTTGAATGGAAAGGTGCAGTGGTCACATAACCATTCGCGATCACAGTCTGATTGAGCAGAAAAATATCTGTTTTCCTGAATTCATTACCTATGGATTGCCGGTTATTGGCAGTCTGGTAATGGACCATATTGACTATTCTGTTAGCCTGATTTTCAAGTCCTTTTGCAAAAACCAGTCTCACAGTATCTGTATTGATCTGTTGCCAGTCCGTGCCCGGTGGTACTGAAGAATCCGGAGTAAACAATTGTCCTGACAGATGGCTGACAACAAACAGCATCAGGATGACTGAGTAGATTTTTTTCATAAGCCCGACTTTTTAATTAAGATACCTTTTTTTAACCACTAAACCAGGTATTTGTTTCTTAATTCGAGCAACTTCTCTTTCAAAGCATAGACATCTTTCCATTTTTCACCCGGAGTTTCTGAACGCCAATGCAGGCTCATGGCATTTTCTCCTGATTGGATCTCCAGACTGTTCTGCGTTCCGGCTTTGGCGACAGTACTTTCTGGCAGCGGAATGAGACAATTATCCATAAACTTTACCAGCTCAAAGAAACTTTCAACCGGGAGGTCATAAACCTGAAAATCACCAAAAAGTACTTTCTGAAGTTTTAAAGTACAATGATTCTTTTCACTTGAATAAAAGATTTTTACAAAAGCAAATTCATCGCCGCGGGCTTTTAATGTGATGTCAACATCGGTAAATTTTGATTCCATATATTTAGTTTTAAATTCTTGCCAAACCCAAAAAAACAGCATGCAATGATACGGTAAGTACGAACCAGATCTTTTTTGCAAGAACTGGTTTCACATTGAACAATTTGTATTGGATCAGATCTTTTTTGCATGATTGCATGCAATCTCCGCAATATGTGCAGGTTATACCAGGTCTGCCTTTCATGAGGTCATCCGGCGACAGCGCATCATAAGGGCAATGAGAAAAACACAATTGGCAGTGTGTGCAATCTGATTGAATTACTACCCTGAAAGGATTGACAAATTTGAGGTAGCTCACAATGACGCCTACAGGACAATACTCGGTACAATGTGACATCAGACCCTTTTTCCGGGACCTGAATAAAATTACCGATAAACCTCCTATCCCAAATGCAGCAGTCAGAATGATCACCAACACAGGCCCTGCCTGAAACAGCCTCAACAACATAGCTATCAGGATAACCACGAAAAGTATGGTCCATCTTATTTTTTTCTTGTAGTATAATGTTTTTGGTTTTTTATTTTTTGCTGAGGCTAAACCGTCCAATGCACCAAAATAGCACAATTGGGCACACCATGCCGGGCCGCTAAGTATCAGGGTACTTAAGAAAAGTATTGGCATAAAACCGATCTCCAACCGATATACAGGCCCTGCAAGAATGACAGCCGGAATGGGAAAATGCAGTGTGCCTGTCATTAAAAATACTTCCAGACCCGATAATCCAATTATCAGCTGACCAAAAAAAACGACAGAGAATATTCCCCATATCCTCAGGCGCCATCGGGCAGTATTCCCTGAATTCAACATTTTAAACACGATGAATCCTGCATAAAAACCGAGCAATATGATCTCGATCCAACCATAACCGGGCACCAATCTTTCCAGCATCAACATAGGCCTGCTGACCTGGGTATGTACAGGGATCAGGATTGCAATGACAATCAAAAATGCAATGCCCGGAAATTTGAATTTCGAATACATAAACACTTTTTCCGTCATAAAGATAATGCATTTTTGTAGAAAGAGCTATTGTTTTGGATGATGTTATAATCAATTTAACCAACTTAATTTTTTCTGTCAGTTCGCCGCCAGAATGGCTTATCTTAGTAAGGAGCCAAAATTTACTGATTTTAAAAATAATGCCCATTTTAGTTCACATGAGCATTGATTTTTGTATCTAATGAGTGTATATAATTTTGTTTTATGGAAAATCCTATTAAGAAATTTATATTTCGCGCCTTATATTGGTATATCAGCGCGGTGGATAAAAAAGGAGAGATCATATTCCTCAATTGGGGATATGATGATCACAAAGAGCGCATTCCGCTGGGAAAAAAGGATGAACCAAACAGATACCCCATACAATTGTACCACAGATTGGTTAGGGATGTAGAATTGAGTGGTAAGCACATAGTAGAGATAGGTTGTGGACGCGGTGGAGGTTTATCCTATATAGCCAGGACTTTCTCGCCTGCCAGTGCATTAGGTGTTGACCTTGAAAAAAGGGCCACAGATTTTGGGAATGCTCATTACAGGATTGATGGCATGCGGTTTTTACAGGGAGATGCACAAGACTTGCCGCTGCAGGATGAGAGTTGTGATGTGGTTATCAATGTGGAATCTTCCCACAGATACCCGGAGATGCCCAAATTTTTGGATCATGTATATAGAATACTCAAACCGGGAGGTTATTTCCTGATCACAGATTTCAGGCGGACTGAAGATATGCCCGCCTTATGGAATTTATTCAATGCATCCGATTTTACATTGATCGCTCAAAAAAGGATCAACGATCAGGTTGTGCAAAGTCTGACCAACGATAGTCGGAGAAGGCTGGATTTGGTCAACAGATACATGCCTGCCATCCTGAAAAAACCAGTGTACAATTTTGCCGGGATCAAGGATTCAAAAATTTATAAATCAATTCATTCCGGAGAATTGGAGTACTTTATGCTGGCATTTAAGAAAAACGGTATTGCGACAACGTCAGCCCCACAGTTTTCAGGTTATTCCAGCACTTTGAGCTGATCTCCGGTTGTATTGATCAATTGCCTGTAGCTCGCTTCACCATAACCCGGCTGATCCGGCCTCGGTGGGATGTGATCAGAATAACCATTGTTGAGCAATCTATAACCATCCGTCTTTTTCACATTTCCGTCAAAGAATTTGGCAAATAAAAATCCGTACAGCTTTCTCCAGCTGTCCAATGTCCGCTGCAATTCGGAGTAAGAATAATTATTGACAAAATCCACTGCCAGTTTAAGATCGGTCTGGTACAGTTTCAATGCGGCTTCCGTCATCACATCGGCTGTGACCAGGTATTTGTTCTCCAGTTCCTGTTGTTTTTCGATAATGACCGGTGCGATCAGGTTGTAACGCGTGTATGCCAGGTTGGCTACCTGATTGAAGACCCAAAACGCAGCATCCTCCCTGAATTCGAGTTGGCTTCCATATCCGCGACTGTAACCCTGCGGAACTTCATAAGTTGAGCAAAATACCGGATTATAAACGGTTGTTCCGGCATCATCGATGCCGAACCAAAGAATTCCGCCGATCGGGTCAGGCAACCAGCTTCTGCTTTGGCTGACGAAAGAAAATCCGGTTTGCTGGGTTGCCACAGGCCTATTGTGACAATACTTTTCACCATCCACGGTAAAGGTAAGCGGTCCCCAACGGTAGGGTTTCTGAAAAGGTCCGGAAATCACATCGCCGGTCATATCAAGAGGTGTTCCATGGTAATGATCCCGCATGAATTGCATCAGGTCTTTAACACTGAGTTTTTTATTTGGCTTGATCCATAAGGGCATTCTGTTGGTCAGATTTTTCCCTTCTGCATAATCCAGGTATTGATCCATCCCGTCGGTCATCTGGCGAAATACTGTCCAGACTCGGGCTTCGCAAAAACGCGCTCCGCCAAAATCAAGCGGATTGTACACATCAGAAAAGCTGAAATCTTCATCTTTTCCGGAGAAAAATCCATGCGCCCTGGCAAAACTGATCACATCTTTTGCATAGATGGTGTTTACTTTTGGATCGTACCATTTGTCCAGTTGGTCGTGTGAGATCCCTCCATCTTTAATTTTTTGGGGAAAGGTCATGATCCTTGCCTGATTGGCGTGACCTGATACATAGCCGTCAGGGATCATTCTTGCTACCCAGACAGCCCCTTTTTCATGCGTTCCCTTGCTGATCATTTCCATGATCCAGACTTCGTTTTTGTCTGAAATGGAAAAGGATTCGCCTGAACTGTAATATCCGTATTCACTCATGAGGGAAGTGATGACCTGGATGGCCTGGCGGGCTGATTTGGAGCGTTGTAACGCGATGTACATCAGGCTTCCGTAGTCCATGATGGCGGTCTTATCCCGCAGTTCATCCAAACCGCCGTAGGTGGTTTCTCCAATGGATACCTGGTATTCATTCATATTACCGATGACATTGTATGTCTGACGAGCTTGTTTGATCTCTCCCAGATATTTACCACTATCCCAGTCATATACCTTGAGCATGGCTCCTTCCGGATAGCTGGCCGCCGGCCAATGGTAAAGCTCGCCATAAAGCACATGGGAATCAGCTGAATAACTGATAAGTGTGGAACCGTCGGTTGTGGCGCCTTTGGTGACCAGGAAATTGGTGCAGGCAAAGCCGTTCTGGTGAATAAACAGTGGTAAAAACAGAATGAATGCGCGATAAATTAATGATTTATACATGTTTAGTTTTTTTGAAAAGCGAAAATAAGTGTTCGATCTCATATATTAAAGTAGGAGGATCAGAATTGACAGATAATATTCATAATTTAGTGTCAAAATCTAAAGAAATGTATCCCTTTCGGCGGCTTTGATTAAAAATTCAGTGGTCAGTAATCTGTGATCAGTGATCGGTTAACAGTGAAAAAGAAAAGTGATCAGTGATGTGATGGTTTGATGCGAATCTTGACGATGAATATAGGGCCGATGAATGTCATGATCTACGATATCCCGAACAAAAGAACATAGAAACTAAGGAACAATTCAAAAATTGAAGTTGCAGGTGAAAACACCAGCAACGGCCAAATCCCGAACAAAGGAACATAGAAAGAAAGAAACAAAAAACAAAAAAACCTCCCTTCCCCCTAAAACTGCATGCCTACAAAATATAATCCGTCGTCAGAAAATTGGACGACTTTGAGTTGAGAATATCCGACAGAATTTTTTTGTTGGAATCGCTGTCTTTCATAGCCACCATGGATCTGATGGAAAACACCCTGAGCGCATCACTGACCGACAAGGTTCCTTCAGCAGAGTCCTTCCTGCCTGTAAAAGGAAAAACATCTGGTCCTCTCTGGCATTGCGCATTGATATTCACACGACAAACCTGGTTGACCAAAGTATCCACAAGGGATGATATCTCCATTGGATCTTCTCCGAAAATACTGGCCTGCTGACCGAATTTGGACTTGATCACATATTCCAGTGGTTCAGTAACATCCGCAAATTTTACGATCGGGACCACAGGCCCGAATTGCTCTTCATGATATATACGCATTTGGGCATTCACATTCGACAAAACGACGGGAAAAAAGGCAGTTTCACTTTTTGCACCTCCGTTGCTGTTGCAGATGACCGCGCCTTTCTGCGATGCATCTTCTACCAATCCTGAAAGCCATATAGGTTTATCTTGTTCAGGAAGAGGTGTCAGGTCGGCCTTTTCATCCCATGGTAAACCAAGAACCAGATCGTCCACAGCTTTCGAAAACTTGCTGACAAATTCATCGTAAACGTTTTCATGAACAAACAGGATCTTTAAGGCTGTACACCTTTGTCCGTTAAAGGAAAGACTTCCTGTTATACACTCTTTCACTGTCAGGTCGATATCTGCGTCATGCAAAATGATCGCCGGATTCTTCGCTTCCAATCCAAGGACAGATTTTAACAAATGGGGAAAAGGGTGTTGTTTTTTCAGGATATCGGCCACCCTGCTGGATCCGATGAATGCCAGAACGTTGATTTTCCCGGATTCCATCAGCGGAGCGATGACCTGTTGACCATCGCCATACACGATATTGACCACTCCTTTCGGAAATGAATCCCTGAAAGCATTTAACAGTGGAGAATGTAACAGCACACCCAGTTTTGGCGGCTTGAAAATGATGGTATTGCCCATGATCAAAGCCGGGATCAGGGTTGTAAAAGTCTCATTCAAAGGATAATTGAAAGGGCCCATACACAGCACCACCCCAAGCGGAGCTCTTTTGATCTGAGCGATGATATTTTGCCTGATGGTAAGCCGGGATGCATCCCGGTCCATGTTTTTGAGCGCTTCAATGGTATCCGCAATGTATTCTATCGTTCTGTCAAACTCTTTTTCTGAGTCTCTACGGGTTTTTGCGATTTCCCACATCAATAATCTGACAACGGATTCTCTTTGTTCTTTCATCAGGCTGACAAAAGTTTCCATATGCTGTATTCTTTTTGCTACAGTCATTTTTGGCCATACACCCTGTCCGTGGTCATATGCTACCACAGCGCTGTTCAGGGCGGATAAAGCGGTTTCTTTGTCCATCAGCGGATAACTGCCGATCAGGTTGTCAGGAGTGCCGTTTTTTATGGTAAAAACAGGAGAAAAAACCTGTTCGAACGCACCTTGCCAGTCATGAAGCTCACCATTGACCAGATATTGGGTTTGTTTGACAAATGGGATGCTTGCATTTTCTGGAATGCTTTCAAAAAGAGGCATTAATTGATCGTTTATCATATGGATTGTTAAAATTTTTATGCAAAGTAATGGCTAATTGAGCATATATGTTATGTAATTATATATAAAATGAAGTTTTATCCGGAAATTACCTTTATGTCTGTTTTTCCTTATTACTGATATGCAGCCAGCTTAATATTTCCTACAAATCAGGCTAAAAAAAAGGCCGAACAATGTCCGGCCGCTTAGATATTCATTAACAGTTGATCAATCAGATCGTTATTTCTTCCTCTCCGGAATCGAGATACAATTCACCATACGCGGTTTCATGATCGATGCTTCTGATCTTGAAATTCCGTTTGCGGAACATATGCAGCATGGTCGTATTGGCATGGAGCACGTTGGCGTACACTTTTTTCAGCCCTCTTTCCTTGGCGATATCCAGAATGATATCCGTGAATCTGTTGCCCAAACCAAGACCCTGATAGGTGTCCTCCACAACGATGGCAAATTCAGCTTTTTCGCCGCTATGGTCTTCCACCAGACGAACCACACCGATCATGATCTTTTTGCCGTCCTCTTCTGCTTCAGCGATCAAAGCCATTTCCCTGTCGTAGTCAATCTGAGTATATCTCACCAATCTTTCGTGAGAAATTTCACCGATATATCCGAAGAATCGATAGTATTGAGTTTGTCTGGAGAATTTGCGGAACATCTCTTCTTCCATGGGTTCATCTTCCGGTTTGATCGGTCTGATGATCACATCTTTTCCGCTTTTTAATTTAAAATCAGACGTGTATTTGGTTGGATATGGAGAGATCACCAGATGTGAATTGGGTTTGATCGGATTTTTAACCAATTCTTCATCCAGAATCACTTTTGCATCCAGCACAACACCTCCATCATGGTCTACCACAAATGGGTTGATATCAATTTCCTTGATCTCAGGAAAGTCCATTACGAGATAAGCGAATTTGTAAATAAGGAACTGCAGTGTTTTGATGTCAGTGCCTTCCATACCGCGGTAACCCTTGAGCAAGGTATAGATCTTGGTGTCTTCGATCAGTCTTTTTGCAAGGGACATGTTCATCGGAGGCAAGCCTACGTTGAGGTCCTTGAACAATTCAACGGCAACACCACCCATTCCGAAAACGATGATCGGTCCGAAGATCGGGTCTTTTTTTGAGCCAATGATGATCTCGTATTTTTTGGAGACCATTTCTTCGATGAGTACTCCGATGATCTTGGCATCCGGTCGTGCTTTCTTCGCAGCATCCATGATCTCCTTGTAAGTTTCCATGGCCTGCTCTTTGGTGGAGATATTCAGTTTTACACCGCCGGTATCCGTTTTGTGCGTGATGTCCGGGGATGCGATTTTCATGACCACAGGAAATCCGATGTTTGCTGCCTTTTCACCGGCATCTTTAGCTGAAGTAGCAATTGCGTGTTTAGTGATCGGAATTTCATAATTTTCAAGTAACAATTTAGCTTCATCTTCTGTCAGAACAAACCTCTTCTGCTTGATAATGCTTTGTAACAATTCCTTGTTTTTCTGTGTATTGGGTTTGAATTGCTGAGGAATCGTACTTGGAGTTTCATACAAGGCTGAAATACGCCTGGTGTATTTGAACATACTCATGAAAGTGTACACAGCATTTTCCGGCCCCCGGTACACAGGAATGTTTCCCTGTTCCAAAATGGCTCTTCCGGCTCTTACATCACTTTCTCCCATCCAGGATGCCAGAATAGGTTTTCTGGATTTTTTGGAGATCTCTACGATTTCCTGAGCAATTTCATCCGGATTGGTCATGGATTGCGGGGTAAGAATGACCAGCAAACCATCAACATTCGGATCACTCAATAGCGCTTTGGCAGCAAGGCCATATCTTTCATAACCTGCATCTCCCAATACATCTACCGGGTTACCATGACTCCACATGGGAGGCAACTGATCATTGAGTATTTTGAGGGTTGGTTCAGTCAATTCTGCCAGTTCGCCTCTCAAGCTGATCAGGTGGTCGGTTGCCAATACCCCGGGACCTCCTGCGTTGGTAAGAATGGCCAGTCTTTTACCTTCAGGCCTTGGTTGCATGGCGAGCGCCTGAGCAGCATTGAACAATTGTTCGATCGTGTCCACAGAGATGATACCGGCGCGTTTGAAAGCAGCGTCAAAAGCAGCATCATTTCCTGCCAGTGTGCCCGTGTGTGACAAAGCAACTTTAGCCCCTGCAGAAGATTTTCCTGCTTTCAGTACGATGATTGGCTTGGATCTGGCAAATGCCCTGGCTGCACTCATGAATTTTCGTGCATGTGTCAGGGATTCCATATAAATTACAATGCTGTTGGTATTAGGATCCTGTCCGAAATAGTCGATCAGGTCATGAAATCCGACATCGATCATGGAACCGATAGAAACGAAGTGGCTGAATCCTACGTTCTGTTCAACTGACCAGTCGAGAATGGCAGTACAAAGCGCACCACTCTGAGAAATAAAAGCGATTTTTCCGGGCTTTGCCATTTTATTGGCGAAACTGACATTCAATTTTATGGAAGGCTTGATGAATCCAAGGCAGTTGGGGCCTATGATCCGCATGTTGTATTTTTTTGCCATTTCGCGCAGGTTTTCACCCATGCCCTTGCCTTTATCTCCTGCTTCGAGGAAACCTGCTGAAATGACCACTACGCCACCTACACCATATTCTCCACATTCTTTGATGATTTCAGGTACCGTTTCGGCCGGTGTTGAGATCACAGCCAGATCAATGTTATCGCGCGTATCTTTCAGCGAAGCATAACTTCTAACTCCGTATATACTTTTGTTCTTGTAATTGATGGGATATACTGTTCCTTTAAAGCCTGAACCTATCAGGTTTTTGATCAAAGCATACCCTACTGTTCCTTCCCTGTTGGATGCTCCAATCACAGCGACGGTTTTTGGGTCAAATATCTTATCTAACATATTAAAAAAATTTTTATATTTTCTAAGTAAATTTAATGAATTATTCTCTTTGAATGACTTTTAATT
>ERZ761607.1606-NODE-1606-length-27297-cov-6.523053_pt1 | contig 27297 bp, 28 predicted proteins | sample MGYA00511164_ERZ761607 | MGnify/ENA primary metagenome ERZ761607 (study PRJEB28899, sample SAMN02445080) | bioreactor sludge metagenome | biome: EBPR sludge | place: Australia: Brisbane, Thorneside Wastewater Treatment Plant | collected 2011-06-22 ... | reverse complement strand
CACGAAGTTGTCTCGTTCGTTGCGGAAAATATCGAGCCGAGCGTGATTCTCTCGATCGCATGACTCTCCATGTAATCCTCCGAATCAAGCAGATTCTGCTGCTCATATTTCTCATACACGACTTTAAGAAAGTTTCCCAACACTATGCGCGGTATAGGTTTATTGCCGAGAAGCCATTGATACGGATCGCGTGCCCCCTTGGTTTGATTGCACCGTGGGCAAGCGCGAACCATGTTGTCGATCGAATCCGGTCCCCCGAGCGATACCGGCATGATGTGCTCCCATTGCAACTGCTGTTGGGCACCACAATAAGCACAGGTTTCACCGCTCAGGAACATTTGCTGGTTCTCGGCAAGAATCGATGCGGGGGTTGCTTTGCCATTCAGCAGCTTCTGGAAGGTGTAATTGACAAACCTGTAGTTGTGCCTGTCGCCGACCGCCTTTCCGGCGATGATCTTTGCGTACTCCCAGAAGATCAGTTCCCGAACGGTCTTGAAGCGGCGTCGTGCAGATGGCTGACTTTGAATTATTCGCTGTGGCATCAGTATGTGAATCTTGGCCGGAGTTCGTCGAGATGGAACTCGCGCAGGATGGCTTCAGCACGCTCGCGGGCGATCTGCTGCGGTCGACTGCCTTTCTTGCCCGTTTTTGAAGCGATGATCAGCTCGTTCTTCAGCGAGTGCTCCCAGCCGACCAGTTCGGTGACGGTCACCTCGTAGCCGTGCGACTCTAGCAGCAGGCAGCGCAGCACGTTGGTCAGGTGGCTGCCGAGTTCGCGGGTGTGGATCGGGTGGCGCCAGAGTTCGGCGAGCGGCGTTCTCGCCAGCGATTCGCTCTTCTTCGCCCGCATTGCGGCGGCGACTTCGGCCTGGCAGCAGGGCACCAGCACGATGTGCTTCGCTTCCTTGGCCAGCGCGAAGCGGATCGCGTCGTCGGTCGCCGTGTCGCAGGCGTGCAGCGCGGTGACCACATCGACGCATTCGGGTAGCAGACCCGAAGTCAGTGAATCCGCGACCGTGCAGGCGACGAAGCGCATGCGCGGAAAGCCAAGCCGGGCGGCCAGTTCGCGGGATTTCTCGACCAGTTCCGGGCGGCTTTCGATGCCGACGATCTCGCCGCTGGCGCGGTCCTTGCGGTAAAGATCGTACAGGATGAACCCGAGATACGACTTGCCGGCCCCGTGGTCGACCAGCGTTTCGGCGCCATCCAGCAGCGGTTCCATGAACTGGCAGAGGTGACGGACCTGCTTGAGCTTGCGCCGGCTGTCCTGGTTGAGCTTGCCGTCGCGGGTCAGGATATGCAGTTCCTTGAGCAGTTCGATCGACTGCCCGGGGCGGATTTCCGGAATCGCGACGGTGTTGCCTTGCTTGTTCATTGGAGCGAATTATCTCACCCAATTTTCCGTCGCTTTCGTGTCAACCGAATCCGCGCAGGGCCGTTATTCGGCTCATGGTCGTGCAACACCACACTTCAAACGGAGACATGAAATGGGCAGTCTGAGCACCGAATCCTTCGAACAGTTCCTCGATTCGCTGAAAAAAGCCGGTATCGCGATTTCCAACGAAGTGGAACTGCGCGAACGCCTGGCAGAGGCTCAGCGCTGGCGCTATGCCTTCCAGACTCTGGCCGCCAATGGCAAGGTCATCGGCATCTGCTTCGAGGATCATTCCGCCGGGCGCAACGAGGCAGAAATCAGCCGCACCTTCAACGAGTTCCGGTTTCCGGAAAAGACCAGGGCGGTCTTCTCGGCCAACCTCAAGCACTAGATCAGATCACCAGATCACAAGTTTCGGCTTTCCGCTTCGGCGGGGAGCGGAAAAAGGGACGGGCGCCAGACGGCGCCCGTCCTGCCTTCAACGGCTGCCCCTGCCGCAGCCCGTCTTCGCGGCGCGGAGTTTCCCACCTGTCCGGGAGGTGCAAGAGCAACGATCAGCGCGTGATCGGCTTGTAGCGAATGCGCTTCGGCTTCGCGCCTTCCTCGCCCAGCCGCTTTCTCTTGTCTTCCTCGTATTCCTGGTAGTTGCCGGCGAAGAAGTTCCACTGCGAATCGCCTTCTGCGGCCAGGATGTGCGTGCAGATGCGGTCGAGGAACCAGCGGTCGTGCGAGATGACCAGCGCGCAGCCGGGGAATTCGAGCAGGGCGTCTTCGAGCGCGCGCAGCGTCTCGACATCGAGGTCGTTCGACGGCTCATCCAGTAGCAGGACGTTGGCGCCGGCCATCAGCGTTTTGGCCAGGTGCAGGCGGCCGCGTTCGCCGCCCGAGAGGTTGCCGACCTGCTTGCCCTGGTCGCCGCCCTTGAAGTTGAAGCGGCCGATGTAGGCGCGGCTCGGCATCTCGAACTTGCCGATCTGCAGGATGTCGCGGCCTTCGGCCAGTTCCTCGAACACCGTCTTGCTGCCGTCGAGGCAGTCGCGCGACTGGTCCACGTAGGCCATCCTGACGGTCGGGCCGATGACGATCTCGCCGGAATCCGGCTGCTGCTGCCCGGTGACCATCTTGAAAAGCGTCGACTTGCCGGCGCCGTTGGGGCCGATGATGCCGACGATGGCACCCGGCGGAATGTTGAAGGACAGGTTGTCCATCAGCAGCTTGTCGCCGAAGGACTTGCTCACGCCGGCGAATTCGATGACCTTGTCGCCGAGACGCTCGCCGACCGGGATGAAGATTTCCTGCGTCTCGTTGCGCTTCTGGTACTCGTGGCTGGACAATTCCTCGAAACGCGACAGGCGCGACTTGGACTTGGCCTGGCGCGCCTTCGGGTTGGAGCGCACCCATTCCAGTTCCTGCTTCATCGCCTTCATGTGGGCGTCGATCTGCTTCGATTCGCTTTCCAGCCGCGCTTCCTTCTGCTCCAGCCAGCTCGAATAGTTGCCCTTCCAGGGAATGCCGTGGCCGCGGTCGAGCTCGAGGATCCACTCGGCGGCATTGTCGAGGAAGTAACGGTCATGGGTGACGGCAACCACCGTGCCGGGGAAGCGGACAAGGAACTGCTCCAGCCAGTCGACCGATTCGGCGTCGAGGTGGTTGGTCGGCTCGTCGAGGAGCAGCATGTCGGGCTTCGCGAGCAACAGCTTGGCCAAGGCCACGCGGCGTTTCTCGCCGCCGGAGAGGACGCCGATCCTGGCTTCCCAGGGTGGGAGGCGCAACGCATCGGCGGCGATTTCCATCTGGTTGGCGGTATCGGAACCGGCGGTGGCGATGATCGCCTCCAGCCGCGCCTGTTCCTCGGCCAGCTTGTCGAAGTCGGCGTCGGGGTCGGCGTAGGCGGCGTAGACCTCGTCGAGTTTGGCCTGCGCCTGCATGATTTCGCCGAGGGCGGATTCGACTTCCTCGCGCACGGTCTTCGCGGGATCGAGTTGCGGCTCCTGCGGCAGGTAGCCGATCGAGATGCCCGCCAGGTGCTGCACCTCGCCATCGAATTCCTTGTCGGCGCCGGCCATGATCCGCAGCACGGTCGACTTGCCGGAGCCGTTCAGACCGAGCAGGCCGATCTTGGCGCCGGGGAAGAAGGAGAGCGAAATATCCTTGATGATCTGCCGCTTGGGCGGGACGATCTTGCTCACCCGAAGCATCGACATGACGTATTGAGCCATCAATTATTTCCAGTTTGCTCAGTATGTTGCTGATGATTATTAATGTAGATTCTACTGTCCGATATCGATGATTGCATCGACGACGACCGACGAGCCGGAGAGCAGCAGCACATCGCCGCCGACGCGCACGTAGCGGTGGCGGGGCGGCGGAGGTGGCAGGCGCTGGACGAGATCGTAGGGCAGCGGATAGTAGACGACATCCCGCGGCAGGGGATGGCCGCGGTTCCACCTCCGGGCGTGACCCGGCGGCATGCAGCCGTTGTGCTTCCTGGCCAGGCCGGGCGGGCAGTGGCCGCGGCTGAACTCGCCGCCGTAGTAGTCGTTGATGATGTAGCGATCGCTGTCGCCGAAATGGATGGTGACCGCGGGGCCGCCGGGATGGTAGCCACGCTCGGGAGGGCCGCCGTACCCATAGCCGTAGCCGTGCTCCGGAGCCCGGTCATGGCCGTACCCGCGTTCCCGTGGCGGAGCGACATAACCGTAGCCATTCGCCGGTGGCGGGTTGCCATAACCATAGCCGCGCTCCCGCGGTTCGTCCGAACCATAGCCGTAGTTGCGGCGGTCATCGCGGTCGTCGCCCTGGCTGTTGCCGTCCTGTCCCTTGCCGTGCTTGCCGCCCTTGTCGGCGAGGACAGGCGTGCCCGCGAGCAATGCGCTCAGGGCCAGCACGGCCAGGCGGGAAATCCGTGAGGTATCTGTCTTCATGAATGTTCGGACCGAATCGGAAAGCTCCAAGTCTACGAGGCTTGGCCGGGAATGACCAGCCTTAACTTGGGTTTCCGCTGCAGCGGGAAGTCCGGCGCAGCCGGCGCGGCAGCGCGATTTCCGGGGGTCCCGTGGCCCGAAGGCGAGTGGTGCGATCGGTCGCGGCCCGGCGCCGGGCCGCGACTGTCACGAACTACGTCCCGACGGCGCTCAGGGCGGGGACTGTCTCGTTGCGCGCGCGTTGCTGAAGCGACTTCTCGGCCGAAAGCGTATTGACGTCGCCGCACAGTTCGCCGCCCTCATCGACAACCAGCTTGCCGTAGCGAATCTTGCCGTTGACCCGTCCCGTGGCATGGATGATCAACTGCGAACGGGCGGTGAGTTCGCCCTCGAAATGGCCGTGGATCTCGGCGATATCGATACTGACCTTGCCGGTGAACGCGCCCTGTTCGGCAATACGCAGCACGCGGCTGTCCATCGTCGCTTCGACGCGCCCTTCGACGACCAGCGTGTCGCAATCGAGAATCTCGGCGCCCTTGAGCTTGACGTCGGGACCGACGATCAGGCGAGCTTCCGATGCACTGTTGTCAGCGCGAGCCTCCGCTTCGGCCGGCGCCGGCGCGGGGATCGCCGGCTCCACGGAAGTACTCTCGGCCTGGAGGGCGGCCCTCGTGGTGAGATCGGCGACCGGCTGACTGCCGGGTGCCGCGCCGGGAGTGAGGAAGCCGCGGATGTCCTTGCGGACGATCGCGTCGTCACGGCTCGAAGGGACTTGCTTGGTGAACATGGAATCTCCTCTGTTAGCGGTTGACAGTGCAAAAACGTCAGCGATTACCATGCCAGAGTATATTGACAATGTAAAATCAACAAAATGCGAGCGATATCTTATCCAGATTCGAGATATTGCCGGCTTTGCTTGTCGTGAAATGGCGACAACGATCTGCGCTCTTGACGCAATTTGGCGACCGGCCGGCGATGACGCTTGTCGGCGAAAAGCGACAGAATTTTAACCATCTGATTTAGAATGAAATTCGTGCAGCGGCCCTGACCGGATCAGGCATCCGGAACGTATGGCGGGTGGCTGCGCTTGCGCTGGTTGCGGGCTAAACTTCATCCATTTCAAGAACAACGATCCTGCATGTTCCGCATCTCATTCCGCCAGGCCATGCTGGCCGGCTTCGTGATGATCGTCGTCCTTCTCGGCGGCACATCGTTGCGCAGCTGGCTCGTCGTCGAGCGGTTCGTCGAGCAAAGCCGGATGAATGGCGAGCAGGCGCTGCAGGTCGCGGCCTGGATCCAGGAACTGGGCGAGCGCACGGTCGACCTCGCGCGCAGCGCCAGGCAGTTCCAGGTATTGCAGGATCCGGTGATCCGTCAGCGCTTCGATGACCATCTCGGACAGGCGCTGGCGATAGTCGATCGCCTCGATTCCCTTTCCGCCAAGCCGCTCCGATCGCTGCTTGGCGAATGGCGGATGCGCGCCGACGCACTGCGCAGCGGGCTCGATCAGGGTCTGCCGGCGGCGGAGCTGGCTCCGGTCATGGGCAGTCTGGCCGAGATCAACGGCTTGCTCAAGGGTGCGGGACAGCACTGGATCGATACCCGGAACAGCGCGCTTCTCGGCGAACTGGAGGCCAGCAGGCTGCGTCTCGGCGGACAGATCGGTCTGGCGCTGGCCGGGGCGCTCCTCGTCGCCATGGCCATCGGCTGGTGGCTGGTCCGTCCCTTGCGCAATCTCGAGCGGGTGATCGCCCGGCTCGGGGAGCAGCGCTTCGACGAGCCGGTCGTCGTCGGCGGACCGGCCGACTTCCGTCAGCTTGGCCGGCAACTGGACTGGCTGCGGCAGCGGCTCGCGGAACTGGAGGCGGACCGCGAGCGGATGCTGCGCCATGTGTCGCACGAGCTCAAGACCCCGCTGACCGCCCTGCGCGAAGGCGTGGCACTCCTCCAGGAGGAGGTTCCCGGGCCGCTCGGGACCGCCCAGTTCGAGGTTGTCAGCATCCTACAGAACAACGTGATTGCCTTGCAGCGCCAGATCGAGGGACTGCTGAGCCTGAACGCGGCGGCTTTCGATAGCAGCCGCCTGTTCCGGCGTCCGATCGACATTCGTGCGTTCCTGGCCGACGCCATCCGGCGCCACGAGTTGCACGGCAAGGCCCGGCATCTGACCCTGACGATCGAGGCGCCCGATCTGCAACTTCCCCTCGATCGGGAAAAGCTGGCGGTGATCGTCGACAACCTGCTTTCCAACGCCATCGATTTCAGTCCGGAGGGCGGCGAAATCCGCCTGCTGGCAAGTGTGGACAGCGGCAAGCTGCGGCTGGAGTGCGTCGATCAGGGCCCTGGCGTTGCCGAGGACGATGTGGAGCGGATTTTCGAGCCCTTCGTTCAGGGTCGACGAAAGCCATCGGCGCAGCGGCTGGGGAGCGGCGTCGGCCTGTCGATCGTGCGCGAACTGGCGCGCGCCATGGGCGGCCATGTCTGCGTGCTGCCCAGCGATGTCGGCGCCCATTTCTGCGTGGAACTACCCAATGACAAGAAAAAGTAATCCTAACCACCCGGGTTCACCGGCGATGTCCGCCCGCGCGGCGATGATCGCGCTGCACTTGCTCGTCGCCGGATGTGCCGTCGCGCCGGCCGCCGCCCCGCCATCCGCGCCGGCTGCCGGTCCATCGGCGGCGGCGGGCGACGATGCCGGCCCGCTGTCGGCGCTGGCGTACTACCAGACCTTGCAGCGCATGACGCCAGTGCAGATCGCCCGCGAGAGCAAGGCGCTGGCGGCCTTGCCGGCGACGCCGAACACCCAGGTGCGGATCGCCATGGTGCTCGGGCATCCGCGCGGGCAGCCCGACCTGGCGCGGGGGCTGACCCTGCTCGAGGCGGTGCTCAAGTCCAGCGACCCGGGCGCCGTCGGCCTGCATCCGCTGGCGCGCCTGCTCGCCGACAACTATGGCGAGCGCCACAAGCTCGACGGGCAACTCGACAAGCAGGGTCAGCAGTTGAAGGACAGCCAGCGCAAGGTGATCGAACTCCAGGAAAAGATCGACGACCTGGCCGACATCGAACGAACCCTGCCGCAACGTCCGCGGGCCACGCGCCCGGCCGGCGCCGCCAGATGAATCCGGCGGCCAGCGTCGGCGGCGCCCACATCCTCGTGGTCGACGACGACGAGGACATTCTGCGCCTGCTTTCCATCCGCCTGCGCGCCCGCGGCTTCCGGGTGTCGACCGCGGCTTCGGCCGAGGAGGCGCTGGGCCGCATCGCGGTCGATCCGCCGCGCGCAGTGGTCAGCGACGTGCGCCTTCCCGGGCGCGACGGTCTCGCGCTGTTCGACGAAATCCGCGGCACCTGGCCAACCCTGCCGGTGATCCTGCTGACCGCGCACGGGACGATACCTGACGCGGTCGACGCCACTTCAAGGGGTGTTTTCGGTTACCTGACCAAGCCTTTCGACAGCCAGTTGCTGCTGGAAAAGATCGACTTGGCCCTGCAACTGTCCGCCGCGAGCGGCACCGATGCTTCGACCGATCCGCTCGCCGCCGGCGGGCAGTCCGGGGACTGGCTGGAGGGCATCATTTTCCGCAGTTCCCGGATGTCCGAACTGATGGCGGAGGCGCGCATGGTCGCCGCTTCCGACGCCAGCGTGCTGATTCGAGGTGAGAGCGGCAGCGGCAAGGAGGTTCTGGCGCGTGCCATTCACCGCGCCGGTCCGCGCGCCAAGGGTCCGTTCGTCGCGATCAACTGCGGGGCGATTCCCGAGCAACTGCTCGAATCGGAGCTGTTCGGCCACGTCAAGGGCGCCTTCACCGGCGCCGGCAATGCGCGGGGAGGGCTGTTCCAGGCGGCGGACGGCGGCACGCTGTTCCTCGACGAGATCGGCGACATGCCGCTGGCGCTCCAGGTCAAGCTCCTGCGCGTGCTGCAGGAACGTGCCGTGCGCCCGGTCGGCGCGACGCGGACCGTGCCCGTCGATGTCCGCCTGCTCTCGGCGACCCACCGCGATCTCGATGCGGCCATGGCCGAGGGGCAGTTCCGCGAGGATCTCTACTATCGGCTGGATGTCGTTTCGCTCACCTTGCCGACGCTGGAAGAGCGCCGCGAGGACATTCCGCTGCTCGCGGCCTATTTCGTCCAGCAGGTTGCCGCCCGGTACGGCAAGACGGTCCACGGCTTCGCGCCGGACGCGCTGGAGGCACTGGCGACGGCTGCCTGGCCGGGCAACGTGCGGCAACTCTACAATGTCGTCGAGCAAAGCTGCGCGTTGACCGCAACGCCCCTGATCCCGCTGGCCCTGGTGGCCCGCGCCCTGCGCAAGCCGGCGCTCGAGGCGCTGAGCTATACCGAGGCCAAGCACCGCTTCGAGCGCAAATACCTGGTCCAGTTGCTCAAGCTGACCGAAGGCAACGTTGCCGACGCCGCCCGCATCGCCGAGCGCAACCGCACCGAGTTCTATCGTCTGCTGCAGAAATACGATCTGACTCCGGGGATGTTCAAGAACAGCGGCGAACCCACGCCCGAATAGCCGGCCACGCCGGGTCAGGCCGCCTCCAGGCTGACCAGGAGCGCCCCCTCGGCGACCGTGTCGCCCTCGCGGACATGAATCGCGACGACCCGGCCGGCACGCGGCGTCGGAATGTCGAGCGCCACCTTGCCGGTCTCCAGCGTCAGCAGGTTGTCGTCGCGGGAGATGACGTCGCCGACCTTCACCAGAAGTTCGAGGATGAAGACCTTGCCGCTGGCACAGGAGCCGCAGCTTTGCCAGCATTCCGGGTACTTCGGCATGCGAACGCTGATCGTCTCCATGGGCCATTTTCCTTGGTGAACTTGCATTCTACGCCCCCATCCGTATAATGCGCGGCTCTGACAGCGCGCCCGTAGCTCAGTTGGATAGAGTATCTGGCTACGAACCAGAGGGTCGGGCGTTCGAATCGCTCCGGGCGCGCCATTAAGACTTACGTATCAAGCACTTAGGCCAATCTCTGATTGGCCTTTTTGCTTTTTGGAATATGGGGTTACACCGGGGTTACATTCAACGGCTATTCAGTAACCCCGGCATTGCCCGTCACCTTCCGACCGTCACCCGCGTCTCCCACCGTCCTTTCTGCCGATAGTGATCGAGATCGACGCCCTGTAGCTCAGGGACACGCTTGTAATCCACGCTACCGGCCTTCCAGTAGCGTGTAACGGATACCCCGAACCCAGCTTCACTCGGATGCTTGGCCAGACCGACCAGCTCCTCCTTGGCGGCATCCAGCCGCCCGGCCAGTAGCTCTGCTTCGGCCTTGAGCTGCGCATACTGCTCGGCAGCGGCCTGCCACTCGGCATCCTTGCAAATGACCTTGTCCCGCTCCGTCAGCGCCGGCGGGGTGTCGGTCCTGATATGTATTGATAGCCCCCCGTGTTACTTCGACGGGGGCAACATTCGGCCAAGGTCAGCGTGTTGCATCAGTTTTGCTCAACCAATCTGAGCATCAATGCTATCTACGATAGTCGGAGCATCTATTTTCCAGTTCAGTCGATAAAGCAATGTACAACCCCAAAGACATCTGTCATAATTTCTTGGCAGAAATGGTCTCCAAATTCACTTACGGCCAAGCACTACGAATAAGGGGGGCGCGGAGGGATGGTGCAGTACTCAAATATAAAAAAGCTAGGTGTCAGCGCTATTGCTTTAGCAGGAATTTATGTATTAGCAGTAGTTCTTGCTGCTCTATATACATACTCCGACTATAAATCCTTTGCTACGGGCACCCTTCGCTTGGATGTAAGAACTGCGCATCTTCTTGCGTGGAGTGCAATGCTTCTGTTTACTAGCGGCGGCCTCGTTGCAACGGCTCGCATACTCCTTTTTGGAAGCAAGAGTCCGGTACTCTACATCTCAGCAGTCTTACCACTCTTGATCTCGTACGGCTTAAATTTATATTTTGCCAAACCGGTAGGCCTAGACGGAACAAATCTATTGTGTTGCAATAAGCGCCCTAAGCGGGAGTTATTTTGTCAGCAAATAGAAAAGAACGAAATCTGCGGTTTTGATCCAATCACCCAAGATCGAATGCGACCTTCCACAAAGAAGGAGCGCCTATTGTGGTATGAAAGACGGCGCGGTTCATCTGCGCCAATTATCATACCATTACCTTCCCCTATTCAAGAACCTTGCTCCATCAAATCTTTCTTTGATGAAACCGGGCCAATTATGTGGTACTTCGAGCGAAATGATCATATTGATTTGTTCGACGAGGAAGACGTACATCCCACGTATGGCGTTCCCCTGAAGCCAATAACGAAGGAGATCGTCGCTAAATTACAAAAAAAGTGCGAAAAAGATATTAGATCGTACACTCCCAGCCCTCCACCTCGTGAAGAGACTGTTAGATCCTACACTCCTAACCCACCGCCTCAAAAAGAACCTTCTCAGGTATCTACCCCACCCCTTTCTTCACCTGCTTACGCAAAGTATATAAACCAATCAACAATTGAAGCCCAAGGTGAGATCATTCCTATTGTAACAAAGGGAAATCCTGATATCGAAAAAGCAATAATCAATGGTATGCCAAACCGCTTAAAACGGGGGGTTTTCAAACCTAATTTTATCGCAGATGGCTTATTTGACCGCGCTTTAAATGGCGACCCCGAAGCAATAGCGACTCTTGCTTTGCCAGAAACAATACGACAAATTGTATTGGTGAGATCAGACAATCCTAAGAGTGTCCAGGTGCGGAATCCAATGGGTGCTCAGAAGATTACTCAGACGGTTAGAATTGTGGTTATTCAGGCAAGGACTGGTGCAACGATCGATTCCTCTCTAATTGTTGGAGAAGGTGTCGGATTTACAGAGCAATATGCCCAAGACTCGCTACGAGAGGATTTGGCTAACAAGTTTACATTAATTAAGCAGTTCCTTTAGCAGGCGGTTAGAATTTCTCGGTATCCTGTTGAAGAAATTGCTAGTTCGATCGTTTATGACGAGAAAACACCTTGAAATCCCCGGAAAATAAGTGCGAAGGACAACGAATACCCTGTGCATTATGAAAACAACTTTCTTGAGCGCTGCCCTCCCGGTCTGCGGGGCGGTATTCCAGCAGCCTGTTAAATGATGGGAAAATTATGAATAAAGTAGTGATCCTTCTTGAGATACTTGGATTTATATCTGCATTGCTCGTTGTGCTAATTTCCGGCGCAAAGGCAGTTCGCTGGATACGCCGTGATCGGAAATAAAGGGGTTCATTGAGGGCGAACGCTGGACGTAAAGTACATTTTACCCACAGTGCCTCAAGACTGCATAACCGAGGTCGAAACGGTTTGGGTTGCCAGTGTTTTTGTCGATTGCATTGAATCGCGTTAGGTTTACTTCGCAAGAGAAGTCTGCAAGCAGTCAGCATCAAAGTTAGCTGGGTGATAAACGTTTGTTTTGCGCGAATAGCAATTAATTCAGGGGGTATTATGCTTGAGCGAAATTTAATACGGAATTTTTTCGTTTTTTTCTTTGTTGTAGTTTGTAGCGGATGCACACCAATTCCCCGATCAGAGCCTTCATCGCCTGTGTGGGTTGCACCATTATTCAATCCAAACAAACATGCAAAACTCGCCTTAATCGTCGAAGTAGATAAATCTGGCCATCTTGGGAATAGTGCAGCAGTTGCAAAACAGGTGGAAGGTACAGTTACTGAAGTCTTGCTCGGCAAAGGCTATAGGATCTCGGCTCGATCGGATATTGAAAAGATGCAGAAGGAGATAAAGTACCAACAAAGCTCTGGATGGACTGAGGGCAATGCTGCGCGACTCGGCAAAATGCTTAATGTTTCTAGCGTTGTCATAATCACGATTGTTGATTACACGGTACAGCTCGATGCCAGGAATCACTTGTATATTGCTGGCGCGGGCTATTTGGATGGACTTAGTGCAAAAGTTTCTATGAGTGCTCGGATAGTTAGCGTTGAGGAGGCTGAGATTGTCGGTCAAGCTAACTATATTCGCGAAGTAAATGTTCGAAGGAAAGATGATTTCCCAATGGCACTAGGGAATGCTGCAAGAATATTTGCGAATGGCTTCCCTTCAAGAATTCTGTAGAATGCTAAGGCTGATTTTAGCAAGTCCAAATGTCTGTAGTTGGCAAGCCGTAATTCATTGATTATTAAATTCTGAGATTCTCGGCGAACTACATGTTCGGATAATCCATAAGAACTAATCATCTCGTTTCGAAGAGATAGGGCAATGCAGTCTTTCTCTATCGTATGAAGATATTGAGTTTTCAGTTCTCAGTACTGCTGGGCTTGGCTAGCCACTTCCGGCAAGAATACAACTTGCACCCAGTGCCCCGCTTCATCCTCTTTGGCGCGCCAGTTGGACTTGAAGCAGGGCTCTTCGCCAGAAGCGCCCTTTTTCATTTTCTCCCTCCGGGTCTGCGGGGCGCTACACCCCGTCTCTCGGAAGACGTGAGTCCGAGGGAAGCTCATCTTTTCCGCGCATCGTTGACCGGCGGGAACTCCGGACCCTCGCTACCCTCCGCGACATCCCGCCTCGCCAGGCGCCCGGCAAGGATACGCGAGGCAAGTCACGCGGTCCCCCGTTGCGGGCGCCGGTAGCCGCCGCCGACGCCTTCCGGCGAGAATACCCACTGCCACAACTGCATGTCCCGGGCGCGGAACGCGCCCGCGCAGGACAGCAGGTAGTAGCGCCACATGCGGTGGAACCGATCGCCGAGGCGGTCGCGGAAGCGCGGCCACGCCGCTTCGAAATTGGCGTGCCAGGCCATCAGAGTCGTGTCGTAGTCGGCGCCGAAGTTGTGCACGTCCTCGACGATGAAAAGACCTTCTGCAGCGTCGGCGATCTGGCCGACTGCCGGCAGGTCGCCGTTGGGAAAGATGTGCTTGTCGATCCACGGATCGGTGACCGTGTGGCGCTCGTTCTTGCCGATGGTGTGCAGCAGGAAGAGGCCGCCGTCGGCCAGGCAGCGCCGGGCGACCTCCATGTAGGTCCGGTAGTTCCGGTGGCCGACGTGCTCGAACATGCCGACGCTGGCGATTCGGTCGAAGCGCTCGTTGACCGAACGGTAATCCTGCAGCCGGAACTCAAGCGGCAGTCCGGCGTAGAGCACCTTGGCCCAGGCAGTCTGCTCCCTGGAAACGGTGATGCCGACGCATTCGACGCCGTAGCGCTCGGCGGCGTAGCCCATCAGGCTGCCCCAGCCGCAGCCGATGTCGAGCAGGCGCATGCCCGGTTGCAGGCGCAGCTTGCGGCAGATCAGGTCGAGCTTGGCTTCCTGCGCTGCTTCCAGGTCGTGTGCGCCATCCCAATAGCCGCAGGAATAGGTCATGCGCGAATCCAGCATGGCGGCGTAGAAATCATTGCCCAAGTCATAGTGAACCTCGCCGACGCGCCACGCCCGCTTCAGGCTTTGCCGGTTGAGCAGGCGCGTGCGCAGGGCATGAAACGCGAGGCGCAACGGCCGGACTTTGCGATCGAGGTGGGCGCGCAGGATCTTCTCGAAGAACTGGTCGAGCCGCTCGGCCTGCCAGTGGCCGTCCATGTAGCTCTCGCCAAGGCCCAGGCTGCCCAGCGAAAAGACACGCTCGGGAACATTCGCGTCGATCAGCCGGATATCCCACGGGCGATCGCCGCCAATCCGGATGTCCGCCCGCTCGAACAACTCTACAAGGAGCCGGTGCAGGCGGGATTCTTCGCTGCCGTTTTCCTCGCTGGTACGGATCGGGGATGACTCTGTCATGGTGTTCTCCCTGGGTCCGCGGTGGGGGGAGTCTGCGGGGCGGCCATCGGAGTGCGCATCCGCGTCAGCCAACGCTCGCGAGGAGTCCGGCGATCATCGTCTCCGCCTGCGCCCGGTAGCCGCCGCCGAACAGGTTGAGGTGGTTCAGCACATGGTAGAGGTTGTACAGGGTGCGGCGGGTCGCGTACCCCGAAGCGAGTGGCCAGGCTTCCGAATAGGCGGCGTAGAAATCGGCGCCGAAGCCGCCGAAGAGCTCCGTCATGGCGAGGTCGGCTTCGCGGTCGCCGAAATGGACCGCGGGATCGAAGATCACCGGCTCGCCCGAGGCGAGTCGCGCCGCGTTGCCCGCCCAGAGGTCGCCGTGCAGCAGCGACGGCACCGGCGCGTGGCCGGCGAGCAGTGCCGGGATCGCCGCCAGCAGCCTCTGGCCGTCGCGCTGCAGGCGTCCGCCGTGCCCCTTGCCCGCCGCCAGCGCGAGTTGCGGGGCGATGCGCCGGTCGCGGAAGAACGTTGCCCAGTCGCCGGTCCAGGCATTGTCCTGCGGCGTCGTGCCGATTGTGTTGTCGCGGTGCCAGCCATGCGCCTGCGCCGTGGTCCGGTGCAACTGCGCGAGGCCGGCCCCGAGGACGGCGTCGCGGCCGCAGCCGGAGAACTCCAGCCATTCGAGCGCGAGGAACGCGACGCCGCCGGCGTCGCCGCAGGCCACGGGCGCCGGCACACGGATTGCCCTGGCGCGCGCCAGTTCCCGCAGGCCGTCGGCCTCGGCTTCCAGCATCGGCAGACGCGCGGCGCTGTTGGTCTTGACGAAGAAGCGATCGACGCCGACCTCGAGCCGCCAAGTCGCGTTGAGCGGGGTGCCGCCGAGGTTGGCCCAGCGCGCGGCGCGCGCGTCGCCGCTGACCAGCGCGCTGGCCGCCGCCTGCCACGCCGACGCCGGCGTCATCGCCGGCGCGCCAGATGACGCAGCGACAGCGCGGCGAAGACCAGGCCGATGGCGGTGCCCGCCAGCACGTCGACCGCGACATGCTGGCGGATCGCCAGGGTCGACCAGGCGATGGCCGCGCAATGCAGCCAGATGGCGATGGCCAGCCAGCGCGGCGCGTTGATGCCGTTCAGGATGTGCTGCAGCCAGACGGCGGAGAACACCGCGGTCGCGACATGCAACGAGGGGCAGGCATTGCCCGAGAGGTCGATGCCCTTGATCATGACCAGTCCGGGATGCGCCGCCCAATCCACGGCGTCCTGCGGAATGGTCGTCGGCCACAGCCAGAACAGGGCGAGGCAGAACAGGCAGAGCGCGCCGATCCACATTCCGTAGCCGAGCAGCTGGCGGCGGTCGGGCAGGAATGCCGGCGGCAGGGAGACGTAGGCCCAGAGCGAGACATAGACGCCGAAGGCGGCCGGCGTGAACGGAATCCATTCGTCGATGACGGTCAGCGGCATCACCGTCGGCGGCGCCAGCGGATTGCGCATCACGCCAAAGTAGCCGGCGAAGAACAGGACCATGAATGCCATGGTGCCGAACGCCTTGAGCGCGCGCAATCGTGAGGCGCGCAGCGCTGCCTGCCGGTACCAGGGTTCTGTCCGGCCTTGTCCGACAGGGACTGGACTAGGTGAGGAACTGCTCAAATCGACTCCGGAAGAAGGTCGCCATTGACCGCGGCGGTGTTCGCCAGCGCGGTGCGCGCCGGCCGGGTCCCCATTTTGACCTATAATGCGGGCCATCATGGATTCCCTGACCATTATTCGCGAGTTTCTCGAAAGCCGCCTGGAAGTCGCTCCGGAGCGCGTGCTTCCGGAAGCGAAACTGGATGATCTCGACGTCGACTCGCTGCGGCTGGCCGAAATCATGTTCGAGTTCGAGGAACGCTTCAATCTGACGCTGCACCGGAACCTCAAGAGCCCCCGTACCGTCGGCGAGCTGGTTGTGCTCATGGATCGGCTGCGTAGCGAGCAGGGCTGACGCGATGACCCGGCGGCGAGTCGCGGTGACCGGCCTCGGTCTGGTCAGCCCTTACGGTGGCGATCCCGGCGATTTCTTTGACCGCCTGCTGGCCGGGGAGTCGGCGATCCGCTTCCTGCGCACCGACGATGTTCCCCGCCCGCTGGCCATGCCCTTCGTCAGTTGCGCCGGTTTCTCGGCCGATGCCGTGCTCGGCCGGGCGCTGGCGGGGACGCTGGACCGCTTTGCCCAGCTTGGCCTCGCCGCAGCCTTCGCGGCCTGGGACGATGCCGGATTCCCGCGCCAGGCGGCGGGGCTGGATCGGGAAAGCTGGGGGGTGGCGTGGGGCACCGCGCTGGGCGGCACGCTGGCCTACGAGAAGGGTTACCGGGATCTCTGGCAACGCGGCCGCGAGCGCCTGTCGCCGCTCTCGCTGATCCTCGGCCTGAACAACGCGGCGAATGCCCATATTTCGATCCAGCTCGGGCTGGGGGGCGTCAGCATGACCCATACCGTCGCCTGCGCGTCCTCCGCCATCGCCATCGGCGAAGCCTTTCGCCGCGTGCGCAGCGGCGAGGCGCCGGTCATGGTCAGCGGCGGCTCGGATGCGCCGCAGGCCTACGCCGTGGCGCGGGCGTGGGAGTCCTTGCGCGTCCTCGCCAGCGGCGACGAAGACGAGGCGCCGCAATGCTGCCGCCCGTTCAGCGTCGACCGCAGCGGTCTCGTCCTTGGCGAGGGCGGGGCGGCGCTGGTGCTCGAGGACTGGAATCACGCCGTCGCCCGCGGCGCCCGCATCCACGGCGAGATGGTCGGTTACGGCACGAGTTGCGACCACAGTCACCTGGTGCGCCCCGATGCGGCCGGGCAGGCGCGCGCTCTGGCGGCGGCGCTGGCCGATGCCGGGCTGGCTCCCGGCGACATCGACTACGTCAACGCGCACGGCACGGCGACCCCCGAAGGCGACCCGGTAGAGGTGGCGGCACTGCGTGCCGCGTTCGGCGATCGCGCCGCGCGGCTGCCGGTCAGCGCGACCAAGTCGCTGCACGGGCACCAGCTTGGCGCCGCCGGGGCCGTCGAGGCCATCGTCACCGTGCTCGCCCTGTGCGAGCAGGCGCTGCCGCCGACCGCCCATCTCGCCGACCTCGACCCCGACTGTGCCGGTGTCGACCATGTCCTCGCTGCCCGCCGTGGCCAGACCCTGCGGGCAGCGCTCTCCAACTCGTTCGCCTTTGGCGGCAGCAACGCGGTGCTCGCCTTCCGCGCCGTTGCCTGATCGAAGCAAGGAATCGCCCCATGCCACAAGAAATCTCCCCGGAAGCCGTCGACGCCCTGCTTCCCGAGGTTGCCGAACTGATCGTCGAGGCGCTGAACCTGGAAATGTCGCCCGGCGAGATCGCGCCCGATGCGCCGCTGTTCGGCGAAGGCTTGGGACTCGACTCGATCGACGTGCTGGAAATCGCGCTGGTCATTTCCAAGCGCTACGGCTTCCAGTTGCGCTCGGACAACGAGGACAACGTGCGCATCTTTTCCTCGCTGCGCACCCTGGCTGCGCACATCGCCGCCCGGCGCAGCAAGTGAACATGACCCCGGCCAACCTGGCGCGCGGCCTCGCCCTCTTCGCCCTGGCGGCGGCATGGGCCTGGCTGGCGCATCAGGGGAGCGCCGGGGAGGGTAATCCCGATTTCGCCGCGGCGCTGGCGACCTTGCCCGTCGTTGCCATCGTCGTCATGCTGCTGTGGCGCGCCGGCAACCCGCTGTGGCCCGCCGCCGGCGGTCTCGCCATGCTCGGCCTGCTTGCCTGGCTGTGGCCGGCGCTGCGCCAGAACGTGGCGCTGCTCTATTTCGTCCAGCATCTCGCCACCAACCTGGCCCTCGCCATTCTCTTCGGGCGCAGCCTGTTCGGCCCGCGCGAAGCCCTGGTCACGCAGCTCTCGCGCAAGGCGCATGGCGGCGTCATCTCTGCCGCCAAGGCTCGTTACACCCGGAAGGTGACGGTCGCCTGGAGCATCTTCTTTCTCGTCACGGCGCTGTTGTCGACCGCGCTGTTCTGGCTGGCGCCGCCCGCCGTCTGGTCGGCCTTCGCCAATCTGCTGACAGTGCCGCTGCTCCTGCTGATGTTCGCCGTCGAGCACTTTTTCCGCTATCGCCTCCTGGCGCCGGGCGACCGCTCCAGCGTCGCCGACACCATTCGCGCCTACCGGGCGGCAACGCAGCGGCGCACCGATACGTTGGCCAACCACCGATGAGCGCGGTGCCGCTGCTCGGGCACGCCAGCCTCGACGACATCCTCGCCTGGCGGCCGTCGGGTCCGGTGCGCGTGCGCGAATTTCTTGCCGACGCGGCGGCGCTGGCGGCGCAACTGCCGGCCGGTCGCCAATTCCTCAACGTCTGCCAGGACCGCTACCGCTTCACGGTGGGCCTGGCCGCCGGGCTGATCAGCGGCCGGACCAGCCTGCAACCCGCCGCGCAAGCGGCGGAAACGTTGCGTCAGGTGCGCGCCGCCTACCCGGACGTCTTCTGCCTGTGCGACGGTGATTTCGCCAGCGGCGACCTGCCGCGCTGCGACTTTCCGGAACTGGCTGCGGTCGACCCCGGAAAGGTGGTCGAAATCCCGGAGATTCCGGAGGACCGCATTGCCGCCTGCCTGTTCACCTCGGGCTCGACGGGCGTGCCGGTGCCCCACCCCAAGACCTGGGGCAGCCTGGTCAGGAGCGGGCGGGCCGAGGCCGAGCGGCTGGGGATGCTGGCCCGCCCGCACGCGATCGTCGGCACCGTCCCGGCGCAGCACAGCTACGGCTTCGAATCGACCGTCCTGCTCGCTCTTCATGGCAATTCGCTGTTCTGGTCGGGCAAGCCGTTTTATCCGCAGGACATCGTCGCTGCCCTCGATGCGGTTCCCCGGCCGCGGATGCTGGTAACCACGCCCTTTCACCTGTCCGGGTTGCTGGCCGCGGGGGTCGACCTGCCGCCCGTCGACCTGCTGCTCTCGGCCACCGCCCCGCTTTCGGCGCGGCTTGCCGCCGCGGCCGAGAGGCGCTTCGCGGCGCCGCTCCACGAGATCTACGGGTGCACCGAAGCCGGCCAGATCGCCAGCCGGCGGACGACCGCCGAACCGGCGTGGGAGTTGCTCGCCGATGTCCAGCTTGATCAGGATGGCGAGCGGACGACCGCTTCCGGCGGGCATGTCGAGGGCCGGGTGGCGTTGTCCGACAGCATCGAGATCCTCGGCGACGGGCGCTTCCTGCTGCACGGGCGCCATGCCGATGTGGTCAACATCGCCGGCAAGCGCTCTTCGCTCGCCTACCTGAACCACCAGGTCGCCGCGCTGCCGGGGGTGACCGATGCCGTCTTCTTCCTTCCGGATGACGAGACGGACGGCGTCAGCCGCCTGTGCGCCTTCGTCGTCGCGCCCGGCGTCGAGCGCCGGCAACTGCTGGCGGCGCTCCGCGACCGCATCGATCCGGTGTTCCTGCCGCGGCCGCTGATTCTCGTCGATTCCCTGCCGCGCAACGCCACCGGCAAGCTGCCGCGCGAGAGACTGCTGGCGCTCTACGCCAGCCACCAGTCCAATGCGCTGCGCTGAGTTTTCCTGGGTCGTGCCGCCGGACCATCCGGCGCTGGCCGGTCATTTTCCCGGCCGGCCGATCGTGCCCGGCGTCGTCCTGATCGACCGTGCCATCGTGTTCGCCGAGCGCCTGCTCGATTGCGCCGAAGTTTGCTGGGAGATCGCCAACGCCAAGTTCCTGAGCCCGGTCGGCCCGGGCGAGACGCTCGCTTTCCGGCTCGAGGTCGCGGGTGGCGGCGCGATTGCCTTCAGCGTGCGCGCTGGCGGACGCGCCGTCGCTTCCGGCAGCCTGACGCCGCCCCGGCCATGAGCCGCCACCCGGCGCCCGCCTCCGACTGGCGGCAGCAGCAGGAGAAGAGCCATCTGGCGATCCTCAAGTTGATGGTCTGGATTTCGCTGACCTTCGGTCGTGGGATCGGGCGCGTCGTCCTCTACGGCATCGCCGCCTACTACTTGCTTTTCGCCGCCGCCGCCCGGCGCGCCAGCCGCACCTACCTCGGGCGCGCGCTCGGGCGCTGGGCCGAATGGCCGGACGGCTTCCGCCATGTCCTCAGCTTCGCCAGCACCATCCACGACCGCATCTACCTGCTCAACGACCGCTTCGACCTTTTCGACATCGAGGTGGTCGGCGCCGAGGCGCTGCTGGCTTCGCTGCAGCAGCAGTCCGGCGCGCTGCTGATCGGCGCTCATCTCGGCAGTTTCGAAGTCCTGCGCGCGGTCGGCCGGGGCAGGGCGGGGCTCAAGGTGGCGATGCTGATGTACGCGGAGAACGCGCGCAAGATCAACGCGACGCTGGCCGCGATCAACCCGGCAGCAACCGAGGACATCATCGAGCTCGGGCGCATGGACTCGATGCTGCTGGCCCGCGACCGGCTCGATCAGGGCTATGTCGTCGGCATGCTGGCGGACCGCGATCTGGGCGACGATGCCACGGTCGACTGCGAATTCCTCGGCGAAATGGCGCCGTTTCCGGTCGGGCCCTGGCGCATGGCGGCGATGCTGCGCCGGCCGGTGTTCTTCATGGCCGGGCTGTATCTCGGCGGCAACCGTTACCGGATCCACTTCGAGCCGCTGGCCGATTTTTCCGCAACGCCGCGCGGCGAAGCCGCCGCCGCGATCGACGCGGCGCAACGGCACTACGCCGCGCGCCTGGCGCACTATTGCCGGCTGGCACCCTACAACTGGTTCAATTTCTTCGATTTCTGGCGTAGGGAGCGATGAGGCGATCTTTCTGCTGCCTGCTGCTGGCATTGCTGGCGATGCCGGCGTTCGCCGCCTTCGATGTCGGCGAACTGATGGGCGAACTTGCCCGCCACCGCGGCGGCCGGGCGAAATTCGTCGAGAAGAAGACCATCGCGCTGCTCGACCAGCCGCTGATGTCTAGCGGCGAGATGACCTACAGCGCCTCCGGGCGCCTGGAAAGGCGGACGTTGACGCCGAAGCCGGAAACCATGGTGCTCGACGGCGAGGTGCTGAGCATCGAGCGCGACCGGAAGAAGCTGACCGTCGATCTCGCCAGCCAGCCGGAGGCGCTGGCCTTCATCGACAGCATCCGCGGGACGCTGACCGGCAACCGCGCGGCACTGGAAAGGAACTACCTGCTGCACCTGGCGGGCAGTTCCGACAAATGGACGCTGACCCTGCTGCCGAGCGAACCGAAGATCGCCGCGCTGGTCCAGCGCATCACGGTGAGCGGCGGCCGTGGCCGCGTGCGCACCATCGAGTATCTGCAGGCGGACGGCGATCGCTCGCTGCTGACCATCGAACCGATCGAGTCGCGATGACCGGGGTGGCGCGGCGCTCGGTCGTGATCTGGCTGCTGGCCACGCTGGCCGGCGTGGCGATCGTCTGGAACAGCCGCTTTGTCGCCGACATGTCGTTCTTCCTGCCCGCCCGCCCCGGCGCGGCGCAGCAGGTCCTGGTTGACCAGATCAGGACCGGCGCCGTTTCCCGTCTGCTGATGCTCGCCATCGCCGGTGGCGATGCGCGCCAGCGCGCCGGCCTGTCGCGCGACCTGCGGCGCCGGCTGGCCGCCGGGCCCGGGTTCGTCGCGGTCCAGAACGGCGAAGCCGGCAGCAGCGACAGCGACCGCGACTTCCTGATCCGCCATCGCTACCTGCTGAGCCCGGCGGTCAGCCCGGAACGCTTCACGGTCGACGGCTTGCGCGCGGCCATCGCCAACAGCATCGACCTCGTGGCGTCGCCCGCCGGACTGATGCTGAAGCCGTTGCTGGCGCGCGACCCGACCGGCGAACTGGTCGAACTGCTCGGCAGCCTGGACGGCGGCGTCCAGCCGGCCAGCCGGGAAGGTGTCTGGGTTTCGCGTGACGGCGAGCGGGTAATGCTGCTGGTGCAGACACGGGCGCTCGGTTCCGATACCGATGGCCAGGAAGCGGCGATCGCCGACATCCGCCGCGAGTTCGCCGCCGCCGCCGCGGTCGCCGGGATCGCGGACGCCACTCTGCAACTGTCAGGCCCCGGTGTCTTCGCGGTCAATTCGCGCGAGACGATCCGGAGCGACGTGACCCGCCTGTCGCTGATCAGCACCGTCGCCATCATCGCCGTCCTGTTGTTCGTCTATCGTTCGCCGCGGCTGTTGCTGCTCGGCCTGCTGCCGGTCGCCTCCGGCGCTCTGGCCGGCGTCGTCGCCGTCAGCCTGGCCTACGGCATGGTGTTCGGCATCACTGTCGGCTTCGGTTCGGCGCTGATCGGCGAGGCAGTCGATTACTCGATCTACTACTTCGTACAGTCCGGCCGCATCGGCGTTGCTGCCTGGCGCGAGCGCTTCTGGCCGACGATCCGCCTCGGCGTGCTGACCTCGGTGTGCGGATTCGGCGCGCTGGTCTTTTCGGGTTTCCCCGGACTCGCCCAGCTCGGGCTGTATTCCCTGAGCGGCGTGCTGACCGCCGCGCTGGTCACCCGCTTCGTGCTGCCGCACCTCGCCGGCAGCCGGCCCCCGGCGCGCGACCTCGCCGGCCTCGGCAGGGCCGCGGCGTGCGCCTTCGCTGCCCTGCGCGCCGGGCGCTGGCCGGTGCTGCTCCTCGCCGCGCTGGCCGCCGCCCACCTGTTCGCCCACCGCGACGAGATGTGGAATTCGAGCATTTCGGCGCTGAGTTCGGTCAGTGCCGCGGACACGGCGGCCGACCAGGCGTTGCGCGCCGACATCGCCGCCCCGGATTCGCGCTACATGGTCGTCGTCGCTGGCGCCGATCGGGAAGCCGCCCTCGTGGCTGCCGAAAGGGCGGGGGAAAGCCTCGACCGCCTGGTCGCCGGCGGTGTCATCGGCGGCTACGACAGTCCGGCGCGTTTCCTGCCCAGCCTGGCGACCCAGCGGGCGCGTTGCGCCAGCCTGCCCGGGGCGGACGAACTGCACGCCCGCCTGCAGGCGGCGCAGGCCGGCTCGCCGCTGGCGGCGGGCAAGCTTAGCGCCTTCATCGACGACGTCGCCGGCGCCCGGGAACGCTGTGCGCTGACCCGCGAGGCGCTCGCCGGCACCAGTCTGGCGCTGGCCGTCGACGCGCTGTTGCTGCAGCGCGCCGACGGCTGGAGCGTTCTCCTGCCGCTGCATCCGCCCGCCGGCAACGCGCACGCGGTGCGCGCCGCGCTGGCCGGAAGTGTTGCCCTGTTCGTCGACATGAAGGGCGAACTTGACCAGCTCTACAACGATTACCTGCACGAAGCGATGCTGCTTTCCCTTGCCGGGTTCGCCGCCATCGTCGCGCTGCTGGCCGTCGCCCTGCGCTCGGCGCGGCGGCTTGCCGGCGTGCTGCTGCCGCTGCTGCTGGCGGTCGTGCTGGTGATTGCCGGGCTCGGCGCGTGCGGACAACAGTTGCAGCTGCTGCACCTGATTGGCATGCTGCTGATCGTCGCCGTCGGCTCCAATTACGCGCTGTTCTTCGACCGCGCCACGGTTGGCGGCGCGATCGAACCGGAAACGCTGGCGTCGATGCTGGTCGCCAACCTGACGACAGCCATCGGCTTCGGCACCCTGGCGCTTTCGCAGGTGCCGGTGCTGCACGCGGTCGGTGTCACCGTCGGACCGGGAGCGCTTCTCGCCCTGGTGCTGGCGGCCATCTTCGTTCCCCGGCCGGCGGTGCCATGAAGCCTGGCGTGCGCCGCGATCGGCGCCCTTGCGGCGTGCGGAACCCGGTGTCACGCGGGCGCCTCGGCGCGGCATCGCCGCCGTTCCCTCACGGCGGTTGCGAGCGCGCGGCGTCGCCGGTTTTGTGGGAGAATTTTCCTGAACGCGGATACCTCGCCACCTGAACTTATGCCGCAGCCCTGGAAACCCTCGCCAGCGATTCAGCTCTCGTTCGCCGCTCATGGCGCCGCCGCCGTCAGCATGCTTGCCGTTCCCGGGTCGTGGCCGTGGGCGCTCGGCGCCGTCGCCGTGAACCAGTTGCTGCTTTCCGGCGCCGGCATGCTGCCGCGTTCGGCGCTGCTCGGTGCCAACCTGAACCGGCTGCCGGCGGCCGCGGCGGCACGGCGCGAGATCGCGCTGACCATCGACGACGGACCGGACCCCGAGGTGACGCCGCGCGTGCTCGACCTTCTCGACGCGGCGGGAGCGCGGGCCAGCTTCTTCTGCATCGGCGGTCGCGCCCGGCAACATCCCCGTCTCTGTCGCGAGATCGTCGCCCGCGGCCATCGCGTCGAAAATCACGGCGATTCGCATTCCTGGATGTTCGCGACCTTCGGCCGTGCCCGCATGCGCGCCGACATCGCCGCCGCCCAGACCACGCTCAGCGAAGTAACCGGCCAGGCGCCGCAGTTCTTCCGCCCGACGGCCGGCCTGCGCAATCCGCTGCTCGACCCGGTTCTCGCCAGCCTCGACCTGCGCCTCGCCTCGTGGACCCGCCGTCCCTACGATACGCGGACGGGCGACGGGCGGCGCGTTCTCGAGCGCCTGACCGGCCGCCTCGGTCCCGGCGACATCCTGCTGCTGCACGATGGCAATGCCGGCCTGACGCCGGCCGGCGAGCCGCTCATCCTCGCCGTGCTGCCGCCGCTGCTGGCCGCTGTCGCCGCGGCCCGCCTGGTGCCGGTGACGCTGACGGCGGCCGTGCAATGACGGCAAGCTTCGACAAGGTGCTGCTCGACGACGCGAGCCGGCCTTTCCGGGGCAGCGGCCGGTTCGCCTACCACTATTCGCGCGGCAAACTGTCGTCGGACTGCATCTTCCGCGAAGTCCTGAAGCGCGGGATCTTTCCGCCGCAGGCCCGCTTTCTCGACCTCGGTTGCGGGCAGGGCAGCCTTTTCGCCTGGCTGCTGGCGGCTCGCAAACTCTACGAGCAAGGCCACTGGCCGGGCGACTGGCCGATGCCGCCAAAGCCACTCGGGCTGCGCGGCGTCGAACTGATGCAAAGCGATGTCGACCGCGGGGCGCGCGCGTTCGGCGCCGACCATCCGCTTGTCAGCATCCGCCAGGGCGACATGTGCCGGGCCGATCTCGGCGAGGCCGATGTCGTCACCATCCTCGATGCCCTGCACTACATCGACCACGCGCGGCAGGCCGATCTGCTCAGGCGCATTCGCGCCGCGCTTCCGGCCGGCGGGCTGTTCCTGACCCGCGTCGGCGACGCCGGAGCGGGACTGCCGTACCACATCTGCAACTGGGTCGATCATGCGGTCACCTTCGTCCGTGGCCATCGCCTGCCCCGGCTGCACTGCCGCAAGCTCGGCGAGTGGATCGAACTGCTGGGCGGGCTCGGTTTTCAGGTCGAGGCCATGCCGATGAGCCAGGGCAAGCCTTTCGCCAACGTCATGCTGGTCTCGCGGGTGCCGGCGTGAGCCCGGAGCAGGTCGACCTGATGCTGCTCGCCGCCGGCACGCTCGCGCTGATCTGGCTGTCGCGCAAGTCACTGCGCTATCCGGGCCGCCACGGCTTCTACCGCTTCTTCGTCTGGGAGGCGATCCTCGGCCTGGTCGTCCTCAATCGCCAGCTCTGGGGCGAACCGCCGGCCGCGGTCTATCAATACCTCTCGTGGATCCTGATGCTGCTCAGCATCTACCTGGTCGCCCGCAGCTATCGCGCGCTGCGTCGCCAGGGTGCGGCCAGCGAGGCCCGCGCCGACAGCACCCTGTACGCTTTCGAAAAGACGACGGCGCTGGTGACGACCGGCATCTTCCGCCACATCCGCCATCCCATGTACGCGTCCTTGCTGGCTCTGATCTGGGGGGTCTATTTCCAGGCGCCGTCGTGGCCGGGTACCGCACTCGCCGCCATCGCCTCGCTGTTGCTGGTGCTGACCGCCCGCGCCGACGAGAACGAATGCCTGGCCTATTTCGGCGCGCCCTACGCCGCCTACATGCGGCGCACTTGCCGCTTCATTCCGTACCTCTACTGATGTTCTCGCGACCCAGGGCGGCGGCGCTGCTCCTGCCGGTCGCCATCCTCGCCGGTTGTGCCGGCACCGGCGAGCAGGCGCCGGCGGCCCGGCTGCCCGCCGATCTGGCGCAACCGTTGCCCGGTGGCGCGGCGCCGGCACGCGCGCCGGCGCCGCCGAGCGAGCGCGAAATCCGCGCCATGGTCACCCGGCTGATTCCGGTCACGGCCAGGGACCGCAGCGGCTGGGCCGACGACCTGCACGACGCCTTCAGTCGCCTCGACCTGCCGCACGCGCCGCCGGTCTATTGCGCCGCCATCGCGATCATCGAGCAGGAATCCAGCTTCCAGGTTGACCCGGTCGTCCCCGGTCTGTCCGACATCGTCTGGCGCGAACTGGAACAGCGCGGCGGAAAATACGGCATCCCCAGAATGCTGATTTCCGCGGCGATGCTGAAGACCTCTCCGGACGGTCGCAGCTACAGCCAGCGCATCGCCACGCTGAAAACCGAGAAGCAGCTCAATGCGCTGTTCGAGGACATGATCGCCGAACTGCCGGCCGGCAAGATGCTGTTCGCCGGCTACAATCCCGTGCGCACCGGCGGCCCGATGCAGGTCAGCATTGCCTTCGCGGAGGAATTTGCCCGCGAAAAAGCCTATCCGTATCCGGTCGACCGCAGCATCCGCGACGAAGTCTTCACCCGCCGCGGCGGCCTCTACTTCGGCAGCGCCATCCTGCTCGATTACCCGGCGCCCTACGACGATGTCGCCTACCGCTTCGCCGACTTCAATGCCGGACGCTACAGCAGCCGCAATGCAGCCTTCCAGGCCGCGCTCGCCGGGGTCAGCGGCAAGCCGATGACGCTCGACGGCGACCTGCTGCGCTACCGCGACGGCAGGCCGCTGGATCAACCGAGCGAGGTCGAGGCCGCATTGCAGGCGTTGTCCGGCAAGCTGCGCCTCAGTCCGCGCGAAATCCGTCGCGACCTGCTGCTCGAAAAAAGCGCCGCCTTCGCCCAGACCCCGCTGTATTCACGGCTCTTCGCCGCGGCCGATCGGGCCGCCGACCGCGTCCTGCCGCGCCAGGCCATGCCGCAGATCGATCTGAAAAGTCCCAAGATCACACGCAAGCTGACCACCGAATGGTTTGCCCGTCGCGTCGAAGGGCGTTACCGCAATTGCCTGGCACGCGCCGCAAGCGGCTGACAACGCAGCGATGGCGTCCGGTTAAAATATATCCCTGACCAATTCGAGCCACGCCGTGACCCCGCTGTCGATTTCCGCCTACACCGCCACCACCTGCCTTGGCCACGGCTGCGCCGCGCTGCTGGACGGACTGCGCGCAGGGCGGAGCGGCCTCGCACCGTGCACCTTCGAGACAGTGGAACTGGATACGTGGATCGGCGAGGTTGCCGCGGTCGACGCCGAAAAACTGCCCGATT